>VOFJ01003274.1_pt1 | contig 43582 bp, 71 predicted proteins | sample 5384081 | NCBI WGS metagenome assembly VOFJ01 (sample SAMN12384729, study PRJNA508395) | human gut metagenome | isolation source: healthy gut I | host: Homo sapiens
TTGCAGCTGAACAACTTCAAAGAGTTTCAACAATCTTAAAGTCCTCATCAGACTTAATCTCTTAGTTTCGCCCATAAATGCACCTTCTTTAAAAGGATTAAAACCCCAAGTATGAACGAATTGATTTAGTTTAATTTGAGCGTTTTGATAAGACATCTTACTCTCATAGCTTCACGAAGCTGTTTAACAGCATCAATAACAATATTATAATCAGTCTTATTCATAGGATATAAAAGTACCTAGTACCATCACCTAAAGCTCTAAAGGAACACCCTCACATAATAGCCGTTGCGCATCAGGGCACAACTCCTCCTTTTTACCATTTACGATTTCATTTAAATACATATTAGCAAACTTTTTCTTAACGAAGTTTGTAATCTGTAATACGAACTAAATCTGTAGGATCTTTAGCACTATAACCTTTGCATGCAGTCATGAACAAAGCAATAAAGCCATAATTCTTTTTCATATTCGATAGCGGAGTAAGACCAGTGATTATCAAGTGTCAAGCACTAACATAAAACTTGAATCTTAAATCTTTTTTCGTAAAACATCAACAATATCATCAGGAAGTTTAGCAGTTTCACTTGCAATCACATAAACTCCAACATCATTAATTCTCAACTCTCTCAGTATTCGTAACATCAATAGTTTATCCTTTTTTGAGACTTAACAATCAACTTATAAATTTAGTATCAATTAAAGTTTCAAAGATTTTCAAGAGGACACTTATTATTAGTAATGAAACGATTAGCAGTATGCTTATTTTCTAAATGGAAAATAAAGTTTAATACAACCATCATTAACTTGATATTCATAACAAGGGTCATGACGAGTATAATAATATGGATTACTAACACCATCAATCTTAAAAGATTCAACAGCTTTCGTACGTTTTATCTACAGAGATCATTAGTAATACCAAATTGATTATAATACCTATAATCATAAAAAGTCATTTATGATTTATAGTTGTAATAACACGAAATTCATTATTGATAATCTTATTTTTGAGCTTGATATACACGTGATTAACGTAAGGTGAATCATTAAGAACATCAGGCTTGCTATTCAATAATATTAGAACATATCTCAACGAAGTCTTTATTATTAGTACAATTCTTTTTTAAGAACTAAACCAACAATTTCAAATACATCACCACGATAACGATAATCAGCAAAATCACGAAATATCAATTTATTACCACTACCATTTAAAACTAACTGAAGGATTAGGATCATAACGAAGAGGATTAGAGATTTTATAATTGCGTAAACAAATACAATTATTTATCTCTGTTTCAGGAACATTGATAGAAAAGACAGAATAAATATGTACTTGATCAAGTGTATTCAAAATATAATCTTTATCACTTGTACTCCATATTTACATCTTTTGTACACATTTGCAATCCCCAGTAGGGGAACAATGTGGTCACGTGCGGGCGTTAACAACACTATGCACAAAACCAATAGACACAAAAAAGAGGATAGATTGCTCTACCCTCTTTAAAAGTCTAAGTTACATCTTAATATTTTACCCGGAGTACAACCGTTACCAGCATAACGATTCTTTAAAGCATTATTTACTCGGCATTTAACGCCTTGACCGGAACCGTAATCCATAGCAACCGGCTTCAGCGAGCTGCACCAAGCAGGTTTCTCGTCTTTATCAGCATCTTTAGAAAGTTCAACAGTCTCACCCGGAAGAATCTCAATTGAAGGTTTTTGCCGTTAATAAACGTTCAACATAACCTTACGACCAACAAAGCCCGGAGTACAAAAGATACTTACGATCCCATAATGAGCAAAGCTTCATCAAACAACGATAGGTTCACCCTTTTCATCTAAGAACACAGGTTTACCTTCTTTTTCCGACATTGAATGCTTTAACAAAGAACTCACAAAATGCTTTCCATTGAGCATACGACCGTTAATATCAGCGTTCATATCAATAGGTTGAGGAAAGCCGGGTTCAACGAAGTTAGGACAACCGATATAAGCATCGAGACGGTGACGACAATTCCGGTACGCTTCCGTAATCAAAGAGGTAAACGTTTTAACATCTACAGCAGTTCCATCAGTTTTGCAGTAGTGACGATACGGAAAGAATCAGTATAAAACCGATCAACTTCATCTAACGGGGAACGGGTTCTTCTTTATAACGGAAAACAATAGTTGGTACAGGAATACCGGCATACTCATAGGTAGATGCAACACCGTTCTCATCTACTTTAGGAGTTTCGGTTTCTTTGATCTCAACAGATACAAAGATGAGCCTGACACAAATTGTTGAACTCTTCACGAGGTTTTAAACTTCTTGTCTAAAAAATTCTACAACTTCACCAAAATTAATAATTCCGGCAGCAGCTTGACTTTTTATTAACTTCACTCATTTTATAAGTAATTTAAAGAGTAAAAAAGAGGAACCTTAATAGTCCCCTTTCTGTAAGATAGATTTGTTTAGCTAAGCAATGTGTTGTCACGGATATAGATTAAATATCATCCCCGTCACCAGCGGTTTCTTGAGAAGCAGCCGTTTCATCTTGCGTTTCAGCAGCAGTTTCAGCATTTGCGGTATCGGCTACAGATTTCCGGTGCATTAGCTTTCTTTATTCTTCTACATCATCAGCAGCAGTTTCCAGCTTCAACAGACGGATCGTAAGGATTTGTCGATAATCTGTGTTCACACAAGCCCAGATACGTAACATAGAGCCGTCAGAGTTCGGATAGTCGATACCGGTATCAACTAATTCGTAGTGAACCTCGCGATTAGCGGTGTACTTCGTGTAAGGTTTACCTTCCAGAATCTTTCTTATCAATTCCGTAAGCATAGCCAAGTTCAGCCAGCTTATCAGCGGTGATAGCTTGTGCATCCGGAGTATTCTGCAAGAATTGAGAATAACAAGCTGCGTAAGAGCAGAACAATTTACGACCAACACCTTTAGCTTTACCGACAGCAGCAAGAGTCATCATGTCGTCAGTTTTCACTTTAGAAACCATAATGAAGAACTTCTTGTTCACATCATTCTCACATTGATCAGCAGTCAAGACCATAGCTTTTCATATAGTCGCCCGTTTCAATGTTAAGCATCTTAGATGCAAGACCGTTAATACACATCTTGTTGATAGAGATGTTCACCACCAACTCCGGACGAATTTCATCACTTACTTTAGCAGCTTTAGCTACAGTTTCAAAACGACCTTCATTGATACCAGTTTTCAAGAAATCAAAATTAAATTTTTCCATGACTTTAACTTTATTAATAGTTTATGTAAGATAGATGTTTTTGCAATATCACTACCACAAACGGTATTTATTCTTTAATAATTTGCGTTATCATCTGCTTCTACATATTGAACATCAACGTAATCATCATTAATAGATTTAACGTCTTTAAGTTCAACATCACAATACATTCCATTAAGAATATCATTAGCGCAGATACGAGCAGCGATCATAATCGCCATTTTTCTCATAAGAGAACGAGTGTGTTTATCCCAATTATCTTTACCTTTAACATCAGCACCAGTAATTGAGTTCTTACCCGATTTAAGACCAGCGTCAATAGCCTCTTGAAGAGTATAAGAAATTGTAGTTCTTTTACCTTACGAACAAGAGTAACAGTTGTACGATAAGTCTTAACAACACGAGTAACAGGAATCATACCTTGTTCCGCCATCATTTTTTACGAACATAATCATCGTTATATTCGTCAATATCAATGTGACGTTCAGGTTTAAATTCAATAATAGGTTTACTTAGCTGAACATTAAAATATTCATATACGGGAACAAAGTCTTCGTCAATCTCAATATCAAATATGATGTTTATTAAGACAACCTTCAACAACATTAATTCCCGTATAAACTTTGTCTAGTACCACCACTTTCAAAACAGAATATATTCTTTAAAGAAGCGGTAACAGAAAAGCACCAAGAGTTTTACCAAAGTTCAACCTTTTTGAATAGCGTCGAGATTAAGATTACGACCATAAGCTAGAGGGAAGTCATAGGGAGAAAGACCTAATTCCTGCCCAGTTAATAAACAAGTAACCATGTTATCAATGTTAATAACTTCAGTGACAGTTCCATCTTTAGTTACATTTTCTTTAAATCTCGCACCAAGATCGGTATTTATAAGACTTTCAGCAAAAGTTCTATATTCACCAAGAACAGCGAGATTACGAGTATCATATCTTTATTTGCTTCAGCAACAGCTGGCTCTATTAGCTTTTTACAACTTCACCTTTATTAGTAGCAGCATTAGCACCGTCTTTCGTAACATCATTTGTAATAACCTCTTCCACTCATTTTGTCGTTTTCTTTGTCTTTATTTTTCCATTGGTAAAAATAGATAATATTTTTGGCGTGTGCAACAATAGTAAAGCACTAAATCATCAAAAATTAAAATTTAACATCTTTTAAATGCCATTAGTCCAGACAATATCAGTAGTAAATTTACTCTGCGCATCAAGCTTTTCTTTCTCTTTTGACGTGCGGTAATCGTCTGAATTGAGTGCGAAATCTTGCATATAAAGCCATATTATAATAGTATTGGAGGCTTATTCATGTATGGTTGTTCCTCTTTCTTGTCGAAATGGTCTTAAATGGTTGCAATATGGAGAGGTACATATAATTGTAGTAAGACCCTCAACATCAAAAACCACATTAGCAACTTCATCAGTAGCAATAACAGAAAAACATCACCATGTTCAAGATGTTTTAAACATTCTTTCGAATACCAATATCACCAAATACTTTAGGTTCACCTTTCTTAGCACCAGTAGTATAAGTATATAAGGTTGACCATTGAAATCTAACAAATCCTAGAAGTCATACCTTTATACCAACACATGACAGTAATCCAAAGTCTCAACAAAATTAGTAATAGAACGAGTCTTACTTAAAAACAAGTCCTTTACCTTTAATATTCTTAATAGCAGTAGCAATAGCTTCTCTCTTATTAAGATTATTTATTATATAACTCCTAAACGATTTTCTCCCAATAGCATCACTAAATGCTTTAGTACGAGTGAGTATATTGTCGGGATTCCAATACATTTCTACTTGCTTATTATAGTCATTAGAAAGATCAAGATTAGCTTTCCAAACCCATAACTTCAGCAACCATGTTACGTACTGTTTCACTATGTATATGCTCTACTTTATCAGTAAGATTATTTACATAATTAACACCCATGTGACAAGCTTTAATAAGAGCCATATCAATCTTCACCATATCCATACGTAGATGAGTAAACTTCCTAAACTCATAATTCACCATCTTAGCTTTAAATATAGAAAGCATAAAAGAGATTTGTTCAGTAAGCTGTTTATATAACTCTTTTTCTTCACTTGTAAACTCAATACCAACATTATATATGCAAACATAAGGAGAATCCAACCTTCTTCCAAAGCCATACCTTTAGTTATAGTATCAACAACCGGAATACCACAAGCAGTAAACGCTTTTAACATATTAACCGAAAATCTTTTTCGTAATGTAACAAATAAAAACCTATCAGCAGCTACTTTTTCAACTTCTTGAAATAAGTATCATCTTTTATGATAAGCTTCATTTGTACAATCAAGCATCACAAACGTATCAGCATATAGCATATCTTTACCTTTACAAGTTTTAGTGGATACGATCAATAAAATCTTTAAGTAAATCTATAACTACACCTGTATGAACAATGCGTTTACGAAGAGAATCTTTCGTTTTAATATCAGGAACTACAATGTGAACATAAGGATCAGCTTCAACTTGATTAGCTACATGCTGAATAACCTCACTAATTACAAGAGGAATATCAATGTTCAGTATATTGAAATAGACCTTTATAACCAGCTTGTTTCCATTTAAGAATACCCTGATAAATACGCTTATATTTTTCAGAAATATCGTAATCTTTCATCTATCTTAATTAACATCTGTAAGTTTAATATTATCAAGAACAGCTCTAGCGCATTGTTCTATTTCATTACGATTATATACATCATCAACATAATCAGTTAATAATTCATATAACCTAAAACCAGCATCACCTATGATACGACAAAGATCAAAAACAATATGTTTAAGCATCTTATCATGATCATAATCTTTAAAAGTTCTTACTATTAAAAGGATATTGAATAAAGAAATCTTCTAAAGGCAGCATCTAAACACAACAATAACAGCTTTAACCGCTGAGAATTTATTGGTATAAAAATCTTTATAAATAACAGCTCTATCTCTCTTCATATCTTACCAACTAAACAAGTTATTACTATTATTGTTAATACCACGACGTTCACCTTTACCTGTTTTACCATTACCATAAAGAATCTTATAAGCTTCATTAATATAGAAACATAATTAAGATTATAATCTTCTTTTATATTCGTAATCATTAAACAAAGCAACTCTCTGACCAGCAACAAGTGACTTCTATCTCTTCTTCAACAACAATTCCACTAATATATCACCATACGCTTTATATTATTAGAATCGGGAACAATAGCTTTCGTTATAGCACCTCCACCACTTTTACAAATATAAAAACGATTATGCTTTTGACAATCTTAATATAAACAGGTTTACCATCTCTAACTGTCTTATAAATTGTAGTATATTTACCAGCAACTTTTTGACTAAAACAGTAATCATAAATAGCAGTACGAGAAGTATTGATATAATTTCTAATAAATTCAGTAAGATCAACAACCATAAAGGAAAATATTCTTTAAGAGCTTTTTCTTAACAACAGGATAAAACAAAACCTTTATTGTATTCAGGTCTTGAAGAAAATAACCTTTAAACTTAATAAATTTATCTTCAATAGCTTGACGTGTAGTATAAGTATTGCCTTTAGAATCAATCCAGACACCACAACGATACTCCTTGTAAAGCGTCATAGAAACCATATCCAACAGCAATATAATCATTAACAGCACTTCTACAATACTTTTTCACAAATACTTCTGTATCTAAACTGAGTTTACTATAATCTTCCCATTCTTTACGAGATATGATTAAATAAATCAATCATTAGGACGTCTTATAAGTAAACCATCAGTATTAGCAGATAATACATCTAAAACCATTAAGTTCGAAAGATTCAATTAAGTTACATAACAATAATTGCAGATTTATAGTAACAATATAAGTACACTCAGGATCATATAAATAATCCATAGCATCATTTAATGCTCCATAAACGATTAATAACAATCTTTAAAGCATCAGCTTCTAATTTACGACCATTATGTTTCGCATCAAGTCGAGTAGTTCCTAAGCCATTCAACAATACCTAGAAAAACTTTAGATGAAGATGATGAGGACTAACACCATAATTAACAATGAAGCTCGGATACATGCTGCAACATCGGGATCAGCAAGAGCTTCACCCGGATTAGCCCATATAACTCTAGGATCATCTTTACTATGAAGACCTCCTTTGGCTAAAGTATAACCTTTATCATGAGATAAAAACTCAAGAGATTGAAAACTCTTTTTCCAAGTAGTAACAACAATACCATTAGCGATATTTTCTCGTTTTAATTCACTTTGCTTTGCCTTACCTAAACCAATATAAATACTATATCTTTGAATAGCTTCAAGTATTTTCCTATAAAAAGGAGTTTTGAATGTAATACTATCTTTAACAATCTTACCAATAGGCACAGCACTACGCTCAGTTCTAAGATCAACAAACTCATAAGAGGGCATACCAGACCATTCAGAATAGAACTTAGTCATTAGATTTTTTACCAATAGAACTACGAGACATATTACGTAGATCAATAGCATACATCTCACTTAGCTTTGCACGAAGATCTAATTCTTTCTGTTGATTCTTAACAAGAGCATCAGTACCAAGAACATCATTAATATTATAATCTGTTACAAGTGCTATCTCATCACGTTTGATACGATAACTCCAATGAATAGGTAAATCTTGAATACGATACCATTTCAGAACTATCATAACAGCTTTAAGAGCAACAAATGTAGCATCAAGATATAAAATCTTTTTGAATATCAAAATCGGTAAAAAAGGACGGAAATATCTACGACCTTTATAAAAAATCAAGAAGTCTACGATACGTTTTACCATCCATATCCTTATCAACAGCTTTCTGAGAATGCTCAAATAGAAATTCAGTTATATGTTGTGTCCTACCATAAGTATCTTCACGAAGACCAGTCTTCCAATCAAATGTAGGAGCATAATGAATAAATATATCAAGCATAGTCATATCATAGTTAAAACTATTATAACCAATGATAATTTTATGAGATTTAAAAACATATAAAGACCTTCAATACCACTACTAATATTATTAGAATCATCCCATGAAGCAGGTGTCATATTCTGACGTTCAAATTTATCTTCATGATAAGCTCTATAAATAATAAAAGTCTTAACACCCATAGCTTCAAGAATAAGACGTTTGTCTTCTTTATTCTTAGCTATATCGGCAGCAATATATAAATCAATAACATCTTGAGGAACACCATAAGGGGAATGAAGCTAACCTCAAACATATTAATATAACACTCAATATCGTATATCCAACTAGTAGTAGATGATTTATTAGCAGCCATTTATTTTAAAATAACCCATTGATTAACAAATTTACGATAAGCAATAACAACAGCAGTATCATACGCTCTATCGAGATAACTATAGTCATTATTCTTACGCATATATTCAAGACTCATAGTATAAATATGTATCTTACCATTAGGAAGCACATCAATACCTTCTCCACTTTTAGGAAAAGCTTTACCTCCACTAACAATAAAATACGGATCTTTACCATAAGTTATGAACATACTAGGTTCAACTCTAGCAATCTCTCTTTGAAGTCTAGGAAAACATTCAGCAATAGCTTTCGCATTAATAGTCTGAGATGTACCAAATTTAACAACAGAAGTAATATACGATAAAGCAAGTAATTTCTTATCTTCAAGAATACGTCTGATGAATTTACCCGTGTTACCACTAAGTACATATTTAGTCTTTCTATCAGCAGGACTAGAGCGGCAACTAAATGTAGGATAGTTCCGCTCCCTTCCAGTCCTTGTCCCCTACTGGGGATTAGAGAGTTCCGCACGCATAGATCACACTTATCACAATAATCATCTTCACGTAATTCATCAGACGTATCTTCAAACATATTAGAAAATCTCGTTTGCATCAGTAATTACTTTTTAGCAGCAATTCTTTCAAATAGACTACGTTGCATAAAGATAGTATGAAAAAGATTCAGCATCTTTAAAAATCTTAACATCATATCCTTTTTACATCACAATCATATTCGGTAGAATCAAACGAATACTTTTCACAATAAGCACCAAACGAAATAGGAGAAGCTTCAACAAGAAGATCATCGATCATATATTCATCTTCACCTAATGCTTTTATATTCTTCATCAGTTAATGCCATATCAATAACATTTAGTAAAACTTTGCAAACCCCAGTAGGGATGAAGGAGTGGTAGGGAGCGGAGCATCTGCACTTTACAAATCAAACATATTAATAGCCATAATATCAGGTATAAATATAATATGATAAGGATTATAAACACATTCATAACCTTTATCAAGATCATCAAATTCATCAGAAGTTATATTATACCTCATTTTATATTCTTGAAACGTACATTGAATAATAGTTAAAGCAATACCATTAATCAAAACGTCTGTAGAAATTGGCAATCTATTTTCTACCTTCTTCGGTAGTATCGGCATAAACAGAAGTTCCGTCTTCGTATTTCAGAGTTGAACAAATAACAGCAGTAAGATCATATCCTTTAAGATTAGCTCTAGCTTTAAGAAACTCCATCTTACCAACGCTATCAACATTTAAACCACTAGCAAACAGATGTTCTTCAAGAACTTGAACAGCACTCATAGAACATTGTTCAGCTACCCAAGTAATAGGAACCATCCAACGATTATGAATAATACGTTGATTACTACCCATACCACAAAAACCTCCCCAGCATTCTTTCAGAACATAAATCTTATCTATATTTTGAATTTGTTCTTCTTTTTAGTAAGCATAATTTAATGTTTAAATACTTTATCAAATTCATTTTCTTTCATAAGAGTCATATAACCCTTTAACAGGAATATTGAGTGCAGATCTTTCAATAATAATAGCTTTTGTACCATATCCTTGATCATTTATAGCAAGAATATAAATTTTATCATTACCTAATTTAGAAATGCAATCATCACAAGGATCACTTAACATTCTCATAGGAGCTTTTTCATCTCCTTTAAGTTTACCTAATAGAGCAATACCTGTTTCTTTACCACAAATAGGACATACTGCCATACTTGGATTAAGACCATGTTTTTTACTAAGACTAATACCTTTTCCCATAATTCATAATTTTAAATAAGCGTGTTTAGTAGCTCTACTCATAGCTACATAAAAAGAAGTCTAAGAGCTTCAGCAGAGTTACGTCTAATACGCTTACCCCCACTTAGTCTGGAAATAAATAATATCATCAAGATCAATACAAACATTTTCAAAGGTAGAACCTTGGCTCTTATGTGCGGTTATACCATAACCATAATCAATATCTTTAGCAACAAGTCTATTCTTGTTAGCAGCATTGAGTCTATAGTCGGTCATAGTAAGATGAATATCCTTAAATCTAAAAGTATCTAAACCATCTACTACGATCAGTACCAGTAAGAGCTTTATAATGAATTGCATTTAGCATAGCACCGAAATTATCCATGTTATTAGAATCCCAAAAATCAATGATCTTAAACATAGGAGTAACTTTACCATCAAATGCAGACCTCAATGTAATACAATAACAAAGCAAGACCATTATCTGCTACATAATACCGAACATCATGAACAACATAATCTTCACTATTAATAATAATGGGAGATTTGTATTCATCAAATACAGTACGATATGCAGTAAACATATCATCTTTCGTTATCATACCTTGAGGATTATTCAGAACACCATCACAAATAAAAGTATTCCAAAAAATCTAATACAATCATTAGTAAAAGCAATAAGTCGAACATAATTAATATCCTTACTAAAGTTATCAGAACTAAACATTTCAATAACTTTATTACGGAAATCAAGTTTATTCATAATAGTAAAACCTTCACCTTGAGCATTAACAGCTTCACGAGTTTGAAGAATATACTGATAGAAATTAGCAGTACCATTAATCAAATCAGAGCGAATAATACCAAACAGTTCAAGCAAAGGATTACCAGCTTCTTGTCTAACAATTTGAGTTAAACGAAATTGAACATCAGTATGAGTAAAAAGAAGGACTAATACGATTATAAGTATCTTCTTCTCCTTTTCCTTTAGCAACAACATAAGGAATCTGAAGTTCATCTCCTAAGAATAAGAGTTTACATCGACACTGAATAGCTGTCTTTATAAGTAAATTAAACAGACCGGGATTAAGCATAGAACATTCATCAATAATGACAAGTCTATAACCTCTCATTTTCTGTTCACCTATAACCTTAAAAGAAGGATTCTCAATGTTATAATCTTCAATATCTACATCAGGTCTAAGACCACATAGAGATTGAATAGTCATACCTTTTTACCGGAACTATTTTCAAGAACTCGAAGAGCTTTTTATGAGTTGGAGCTGTAACACAAACCTTTTCAACTATCAAATAACGTACAAGATGACGCATGATAAAAAGTATTATGAGTCACTATATAATTTTCAGCAATGTATAAATGATCTTTATGATCAACACTTATACAAGTTGTGTTACCTGTTTTGTTTAAAGCTTCAATAGAAGTAATAAACAAATGATCATTCCAATGTTTTGTTTTAGATATAACCTCATTATAAATTTTAAAATGTTTTTTTTTTTTTGCTAGAAAATATAATATCATTTGTGATAATTCGTATATCATAACATATATTATCTTTTCTAGTATCTTTCATAAACTGTAGCACAAATACCTAAACTATTACAAAGTGTAATAATATCATCTTTTAATTGTTTTAGATATAGTAGAATAACTAACTTGACCTTTAGCTTTAATATGACCATCAGTATCAATAAGACCTTTAAGTAAATCTAATCTTTGATCAATATCAGCAAATAAATATTCTTTCGGGATATATTTATTAATAGCAGTACATCTAAGATTATAATTTCTTAAAGCTTCATCAATTTTAGGAATATTATCACCATAAATAGAATTGGTAAAATTAGAATTATTATGCCAATCATAAGAACATTGTAATATATTAGCAATTTTTTTCTATAATATCTTTTTCATTAGAACTTATATATAAACGAGTATTAATATGTTTAGCTAAATTATTAGTTAAAACACCGTCACCTAATAACACACCTAATACATAAGGGTGTATAACAAAACTTTTAGTAAAACCCGGAGATACACACAAGGGTATAGCATACTTATAACCAACTTTACCTACAATACAATCTTTTAATTCATCATAAAGTTCTTTAGTTGTTTTAGTATAACTATATCTAGTATAATCTCCATTAGACTCATGATACTTTTTGAATAAGTCTTTTACTACGAACTTGCCATAAGTGATTTTCATCACAAATAATAGATCTACCATCTTTAAAAAGTAATTTTATAAAGAGGTCTATCCGAATGATGATAAACAGCAGATACAGGGTAAAATCCACCTGTAGGAACTGCTACTTTATCACCTACTTTTATATCTCCTATGCTGTGCCAACCATTAATGGTTAATACCTTAGTATCATCAAGAAGAGCTTTACCAGTACCAGCATAACCACTAAGAGTAAAACTTATGGATTGTGATTGCCACCATTGCCAAATAGCATTAATAGCATCTTCTTGTTGTTCTTTAAAATAAGAAACATTAATACGTTTGGCAGACCTAAGTAGTGCATCTTTATTAAAATCAGAACTCATCTACAACAACAAATCTTTCAGATTTAAGACGATAATCAGGTTCACCATCAGGTGCATTAGGACAACAAGCATGTAAATCCATAGTAGAACAATCAGGATGTTTATTACCATAACCTCTAAAATTCACATCTATAAGATAAGAACCTTTTTCAGTCACATAAACTATACCAGATACAGTATTTCCTACAGCTTTAATTTTTATTTTAGGTTTATCTGTAGTATCCATAATTTAAAAGGGTTTTAAAATGTATTTACAAGCAACATCAATAGTATTGTAATAACGAACAAGCGGGTGGACAGGTTCAGTAGTTGTATACACATCAGCAACCATTTGTCTTCCGTTAATACTTTTGATAACAGCTCCTCCGTTAGGGGAATATAGAAATTGTGACATCATAAACAATATCGAGAAACTCCAGAACCATCCCCCAATTGCATACGCCAAGATAACGTAGTAGCAAATTCAATAAAATTACCACTACCATTAGTGACTTGGAGAAGATAACGTTGAAAAGCAATACTAATATCTTCATAAGGTTTAAGTAGGTTCAATAAAGACGTTTCCATCAGCTGTAAATTCTATATCGTTATTATCACAATACTCAGCAGCATCTTCTTCACTAATCTCATAAAAACCATTTATAACCTTGATGTTCAAACTTATCACAAAGAGCTTTTATACCAAGTAAGAAATATATCTTTAAGCTTAGTAAAATCCTCAGCATACATCCAGCTACTATCTTCAAATTCAACAGTAACTGTATTGTAATGATTATACATTCTATCAAATTTATAAAAATTAATAGAATAAATACAATCTTCACAAGACTTAATAAAATCTTTATCTAGCTTAGCAATACTCTCTTTAATATAAAGAATCTCAATAGCTTTATTCCACGTAATACTACCGGTAAAACAAAGACCATCTCCTTGACAATTACCAAGACTATAATAAACCTCGGCTTTTTCAATGCCTAAAACATCAAGAGTATGCTTAACAGAATCAGTAAAATCTTGAGCATTACGTGTAATACTAAGAATATTACTTTTTAGCAGCTTCTTTAGCAATATCACTAAGTTCAGCATACCTATAAACAAGCACTTCAATTTTAACTATTCTCATTTTGGCTCATTTTTAGACCCATAGAGACACTTTGTATTAAAGTGAACTAATTGGTTTATTTCAATACAAAAATGCCTCTACGAGCTTGTATTAAAGCGTAGGCAGCTTCTTAATGGTTAATTCACTCCGGCGTTCCTCGGTAATATCCCGATGCTTAAAGATGTAGTGATTAACAGATTCTTGTTTAATGTTATCAAGAAGAAAAATAAGTAAACTCTTTACCATTGAGAACAGTAGTAGTAAGTTTACCAAAGATCGGAAGACCTTCTCTAAATGGAACAAAATTTTGAGATCCGCCTTAGCTTGATTCATTTCACGAATTGTACCCGGAATCCAATACTCATTATCAAAAACCACTAAATTGATGTTTCGGAATGTTTGTAATAGGAACAGAGATAGGAACAACGAGTTTAGCTTCATTGTTTGCTTCATCTTCTTTCACGAACAGCAAAGCCACTGATAATGATCTTGACCTTCAAGTTTACTATAAGTAGCTTTCCATTTGCTCTTATGCAAACGATAAAAAGCATTACCATTAGATTAGCTTCAGATTTTGTTTTTACCTTTAGCTTCAACAGTTTTGCTTCACCACTTGCAACAAGATTCTTTAACGCATCGAAATTCATAACATTAAATAAATCATATTTGTCTTTTTTCACCAAGAGTTACATCGTTACGACTAACAAGAAGTTCTTCTTTTTTCATCATCAATACGAGTAACTAAGAACTTAGAACCAGATTTCTTTTCTTTAACTTTAACAAGTCTTTTGGTAGAATCATACAAACTGTAACGATCAACAACTTCAAGACTTGTAATAGTAACAATATCACCACTTTTAAGCATAGAATAAACCGGAGATACTTCACCGTATAGAGGATTACGACCTTCTTTTAGTACGAATAAATTCACCAATATAAGATTCTTCTGCACCTTTAGCAAATGTAAGCATAGGAGTAAAAAATTTTCTTATAATTCTGATGATTAATAGAAATAGGATTCCCATCAACAATTGCAATCAACTTGATTACAGATTCGCCATAAGTACGAATAGCATCTTCACGAGTCATAGTTTGCTTAGCAAGCTTAATGACTTTACCATCTTCAAAATAAAACGAAATAATCGCTTCATCGCCATTCATACGGCTAACATAACCAAGATGATCATTGACCAACAAATACATCCCTTGTTTTAAATCAGCAGAGATAAGAGAATAAGTAAGATTTGCTTTCATATTTAAATTTCAATTTTCGTAATTGTAAAAAATACTTTTAACACTTTTAGTAATAGCCTTTTTTACAATAATCCAACAATTCATTATCTAATGGTTTAGTAAAGTCATATAGTTTAAACTGTTTAGGGAAGTGTAATAAGTCTATTATAATTTTCATAACCATCTGTATAATAACAAACAACAGAAATTGATTCTTAAACCAACCATAACTGATTTATTATACAGAGTGACAATTTTGCTACCAATATTAACTTGAGAAGTATCAGCACTCTTATCAATAGATACAATAGTACCATAGATTCCCCTAGAGGTAACAACTCTATCACCAACAACAAACTCTATTTCAGTCATAATATATATACTTTAGTATTAGCATCACTCCACGTAGCATTTCCAGACCCCAGTAGGGAGATAGGACTGGAACGGGGCGGAACTTAGAGCATACCTTTAAAATCAATAGTAACTACTTTATCATCTTTAATAGAATGAAGAATACAATAATCAAGTTCATTAATCGTACAATCAAACGCATTTGCAAACAGCTTTGGGTAGTGTTTCAATTGCGGCTTCCCATCCGCCTTCAACAATTGAAAAGATACCACCTTTAGCACCACGAGATAGTGCAAATACACCTTGTCCTTTGAATCTCTCAATAGTACCTCTGTTATTCATAACAGTATATCCACAATCTAGGCACTTACCCATAACATTGCTAGGATCGGCACTAAACTTATACTTACCACAACAAGGACAAACTTGAGTAATATAATGATCACGTTCTCTAGTAACAATGAGATTATTTTGAATACTCTCAAAAGCTTTTTTATATCCATTCTGTATAACAATCACAAGGTTTACAACGAGTATATTTATTAGAGTATTCCATTCTACAGAATCATATTGAATATAATCAGTATCAGGATACATCTTTTTCAATAGCAGCTCGTCGAAATATCAGTTCCATAAATACGAACATATTTATTTCTAAGTTTCGTAGAACATGGAAATGTAAAATAGAAATTACCTTTATCACTTTCATGAACTTCAGAAACTTCTTTATGTGCATCTTCAAATCCACATATATCTGCAACATTAAGTCCAAGTTTTTGCCAATGCTCTTTTCTTATCATCAAATATCTTTTGAAATGTACGAGAATTATTATTTGAATTAAGAACTTCATCAACATTTTTAACTTTAAGTCGTAAATCAGCAATCTTAGCTTTTATCTCTGAATACTTTAGCGTCTTCAATTGCTTTCTCAACTTTAGTAATAAAATGCTGTGATTTAACATTAGTAAAACCTTTATTAAATATTGCAGGATTGAAATAAATACAAACTAGACAACGAGGGTTATTACCCCTACGCTGCCTAGATTCGCAATTACTGCATTCACCACTCATTATCTCATACCATTACATTGAGCAGTTCGAATGTAATAGCACCGTCAATTGCAATTGTTTTAATTGTAATCGAAGGCATATCACAAAACAAACTATCAACAACAGTATTCAATATCTTACGAAAGCCATCCCACGGACGAACAGAACGATGAATAGTTTCCCAGCAATAACTGTAAAACATTTCACGCTCCAAACAATCAGCAAGATGTCTATGATCTTTACCGCCTTTATCTAAGTGATAATTAATAGCCTTATCAATATCACTTTGTTGAATAACAAATGTCTTTAGATTTTCCTTTTGCGCCATATAATAAGAAAGATTAATAAATAGATTAATAACTACGTTTGAAACTCAAACATCATAAAGCCTACAAAGATAAGCATTAATTTTGACTTAACCTAATAATCAAACACTTATCTCGGTGATAATGCAATTACAGATGCGTCTTGCAATAGACCTACAACCGAACAAAATGAGTCAATTGCAAATGCAATTAATACGATTCCACCTAAAATAAATAGTGATAACACTAATGCTATCATCATTTGAACATACCAAACCATTTCCATTCGGTGATAATACATATAACCTATTGAATCCACTAAAAACATAACTAATACAATTAGTAATGCTACTGTAAACCATAAAATAATAAAATGTACAATCATTGATTCTCTTGTCTTTTTCTAATTACATTGTTAATAACTCTGAGGATCTTCTTTTCAGCGTTCTTTCTATTTAACGCCCACATGTAAACGCATTTGTCCTCGTAAATGACGCTACGTGTCTTTTTTTAGTACAATCACCTTTAGATGTCCATAATAATTGCTCTTTAACTGTTACTTTTTGCGGGTTTTAATTCTCCCGTTTCTGTGTTAAATTGCCATAATGTTGAACCCGGTCTATATTTTATTGAACCTATGTGCTTGTACTCTTGTTGCACTTGCTTTACAAACTCGATCTTATCCTTATCTGGAAGTAAGCTAGGTTTAAATATATCACTGTTCATGCACTTGATAAATGTATTCTATTTTAAATACTACGGCTTTTCCATCTTTACGTCCACCCTGACAAACATCGACACCCTTTGACAGTCTTGTAATAACTTTAAATCACATTGTATTGCTGCACATTGGAATGCTCGTAAAGATGATTCTTCTGCATATACCAATGCTTCAAACTTTTTTGTTGTACCTTTTCTTATAAGTGGTACTACGTGTGGTTGATTATCAACTGGCACATACGTGTAGTTTGTTGCATCTACTTTGAATTGAGATAAAAACTCTTTAGAATATTCCATATACTCACACTGTTACGAGTAATGCTGTACCTTGTGGTAAATACAACATTGGTGTCACATGTAATGGCGTAAATTTTCATCTTAGCTGATGATAATATATTTTTAGCTGTATTAAATGCTGCTGCATCTTTAAATACAACTACTGCGCTATTAGCATCATTACTACGAATACTAATAACATCCTTGATGGTTGCTTTGTTCACTTGTGATACTTGTACTTCCATAATTACAATTTATTTAATTAATAACTGTTTGTATCCTTTTATTCTCATTCTTCTAAACGCACGTTCGGATACAGTTAAACCTACGTTAGATAAGCTTAGTCTTGCTAACTTTAATGCTTCTTTATCTTTGAATTTTATTTCTACCTCATTGAGATCTTTTTCTTTTACAAATACAACAGCAATTACTGATGTTGTACATGATTTTGATTTTATTTGTATATACATCTTTTAAGGCATTATTGCGATTACTTGTGTTTGTTTAAACTCTAATGTTAGTGAAGTCACAAATCTCATAGTTTACATCTGCTCTTTCTAATTCATACTCTGCATCATTCTTTTGCGTCTAATGATGCGAACGTAACTTGTGTTTTATCAAAGTATGTTTCTATTTTGTCTACTTTAGTTAAACATACACATTCCTTTGATTCAATATCTGATTTTGCACTTGATGCTACTATTACGAACATAAAAATTTTGCGTTTACTTTTTATTTATAACCGATTCTGCCATACCGGAAGTCAGACTTGAAAATGCCATTTTAAAACGTTTGCATTTGCCTTCTGTGACCTTAATTATATGGAGACAACCGAGAGGTCATCTCCATTAAACAAAGGCTCATTCTCAATATATGGCGGTCAAATCTTTACTATCAGTATTACTAAGAGTATTGCTATTATTGCTAATAACCATATTCTTGTTGCTGCTGAATATCTTTTTTCAGCTTCTAAGTACACTTGAAGTTCCTCATCATCCACATAGTCAAATAAGTATTTGAAATGTGCCGCTAAGTAAAAATACAAATGGTACTAAGAAAAACACTAAACAATACAATACTTCTTCTATCGTATCATGTGTCTTGATATATCTTTTTAATTTCTTTTGGTTGTGAGAAGTTTCTTTCTCATAATGGTAATGCGATTTAATATTATTCTATATGTATTGCTTTTTTGCAATAACTTTCTATTGGCTCAACATTATACGGATCATATCCCCATATCTCTTGCATACGATTCGTATATTCTTCATAATCTTCTATACAATCATTCTCTTCATCAAAATAATGAAATTGAACATGAGATTCCTCATTAATTTTTATAGGCTTCTTCTCATATTTCTTTTTACGTTCTTCTGATTCAAGATTGTATATATACAAACGGAATAATAGAAATAATATTAATACTATAACTAAAAAATCCTATAAATGCCATAATTATTAAATATTAATATTAATACTACTTACGATGTTTCTCTCGATACTCCAATATTAATGGAGGTACAATTGCTAAAAATATGAATACTAATGCTCCTACTATTTCTTCTGTTGTAAAATAATCTTCCATTTCTAAAGTTATTACTATAGGGATGCTAAATGCTGCTCCTTCCAGTCCTTGTTCCCTATTGGGGATTGGAAAGCTCTACTGATTATTAAAAAGTCTTTGCGAATACCTTTTTGATTCTCTTGATATTACAAGTTTATGTACAAGTGGATATTCTTTTTTACACTCACTCTTGTAAATTTACAAAAGTCTTTGATTTTATTTCTTACTTTATCTGATGCTACTTTTTATTTCTATTGTTTCATCTGATACTACACATTCGGTATCTTTTGTGACACTGTATTTCCATTGTCACATTATACCTCGTACATACTACAGTTAATCTTATAATCATTATTGATAATATTAAGATTAATACTCATCATCATTTAGTCTCTCTAAAAGCTCCTTTGTTGTTATATTGGATTCTTTTTATAGATACTTCTTGTAATTCACTTGGATCTACTATTAATTTTCTTTTTCATCTACAAACTCTGTTACAGGTATGTTGTTTCTTCTAAGAAATTCTTGTACTCCGTGTCTTGTTCGTGATGATGTTAATTTAAGAACTAATTGGTAATCTACCCATGATATTGATGCTGTTACTGGAACTAACCATTCTGCTTCAATATCAGTTACAACTATTCTTAGAGTTCTCGATGTCATGTTTCCATTGTTCTAATTGGTTTTTATATCTAAGTGATTTATCTCATACTCTTTTGTTTCCACTGTCCATTGCAACTGCAATTAAATTTTTATTTAATGTTACAATTGATTGGTCAATTTCTGCTGAATATGAGATAAAGTGCTTTGCTTCTCTATGTACTAAGAATAATATTGAATCACTTAAACTATTTGCAATAGCTTTTTGCTGCTTTCTGTTTAGTGAATATTAATTGTTTCCATATACTACGAATACATCATAAGTTACTGCTATGATTTCATCTGTTATTCGGTCTTTAATATATACTACCATACGCTTAATATTTTAAATGAAACTAATACTACAAATTCAATGAGAAATAGTATTAGTTATAAAGCTTAAATAATTAATCTAAAAATATCTAAGTTTACTTCAAATCATATTGATACCAATTCGAAGCATTTTGATATTCGGAATGTTAATGCAAATTGTTTTGAATATGCTTAGGATTTATTGCGGATATTTCTGCGAATATTTCTAAAGCGTTTAATAGCACACTGAATACTGCATACTCTATACTCCATACTCTTAATTATATTCAAATTGCTTTATTCTGCATTAATTATACTGAATATAACATTAATACAATTGCAAATATTAAGAGTTTTGCGAATACTCATTCTGATTCTAATTCAAATAACTCTGATATTCAAGGTTGAGGCTTGCGAGTATTTGAATTAATTCTGAATCTAGTGCTAACACTTTGCATATAAATTCTAGGCTTTTAATTGCATCTTTTCTGATTCTAATTCAAAATTTTTGCATATATTGCATTGCTTTTTTGAATTTAGCATTTTGCATTTAATTTGCAAATAGTGCTAATACTTCACAGATTTTAATTGCATACATTCTAATGCTAATTCAAAACTTTTTTATTGCTTTTTGGTTCACGGTTTGCAACACTTTGATTTTAATTTGCAGTTACTAGTATAGCTTCGTAGATTCTATTTCCACAAATTTAGATTCTAATTCAAAACTTTTTTGCAGCTTTTTCATTGCTCTGTATTTGACACTCTGAATTTAATTTGCAATTACTACTGATATTCTGCATATAAATTCAAAGCTTTTAATTGCATCTTTTCTACAGTTAATTCTAAACTTTTTACGGTTTTGGTTCTCTGTATGAAACACTCTGAATTTAATTTGCAATACTTAGAAGTCGCATCGCGGTTTTTGAAGACGTTTTTGAAGACGGTATTTCTATTGAAGTTGAAGATGCTGCTACAAATCCCATTTCTACTCATCATCCTCACTCTCAACCTCAAATCCAAACTGTCTACATTTCTCCCGTATCCACTCACTAATATTCGGTTCATTCTCCGTCCATTTCGCAGCTTTCTCTTGCAATTCAGCAAATAAATTCTGTCCTAATGCTTCAACTTCTTTAACATATTTCGGGTACATATACTTCTCCAATTTGTCTAATACATCATATACCTTCTGATATTTCTTAGACAATTTCGATTGATCTTTCAAATACCTGTAAATATATAGAAGCTTCGCAAAGTCTTCAAGTTTGAACAACGTCGATACTTCGTAAGCCACTTCCAACGTCTCAACTGTCGGCATTGTTTCACGTGAAACATCAAGATGTTCTTCTGTTAATGCTAAGGCTTCAAGCTGTTTACAGCGTTTAAATTCAAGTATTTCTTTAGTAATATTATCAATGCTTCGAGCATATTCAGATTTACTTAAATCATCTTGCATATCAACAAGCTTAGCATCAATTATCTTAACATTACGCTTAAATTCTCTAATAGCATTATGAGCTAACTCGATGTCATTACTGCGTTTAATAATAGCATCATAGAAATTATCTTTAACAACCGAAGAACGATATGCACCTTTTTGTACTTAGAGTAAGTGCAAATATATCCGGAAGTGTGACAACTTCCTTATAGTCTTCTCTATCTTTAAGAACGTAATCAAGACAATTAGCTTCAAGATATTGTGTTAAAAATTTACAACTCTGTGCATTTGAATTAGAGAATCTTATATTCACTTCATCAGTATTGATATAAAGTAAATCATAAGAAATATCAACAGTTTGACCTTTATAAATAACGTGTAATTTCATGATCATTAGTCGGATTAATAAATAACAAAAAATCAGAGGCAGCATTGAGAGTATACTCAACACCACCTCACGGAATTTACGCAGCTTCTTCTGCTTGTTCAGTAGCAACAGCTTCAATTGCTTTTTAGGCTTAGCAACAGCTTCACGTTGCTTACGAGCTGTCTCGATGTTTTTGATGAAGCCAGAAACAATATCCGCACCAACACCAAGTTTACCGAATACACCGATAAGACCTAAGCTACCAACATTGTCAGCACCTGCAAAGCTGTTGAATGTTTTCTCGTGATACGTCCATTCTTCGGTATCAGGATCAATATAACCGGTCTCACCTGCGATGTTCTCATCAATGCTAAAGTTCACAACATTACCTGCGAATACAATCGCATTAAGACCGTATTTATCATACTGATCATTAGTGATGTAAACATCAACAAGTGGAGCACCATTCAGAGGATCAACACGAACAATCCGACAATCATGCCGAAATTTACCTTCTTTAACGTCGTCTTTGTTGATCTCTTTAATAGAGATAATTTCACCGATAACTGAACGTCTCACTGGATTCTTTAATTCGTCTGCCATAACTTTAAGTATTAGAATTTCTAGGACGATCACCACGACCGCCAATTACAATAAGGGGTTTAGTCGTGTTGATTAGACGGAGTTTGTAGGGTCTAAAAAAAATAAGAGTAGCACTAATAGCACTACTCTTAACACATCAAGATTCTAATTCATCTAATAATGCCTCAGTAAAAGGATTAATCTCAATAGAATCTTCACCATTAACTTCATAATAATCACTCATAGCTTAATCAAATTTATCAGGTTTAATAATAGATGCAATAGTAATTGCAATTGCAACTCCTAATAGAAATCCAATGAACACTTTACCATTAATATTAGATGCAAACCAATCAGCTAAACTCTCATCAGCTGATAATAAGAAGAGCACCACCAATATGATGATGCACTTCACTAACGTCTTTAATACTCTCATTTGTTTAATTCTTTAAGTTCGTTATACATATCTTTGATGCCATGTTTAGCACAAGCAATTAACAAGTTAATATCATTAGTCTTAACAACATCAACTACTTGCTTGTGTGTAGTCGTGTGAAACTTCACCTCTTCATTGATGTCTTCATCATCAATATACTGAGTAACATCAGCAATGCAATCTTTATAGACTACATCAATAATCTTACCAACAAGACCATCAATCTTATCAAAAATCTTCTTACCAATAAACAAGCGTTCAATAGTATTACCTTCTAGATCATTACAATCAATCAGATAACGATCTTGATAATCTTCTGTGTCTTTAAGAACAGCAATTGCATTCAATACTATTGCACTCATCTTCTTAACTTCAGGAGCATTAATCATTGTATTCATAAGATAGATACGATTCACCTTAGCATCGTGAGGTTCAAAATTAATATTTATTTTAATTAAATCCATGCTATCAAGCGGAGATAGTCGTGAGGTAATAGAAATTGTAATTGCAACATCTCTATGGAAAATTGCAGTTTCAATTCGGAAAATCATTCCTCATGAATCATCGACGGGGGCATTCCCCCAAGCATTACAAGGGGGTGCTGTCGTATAAGGAGGTCCCCCACACAGACTTTCACGCCCGCACACAGACTTTCACACCAGACCTATAAATAAGCAACACTGTCTTCAAAACTATAATAGAAATAGAATTAATAAAAGCAATAGAAAGAACTTTATAATTTGCAATAAAAAAGAGTTATAAGAATTAGCCTGTGCAATAAAGGTTTTAGAAAAGATCTAAAGTTCAGCAACACCGTCTTCAAAGCTATTAAAACCACCGTCATCAAAAGTCTTAGAATTATCGTCATTAAAATCAATAGAAATTCCATAAGAATCAAAATTAAAAATCGCATTACTAAAAGCCTTAAAATAACCAATAATAAAATCCAGAGAATATCCGCAATAAATTGTAATAGAATAGGTTCCCGCACACAAACTCTCATAGTCGGTATAAAGTCGAACAACAGTGTCATTAAAGCCAATAGAAAATTGAATAGTAATAGTGTTAGAAAATGCTTTAGAATTAATAATAGAAGATTGGTAAAGACGAGCCTATGTAATAGAAATTGCAAAATGAATTAAATTAGCTGCCCTGCTTATATCCAAAGTTCCTTAGGCAATTGCAATATCAAAAGAATTAATTAGAATAAGCACTTGAATCACTCTGTGTACAAATCCGAATATTAGAGTTTGCAATGTGAATTAAATAAGAAGCTTTATTTATATTCAAAGTAATTTGAGTAACACTAAAAGCATACTTAATACAATCTGCATTAGCTTTAAGATTAATTAGAGTAACATTAAGACAATCAGCATAAGCATTATCAAAATTCAGTGTATAATTTGCCAAAAATGTAAGCCGAAATGTGGTAACGTTGATTCTATTACAGATAATATTACAAGTAATATCAGAGTTACTCTAAGTAATAATAGTACTAATACTACCGGTATTCATAATAACTTTGATGAGCTTTGTAATCCCCAGTAGGGAAATGGGTGTGGAAGGGAGCAACGCCTTGCTATTACTCATGGCTATTCTAGTATTACTAAAGATACTTCTACCACTGCAAAACTTATGAATCTTACTCATGCTTATTCAAAATACATTGAAGATGCTTATATTAACTCTGATAATACAGGGTGATGATGCAGACGTTCCGCGCGTTACCAGTCCTTCTTCCCTACTGGGGTCTGCTGATCGTTACAAAGCTCCGAGAGTTGGTAGTTGCAAAGCTATTCAAGATAGTATTGTTACTCTAAGTATTACAGATGCTTTTCGTAGCTTTATTACATTTTGCATTGAGCGGGGTGGAACTCCCATATATACTCTAAGTTTACTTAATGTTACTCTAAGTATTACTAAAGATACTTAAAGGAACTTAGAAGGGCATATACTTACTAAAGGTAATACTATTATATTTAAAGCTATTTTAAGTAGCTTCGGGGTGCTTTGTAAAGGAGAGAAGAGGGAGGAAAAGAGAGGGAGAGAAAAGGGGAGAAAAGAGGGGGACTATAGGGGGTAATAAGAGGGGGATATGAGTAGGTGAGTCTTGGTGGGTGATAAGAGGTTTATTTGAATATAATTAAAATACATATTACGGACGGACGAATTTGAAGTAGTAATACTGTCATTGATATTACCTTTAGTAATCTTTATATATATCTTTATATATATCGCAAAACTCTGCATAGCGCACACGTGCGTGCGTGTATATAGACAAAGGTATGAATGTGGTAGTACTGCGAATGCTTTGCATATTGATTCGAAGCATTTAGAAGAACAAGGCACTGCGTGCGTGGCTGTAAATCCGGGTGAAGACGCTAGTACTATTGAGATTTCTATTAAATACTGTCTTTGAAACAGAAAAATATAAAGTTTAGAAAAAGATATTCAAGTAATCCCTTGTAATATCCAATTTATTCATATCTTTGTGAGTGGCTTTTTACTCATAATGTAATCAGGGAGTACTGACTAATGCTGTAACTGAAAATATCTTTGCTATTGTTGGTACTCCTATATTTTTACTAATGGTAATTCTGTTACTCTCATTTTATACTTTGTTTCACATTGAGGACGTGTTGGATAAAGGTTTTCCGTTTTTGTCATTTGCTCTTTTGAAGACCGTCCTCCTTTTAAAACCTACTACTATGTACACTGTTACAGTTAGTGCTACGTTAATGTTGTATAATATTACCTTTTATACTGACGCAGGTCTTTGTAGAGGTTATGAGATTGTACCTATTAATATTGATTATCTTATAAAGTAAATTATTTAAACTATGGATTCAATTCAAACTAAAATCGAAGCTATTAGAGCTGATAACAATAATCTTAAAACAGCTTGTGTTGCGCCGGGTTCTCTTTGTAAATATTAAAGTTGGCGAAGGTCGAGTTATTATTGCAAATCAATATAAGATGTCTCCGCTTGAAGTAACTGATGTTATGAAAGTTGATAGAGAAGTTCCTAAAGCTACTTATTGTATCGCTATTCCTGACAATGTTCCGCCGTATATGCTTGGACGTGAAGTTGTTCTTGATATGTCTTATGGTGGCAAAGGTGTACCTCTAAGTCATAAGATTAAAAATCTTGACAAAAAGCTTATTGATGTTCTTGGTGGTGATGATAACTTTAGAGTTGTCGAAAATCGTCCGGGGTCTTAAAGATCGTAGTAAGCTTATTGTTGGTGAAGATGGTAAAGTTGAATTTTGGGAATGTAATCTTATTTCTCTTAATCAAATTGGTGGTGTGATTTATTAATCCAATTTTTGTTATGGCTAAAGGTGCTAGGTTATTTCCTCTTCAAGTCACGAGACTTTATGAGAGAATGGTTGCAGTTGTAGATCGTAAAAAAAGAAAAGAACCTACTAAGATGTATTATAAGACCAAAAAAGGTCGTCATTTTATTGAACGTTATACTCCCGAACAGATTTGGTGTAGAGACTTTCTTACGTTTATTCGTAATAAAGAAGATTTTGAACGTTTTCTAAATGATATTGCAGATAGTCAGTGGATGTCTATTCTTACTGCAATGCAACGTGTGGATAGAGAGATTGAAATACCTTCCTTTGGTAAACATTGGATTCATCCTGAAACTTACGATATTTATGCTGAATGTGGTTTTGATTTTAATAAGAGATGACTTCTTTACCACATGAATATATGAAAGAACGTCACAAAGCGTTCTATGAACGATTACGAAAAAAGTTATTCCTTAAACTTACTGATAAAGCAGCTTATGACGCAGATTATACCCAGAGACTTGCCGATCTTCTTCGACGAGGAAAAGCATAAATATACTGATGCTCTTGATAGAGAGTATATATCTACTACTACTATTATTGGTAAGTTTGTAGAACAAAAGGATTGGAAAACTATTGCTGAAGCTTGTGCTAATATTGGTAGTCGTCCTGTTCCTCCTACTCATAGAAATTATAGTAAATATATTCGATATAGAGGTAAGACTGTTAAACAGATTCTTGCTGAATGGAAGATTGAAACTGAAAAGGCTTGTGCTAAGGGAACTGAAAAGCATAATTTCCTAGAACAATGCGTGAAAAGGATGTAACAACTACTATTTAAATGCGAATGGTTTTTATTGATGGTCGTATTTATACAGTAGATGATATTATAAGAACTCATAGTTATGGCAGACTCGATCTCGATTATTTTCGAGTTGTTGGTATTGCTGATAGGTATCCTCAAATTTACGAGTTTATTAAGGATATGACTTCTATGGGATTTGAGATCTATGCTGAGATTGGTGTTTATCATCCAGAGTATTTGATTTCAGGTCTTGTTGATATTTTATTCGTTAAAGGTGATGAGTTCTTTATTCTTGATTGGAAAACTAATAAAGCACCTATTCGATTTGAAGGTGGATATTGGGCTAAGAAAGCAGATGGTACTATTGACTTAGATAAGTACATTGTTACTAATGAAACTATGTTGTTTCCTATAAATCATTTACAGGATTCTACTGGTATTCATTATTCTCTTCAATTAAGTATGTATGATTATCTGATTGAACAATGGGGGTTTAAATGCCTTGGTAATATGCTTTGTCATATTAGGACTATTGAGAATCCTTTGATTCTTGATGATATGCCACATGAAGAGGTTGTTACTTTTGTTGATATTAAATACCTTAAAGCTGAGGTTAAAGCCATTTGTGATTATAGACTTGCTCAATTAAATAAAGAACGTAAAGCAAATACCAATTTGTTTTAATTATAATATCAAGTAACTATGAGTGAATTAACGAATGCTTTAATTACTTATGATGATGTCATAGCTAAGACTAATATTGACGGTCTTCGTAAGATTGCTAAAGTTCATGATTTTGCTAGCTTTGATAAAGGTAACTACAATCTGAACATTTGGGGTATCAGATGTAATACTGTTGATAGAGGTACATTTAATGGTCTTCTTCTTGTATTCTACAAAGCTAATGATGCTAATCCTAAGATGAATGGTAAATGGACTTATGATTGGTTTTCAATAACTACTGATCCTTCTGATTTGAATTTGATGAAACCTATAAATTCTAAATGTTGTGCTATTCTAAAAGAAGGTCAATTCAGAGGTGCATTTAAAGTTTGAAAGCATAAAAGGCGATTATCCTGCACTTGTTCAAGTTAAACCTCTTCCACTTTATCGTGATAATAATCGGGATAATAAACTTGATTTATCTGGTCGTATTAGTTACGAGATGGCTGGTATTAATATACATCGTGCTTCTAAGTGGAAAATTATTCGTACTATCGGTCTTTATTCTGCCGGTTGTCAAGTCTTTGAATCTGTTAGAGATTTTGAAGATAAATTTATGCCACTTGTGAATAAGGCTAAAGATTTATATGGTAATTCTTTTACTTATACTCTTACTAACATTAAAGAGTTCGAGTTATGAAGATAGATTTTAAGGGAGTGTTAATAGCACTCCCCTTTTTTTTTGGCTCTATGTCTTACTAATATTATTCAATGTAATGAAGAAGAACGAATACCGACAACTGATATTCCTTATCATACTTTGGATTCTCTTGGTAGGGTTATTTCTGCTTTGGAGAATTACGCTATAAAACAAGAACGTCTTATAGATAGTCTCAAAGCTAATACAAATAAAACTATAATTAAATATGAAAACAGATATTAAGAACTTCTCTGATGTTTATGTTGTTTCTGATGATAGCATCGCTCGATATATACTGCAGAGAATTGAAAGTCTTTAAAGATACTGTTATTACATATACTCTTGAAGATAATCGTAAAATTGCAATTCTTCTTAAACAAGGTGAATATGATGCAGCTTTATGTAAATCTTTAAAGAGCATTATTGTTAAGCAAGATACTCTTATTGATGGTTTGAAACATACTCTTTATACTCTTACGAATCAAGCGAACGTTTATAAGCAATCTATTGTTGAACTAGAAAAGAGTAATAAAGATATGATTAAAGATCTTAAGAAGTATATGCGTCGTTCTGCTAAGTGGGCTAAGATCGGTGGTGTTTCTATTGGTCTTAATGTTGTATTTCTAACTTTATTGATTCTAATATGAAAACAGTTTTTCTTAATCCTTTTCTTCCTACTGATTTAAATGAGAAAGTAACATCTGTCAGTTTTTAAGATTGGTTCTTTTTGGATTATATAGCTAAATAAGCTAATGTCAAACTACTGAAATTGATTTTGATAAACGTATCATACAAATCAATGATGCTTTAGATTCAACTGCATCTCTTAGAGAACTTGTTAGAGCATTCTTTATTATTGTTGCTTATGAGCTTAATTTAAATGCCGAATTTCCAAATAGCAACAAAGCTCATCTTGATGATATTGCAATGGCTCATTTGAGTTTTTATTTACTCATTGGTGGAATGATTCTACTTTTGATTGGGAATATAATACTGATTATCCTAAGAGTTTTAAGGTTGGTTCAGTTATCTATAGAGTCTATAATATGACTGAGGTTTCTTATCAATCTACTCAAGGAATACAATATGGTGTTTCTGATCACGTTCTTGGTTTAATCTATATTATCCTTAGAGATAGAAGTAAAGATATTCCTAGTTCTATAAGAACTCAAACGTTTTGACATGAGCATGTTTACTGTTTATTCGTTCAAGCTAATGAAGATTATGCGAATTTGATATTGAATATGTTATAGATGCTTATGCTACTCAAATTTGTGAATTTATGAGACAATTTTCAAAAATTAAAAATTAACATATAATTATGAATAAAGCTTTTTTATAACAGTTACTCCAGATACAGGCCAAAATAATGGGACTTTATCTGTTAATGCTGATAAAAATGAGAATTATGTTAGTAGGTATGCTACATTTAAGGTTGAGGGGGGTATTACTAAATCTGTATCAATAGAACAAAAGTCCTAATCCTTATATTTATATTGATTGTGGATATAGATTTTCTAATGCCAATATACAAGAACCTTATAAATTAACTCATGAGGGTGCTATTACAGTTTTGACGTTTGATGTAAAATTTGCTAATTTTGTATTAAGCTCAAGGCATCTATTTATTATTAAAAAAATGTATCTAGCTTACAAGTTGAATTTAATAATCCTGTGATTAGTTCTATAGATATTACTTCTGCTAATCAGTCTTTAGGTAATATATCTTTTAAAATGGATTTACTACAAAGGTTGTTCCTAATTCTGAAGATGAAGGTACAATATTATCTATTGTAGATATAACTAGTGCTAAGCTTAATGAAATTATTGTAAAGATAAATTCTGCGTGTAAAGCTTCTACTACTGGGGATGTAAAGATAGCTATATTTATTAAAACAACTGGTACACAAGATAATTTAGTTATACTGATTAATGTAATTTAATATTATATGAAAAATCTTTTATTACTGTAAGTCCTGATTCGGGGGTAAAATGATAATGTATTAAATATTGTTTGTGATAAAACGACTTTATCTATGAAAAGAACAGAAGTTCTAAATGTTGCTGGGGGAGGGATATCTAAAAAACTATAGATATTTTTCAATCAGGTGTATTATATCCTATTATTGATTTAGGATTTATTATTGATGGTACTACTAGTGGAACAGATTTTAAAAAAAAAGATATACTGAATCTTCTAAAAACTTTAGAAGCTGTATTTAATTATCCCTAAGACGGCATTAATCTTATCTAATTATACTTATTTTGGTGTTTTTAATTTAGGTGCATTTAGACCGGAAGTTGTTATAACTACAGGTTGGTTTATTGATACTATTGAAATAACAGTAGTTGGTAATTCTCCTAAAACGTTTACTTATACGTCTGATGGAAGTACTTTTATTAATGACGATTTTACCGGTGGTCAACTGGTATATCAGAATCCTTATAATTATAATTTAGTTAAAACTATGATGAATGATATTAGATCTTTGGGAGGAGAAATTATTGTTACAATGAAGAGTTCTACTTTAGATCCTACAATTTGTATTTGTGATTGTACTATTAATCCATAAAATTAATTATGAAAAAAATCATTTGTAACTGTTACTCCTGATGAAGGCATCGGAAATAAAATATTAAGTGTTGGCTGTGATGCTTATAATGATGCTGATGATTAAGAAGAAGATATTATTGTATCAAGAGAAATAACTGAAACTATTAATTTGATTACTAATAATATATGGTAAAGTAATAGTTATTATAAAGATTTTATTTTGTTATTATTGTATTTTGTATTTAAAAAGTAATTCTTATATTTGCCCGTATCATTAAGTTGGTACGGGCTTTTTGTTGCTCGTAATAAAACAGATAAAATTATTGATTATGGCATTACATGTATGGTTAGTTGAAGGTTCTAAAATTATTCTTAATATAGAGCAAATTCTTAAAGTTCCTATTCTTGCTACTATTTATAATGATTGGCACAATGATAGAGAACTTATGTATAAGATATTTAAGTTTATTGATTGTTATGCTGATGAAGACGGTTATATTCATCGCAATGGTTTAAAAGATCAAAAGGCTTTTGATTATGCTATTGAAGTTGCTCAACTTAATTCAGACTTTAGACCAACTAAAGATATGATTGAAGCTATCAATTGGCTTGTTGAGCATAATATCAATTATGTCGGACAGATGTTCTTTGAAACTGTTAATGCTCTTCAAGCTGGTAAAGATCTTATGGCAGTTATGAATAAGAATCTTCGTAATGACCTAAAGAAAGACTCTTTTACTAAAGAAGAGATCGGTGGTATGCTTGGTTATATGCGTGAGATTACGAAGATGGGTAAAGACTTACCTAAACTTATTGCAGAACTTAAAGAAGCGAGAAGATAATTACGTTAAGTCTAAACTCAAGAAAACTATTGTTCGTGGTGGTAAAGAACTTTTGCTGCTTCAATGGATGTGCATAACAATATAGATAATGGTGTTGGTGGTGGAATAGATATGATTGATTAAGCTATGAATAGTAAATATGAGTTTTCACAAGATGCTATTGATAACTTTATGTTTATTCATGCTTATTGGAAAAATAGTTGTGATGGCATCAATGCTGCTCCTGAGAATAAGTGGGGCTATAAACGTGGAGATATTCCTTTTATAGATTATCTCTGTGAAGATAAAAGTAAATATCCGAAAGCATCCGAGGGTATTAGTTATATTACTAATAAGCATTTATATGATCCGGATAATGATTTTCTTATTGGTAACTCTGGTGGTATTCTTATGAATATTGATTTCATTGTTATTAATATAGAAAGACTTTCTAAAGCTGCTGATACTTTTGATGAATATGGTACGTATTGTGATTATGACCCTAGTACTCCGGCTTATGAATCATTTTGGCAAAGAGAAACATCTCGTCGTAAGAAAGGTGTTTTTATTAAAGCTAAACTTTATTATAAAGATATTCCTAAGTTCTTTGATGCTAATACTACTGATGAGGAACGTGAGAGTTTACTTCAACCTCTACGTATAGCTGGTGCGGATTATACTTATCTTAATTATGGTCGTATTGAACGTACACCTAATGATAAAGAACGTGCAAGACTTAAACGTGAAGGTGCTGAACACGTTGAGACTGTTATGGGTTTTCCTCGTTATTGGGATGGTGACTATTGGAACTTCAAAATAGATGAGTTTATTGCTAATAATAAGTTTCATCTTACTAAGGCTAAAGCTCGTCGTAAAGGTTTCTCATATAAACGTGGTAGTCAAGCTGCAAATACAATTAACTTATTTCCGAATGTTACGGTAACTCTTGCTGCTGACCAATTAGCTTATCTTACAGATAAAGGTGCTACTACTACGTTTATGGCTAAGAAAATGTCTTGACCATTTTGAGGAACATACGTTTTGGAAACGTGGATTCATATCCGAGTCCATTGATGACATCTTATTGGGTTATAGAGTATCCAGCAAAGGTTTAAAAAACTTCGGATGGTTATCTAATTTGTATTCAGTTGCTATCGGAAAAAATGAAAGTGCTGCTGTAGGTAAAAAAGCTATTGAGATTGACTTCGAGGAAGCTGGTAAGTGTCCTAATCTTCAAAAAGCTCTTGATGTTACTTTATCAAATACAGAGTCTGGTGCTATATCTGTTGGTACTATTCGTGTTTATGGTACGGGTGGTACTAAAGGTGCTAACTGGGCTGCATTTAGTAAAGCCTTTTATAATCCCAAAATGAATAAGATGCTTTGCATGGAAAATGTTTGGGATATTAATAAACGTCATGAAGTATGTGGTTTCTTCTTTCCACAAGTATGGGATTGTGAACCTTATGTTGAACGTGGTAATTCAATTATATTCACTGCTTATGCTTGGGATAAACAAGATAAAGAGAATCATTTTCATAATAATGATAGTGAAACTCATATAATCTATAAAGCACAACGTGCTAATACTCCTGCCGAAGCGTTCATTAATACAACCGAGAATATGTTCGCTTCTCCTGAACTTAATCTGCACGTTTCAGATTTAATTAATGACAATGCTACTAGATTCTTTCAAGACGGTTGGATTGTTGTTAATGATTTAGGTAAATCTAATAAAGCTGAATTTATACCAAAAAGCTGAATGTATTAAACGCGATATATTTGGTAAAGGTAGATTCCATGCGTTTGTTAATCAAGTTCCGCATGGTTCTCGTGATGATACTCACGGTTGCGTTAGAATGTACTATCGTCCGTTCTTAGTAAATGGTGAAGTGCCTAAAGATTTATATTTTGTTAGTGTGGATGCATATAAGGTAGATAAGGCTCAAAAGACGTAACAGATAAACATTCTCTTTATTCTGCACAAGTATGGATGCGTAGTAATACTATTACTCCATATCCAAATCAAAAACTACTTGTATGCGAATATATAGGGCGTTTGGACACAATGGAGCAAAATGATATAGTCACTATGGGTATGTGTCTTATGTATAATGCTGAATGTTGTCCGGAAGCTGGTACTGGTGAGACTGTTTCTAACTTCATTAAATATAAACTTAGACGTTACTTAATGCTTGATCCAACTAATGCCAATACTCGTAAATTGACTAATCTAACAATAATGATTATGGTATTGTGATTGGTGATGGCGATAAGAAATATAATGGTCTTCGTATGCTAAAGGAGTTTATTTATGAACCTCTTTCATATACTGCTGATGGTAAACCTATTCGTAGACTTAAGTCTATTAGTAGTGTTCGATTGCTTCTAGAGTGTCAGAGATTTACTGCTGAGGGTAACTTCGACCATATTAGTGCTGCTATTGTTGCTATGTATGTCTTTCTTGCAGATTCTTTAAATACTAAGCGTCTTGTTGAAGGTAATACAGAGAATAATGACAGACGTATTGCAAATCGTTTAAATCGTCGTTAAATGGATGCTTCTAAGATTCCTAATTCTTTAGAAAAAGCCTGATGTTTTTGCTTCGGAAGCTACTAAGCGTGGAGCTGTTTGGACTAAGGCTATGTGTGATTGGGTTATTGCTACTGCTCATTCTAATAATGATAAAGCAGATATTAAAGCCTTTCTTGACGCTGCAAATGGAATTGTAGATGAATCTACTTACAAGTATGTAATGGCGACCTACAACTCCGTTAATGGTAGAAAAGAAGATTTGCCTGGTAAGATTAGAGATGTTGATTTTATTACTCCTATTAAAGAGAAATATATAGGAGAGTTCATTAACACCTATAATAACTACCAAGTTTATAATACTGATATTGATGTTGTCACTAGACGTAACGCTGATCTTCGTGTTGCTCTTGATGGTCTTCTTCGTCAGCAATTTATAAACATCATGAATGCTAACGGTGTTCAAACCGGTGAGCCTTCTAAAGATCTTCCATCTGCTGAAGACTTTATGAAACAAGCTGCTAAGGATTGGATTGATGAAGAAGCTGATCGTGGTCAGAAAACTCTTAATCTTCTTAATTCCCTTATTAAAGCTAATGAGAAATATATTCAAGCTTTCTATTATTGGTTCTGTACTGAAAGTGTTTATTCTTATCGTGATGTAAGATACAATGATGTTATTTTTGAAATTATTTCTCCTCTTGAGTATTATCGAATTGATAGTGGTAATCTTTTTTGTTGAAGATGATGATTATGGAATGCGAGAGTTTGATATTAACATCAATGATATAATTGGTGAATATCAAGAAGTTCTTTCTAAAAGAGAGATATTGCTTATATCAAAGATATAATTCATAATCATGAAAGTACGGGTGAATATACAGTTACTCCTGTTATGCTTCGTTCTCGTGAGATTGCTTTTTTAATCCTACGATTGATACGCAGAATGCTGCTCCGTACCACTCCTTGCCCTCTACCGGGGTCCTCAAAGCTCGTCATTGTGTTTTTAAGGTTCCTATGAAGCGTGGTATTCTTACTTACACTAATGCTTATGGTGAGATTGAGCAAAAAGATTGTTGATGAAGAAGATTATGTCTTAGATACTACTCTTGGTGATATTGATATTGAATATACTTGGGTTCTTCAATGTTGGGAAGCTTATCGTTTTGGTGATAAAGATTGGGGGTGTATATACTAAAGCTCAACCTATTATTGTTCAACGTGAAGAAGTGAATAATCTTAATCATTGTAAGTTACCTTATAATGGTTTAAGTCGTTTGATGCTTCTTAATAATCCTAAACCTATTCCTTATCGCTTATTACCTTATCTTGCTCTTTATCGTCTTTATACTTTAGTTGAGGAACGTACTATTAGTAAATTCCGGTCATGGCTATTGATACCTGAAAGTTTCTTAGCTGATACTAAAGATATGACTATGGAAGAGCGTCTTGATGCAGCTAATCGAGATGGTACTCTTGTATTTGATGATAGTGAAATAGCTAAACAGCAAGCATCACTTCAAGCTATTAAAGAGATTGCTAATACTACAATGATTAATTATCTTACGACTATTAATCAAATTAAGCAATCTATTAAGCAAGAAGCGTATGAACTTGCTAATATGAACGATCAACGTGCAGGCGATATTCAAGCTCGTGCCGGTAAAGCTGTCACTGAAATGGGACTTAATCAGGCTCTAATGGGATCTGTGTGGTCACTTAAAATCTTTGATTGCTTCCGCTCTCGTGATATGATGGCTAATCTTGATGCTGCTAAGATTGCTTGGATTGATGGCTATGAAGGTTCTTATGTAGATCCAAATACCAATGAGATTGTTCAAGTTCGTGTAAATGGTACTGACTTTGTTAATTCTAATTTAGGTATCTTTGTTGGTAATTCTGCTGAACTCAATGAACAAGTACGTAAGCTTGAAGAGATTGCTTTTGGTGCTGCTCAAAATGGAAATTACGATGTAGCTGCTGAGGCTGTTTGTAATCATAACGTTGCTTTTTACGCAAATATATTAAAGAAGCTGCCGAAGCTCAACGTCAATTTGAACTTCAAAAAGAAGAGATTCAGAAGAAGTGGGATGCTGAGATTGAACAAACTCGTGCTGCTAATGCGGAAGCTCAACGCAAATTTGAAGCTGAACAAGCTCAACTTGATCGCGATTCTAAAGAAGCTATTGCTGCTGACACTAATCTTACTAATATTATTATTACTGATGCTAAGCTTCAAGTAGATAAGAACGGTAATGATTACATTAGTGAAGATGAATCTAATGGTGGTACTCTTGATGATTATCTTAAAATGACTAAGTTAAAAACTTAGATATTGATAGAGTTAATCTGGAACGTGCCAAGTTTGAGGAACAAAAAAGCGCATGAATCGTATTAACGCCAATAAGCCACGGAAGTCTTAATGTAGGTTCTTATTTTTGTCGAATTGAACAACTATATCGACTGAAATTTGGGTTTGTCAGAGGTCTTTATTTGAGCCTTAAAATGGCATAAATTAATTGGAATTTCAGAGAGCCGTGTGATAGGCGGTACTAATGCTGTTTCTAATAATATTTCTAATGCCATTTTTAATACATATATTATTATTACATTTGTCACTGTTATAACTTAATTTATAAAAGATAAAAACATTATGCCAAATCCTATTGTTCCCGGTGGTGTTACTGATAGTAATACTACTAAAACTGCGGAAGAGATAGCTGCTGAACAAGCTGCTAAAGCTGCTAAAAAACAGAAGAAGCTGCTAAAGCAGAAGAAGAACGTAAGAAAGCTGAAGAGGAAGAAGCTAAACGTAAAGCTGAAGAAGAAGAAGCTGCTAAAACTGCTACTCAAAAAACTGAAACTGAAACTGAAACTCCTACTAAGATTGTTCTTACTACTGATGACGGTGATGTTGAGTATGATCTTGATGCTGACGGTAATGCCGTTAAAGACGGAGAGATTGTTTACACTAAAGCTCAGTTAGATGAGTTTGCTGCTGCTGAAACTCAAGATGAAACTATAGATGTTTCTGCTATTTCTGCTATTTCTGGTTTAACTCCGGTAAATGCTGATGGTACTCCTAAGCAATATGAAATGACTGTTGAAGGTCTTGCTCAACGTGATGCTGATATTGCAGAGCTTGCTAAACGTCAAGCTGAAAGTGAAGCTATCAACAATTTCTTCCGTACTAATCCGGATATTTATCAAGCTGCTCTTTACAAACAAACGTATGGTTCTCTTGAGGGTTTTGCTAATCATGTTGATTGGACTACAATGACCCTTGAAGATAAATCAGATGATCAGTTAGAAGCTGTTATTCGTTCTGCTGAAAAACGTAAAGGTACTTCTGATGCTCAAATCGAACGTATTATTCGTTTTTCTAAGGTTGATAAAGTATTAGCTGAAACTGCTAAAGAGAGTCTTGATTATCTTGCTAATGCTCAGAGACATGAAATTGAAGCTGCAAATGCTAGGCAAGAAGTCGAATATCAAGCTGCTCAAGAGGCTCTTGATAAAGCCTACGGTATTACCTATGATGAGAATGGTAAAGCTAAAGTGCTTAACATTCCTGATTCTTTATACGATAAGATCGTTAATAAAGGTACTATCGGAGGTCTTGCAATTCCAACAGCAGGCGTTAAAAGAACTGTTAATGGTAAAGAGCAAATTCTTTCTCGTAAAGATATTGTCAAGTATTTAACAGCTCCTGTTGTTGAAGTTAATGGTGATTTCTATACGCAAGCTCAGAAAGATGTTTTTGATATGCTTGCTGATAATGAAACGTTCGCTATGGTAGCACTTCGTAACTTGTTAGGTGCTGATATTAGTCAGTTAGCTGCTGCATCTATACGACAAGAAGCTGTTCGTCGTTTGAACATTACTTCTAGTGGTAAACCTAAAGTTAAGGTATCCACTCAAGGCGGCGGTACTAAAGTTAATCCTAATAGACGTCCTATTGTTCCGGGTGGTATTATTGATTCAAATAAATAATTATCGTAACTATGCTTAGAGAAATTGGAAAAAAACAGTATTCCAAAGAGGTTTACTCTGATGCCGATATGCTATTGAACTTTAATGTTCTTGGTGCTGTCGATTTGAATAAGTCTCTTACTTATCTTTGGGGTAGGAACAGTAATCAATTCCTCTTCTTTCTCTTACAGAAGGTCAAGGGAATATCTCTCGTAAGAAACCTATTAATGCTGGTGATACTCAGTATAAGTGGAAGATTATGGGGAAACCTACTGTCACTTCCCCGATTGTGCGTTTGATTACGCCTACTCAAACTCCCGGTAAAGGGTTTATGTCTTTCAAAGCGGAGTTCCAAGATAACTGGATTCCTTATCAGTATTCTGCTATTACTCCTGACGGAAAGCACATGGTTCGTATGCAGACCGATGGTGAGCAGACTGCTTCCGGTGGATATATCTATGAAATGATTATCCTTGGTGGTAATCCTGATGAGTTTATTGATCTCAGCAATTTTGAGAGAGGTAAATATTGGGGTATGGGTGCTCCTACGATTGCCGGTGAATTATCTACTGGTTCTCGTTCTACTGCTGAATCTTGAGTGAAATGACTAACCAATTTGGTTTCCATAGATTCTCCAAAATTATTACCGGTAACATTGCTAATATTGTAACCGAGTTTGAACTTGATTATGATGATGGTTCTAAAGGTACTCTTTGGATGCCTTATGAAATGCGTCAGTTCGAGTTCATGCGTAGACGTTTGTTAGAAGAGGATTTGTGGTTCTCTGCTTACAAACCGTGATATTAACGGTGTTATTCATAATCAAGAAAAACATTCAAACAAACCTATTCCTCGTTGGTGCTGGTGTTCGTGATATTCTTATCGCATTCGGTAACTACTTCGAATACTCATTCATGACTATCGAGCTTATTGATATGATTCTTTCTCGTATCTTTGAAGTTCGTAACGATATTGATTTGAGTAACAAAAATATCGTTCTTTATACCGGTAAAGGTGGTTCTAAAATGTTCCAACAGTGTATTAAGAATGAAGCTATCGGAAATGGTTACTTTGATAAGTTAGGTTCTGAGGAGATTCAAAGCCGTGGTGGTATCCTTTCTTATGGTGCATATTTCAATCAGTATAAGCACTATTCCGGAGCTACTGTTTCTGTTAAAGTTGTAGATTTGTTTGATACCGGTTCTCGTGCCGAAATGGATCGTAAGAATGGTCGTATGTATGGTGGCTTCCCTGTTACCTCTTATACGATGGTGTTCTTAGATCACTCTATTGATAACACGAGTGGTGAAGCAAATATTCAATTGGTTTGTGAAGAGGGTCGTGAATATTTGTACGGTGTTTATCAAGGTATTACTCCGCTGCCTAAAGAGTGGGGTGCTTATAGTAAGATGTTATCTACTAGAGAGGATATTGCTACTTATGAGGTTATGTCTTCACAAGGTATCAATATGCTTAATGGTACTACTTCTTTTTTTGGGCTGAAATGATTTTTTGAATAAGCGTACATTACGATTATTGTAAAGTATAAACTTACTAAAGTATAAACTATATGATATACTCACGCAAAATAACCTTAGCTTTAAAGCTGAATCCGACTATGTTTCAAGTCGTGAATCAGAAAAGTATTGGTGCTTTCAATACTATTTTCGGTCCGAGCATTAAAGCGGTTCTTACTCTATCTAGTAAAACTGCTGAAATGGCTTCTATACTTCCTACGATCATTGGAGCTTCTGCTGATAGCCGTAACGTAAACTTTCAAGACCTCGTTTTGAAGCATCTTAAAAACTCAACTGTTGAAGTTCCCGCTCAAGGTTATGAGCTTGAAACTGGTTGGGAGTTTTCTCTTAACGATCCTGTTAAACGTGATGCTATTCTTGATTGGGCTAAAAAGAACAGTATTAATACTGAGGTTGCTCGAATAAATTAGAGAAAGCTATCTTTGATGCTATGCTCTTTGGTGAAGGTATTGCGGTTCATGAAGAGAATCTGTATATGTACATGACTCCTATTAAGCCGCAAGATTATATTCTTTGGCGTCTTGCTCTGCTTACTTCTACTGTTGCTAATAAACCGGAAGATGTTGAGAAATCTACTAACATTCGGTTTTACTTACATAGCATCGAAGATGTTAAGCGTATGAAAGATGCTAAGACTAAAGCTGTTGTTAATACTGCTACTAAGTTGGCTCAGTTGTTCACAGGTGATGAGTCTTCTTATAAACGTATTAGAAATATGCTTATCTGTAATGCTCCTGCTGATACTCTACAGATTATTAAAATGGAACATGGAGATTTGCAGACGGCTGTAGCTGAACTTTCTCAAACGAATGCAGATGCGTTTATTTCTCTGTTTGATAACAAGAATGTAGAAGCAATGGCACAAGTCTATAAGTTACTTGCCGCTCAAGTCATTACGAAAGACGGTGATAATTACTTTGATACTGTGCGTCCGGAAGTAGTTCTTGGTTCTTCCATTGAGGGGTTATGGCTTTCTTAGCTGCTCCTGAAAATGTTGAATATAAAGCCCAACTTTTCACCGCTTATAAGGCTTTCGGTTATAAACTAACAAAAATAGTGTCAGTATGTATAGTAGTTGTAAAGAAGCACATATTGCTGTAAACGATAAGATTCAGCAGATTAATGCTAATAGGCAAGAATCTATTCGTCCGCAGTATATTGATATTGCTCTTAATGAAGCTATTGACGTACTGCTTACGCAAAAGATTAAAGCCTTTGAAGAGACTGGTCGTTATTACGATGATTTGCAGGTGCTAAAGACTACATATAGAAGTCCTCTTTACCTTCTCGCAAAATGAGGGTAATAGAGGCTTCGCTTTTTTTACCTGCGAATTACCTACATGGTGTCTCTTATGATGCAAGTGTTATATATGATAAGTTTAAACGTTATCGAGCAACTGAATCTGTTACTACTAGGATTTACGTTGTTAATATCAGTGAGCTATTTAAAACTATTCCCGGTTATATAGAAGATTTCGTTATTCAAATCGGTAATGATACCGTTACGTTTCATTATCCTGCTAAGATCTATCGTAAAGAGGGTCTATTTGAATATATCAACTATATGCTCCATATTGCTGCGAAAAGGTTATAATGTGACCTATGAACGCTACAATAACGAGTATTACCCCGAATCACTAGTGTTTTACTTCGATACGCCACAGCTAATTGTAGTTGGAGATAAATATACTATTAAGTTAGTACAATTTGACTACAAGCGTTATTCGGCTTATACGAGGTTATCACTTCTGACGGAGTGATTACAAAGGTGCGAGAGAGCAAACCTGCGGGTATGGATTTGGTTTCTGATGTTCAGCGTAGGGATATGCTTCAAACGTATCACAATCTTCTTAATAGACACATTCATCCTATATGTACAATAGAAAGCAATAGGGTTTTAGTAGATATGGATGATACATTCGTGATTACTGATGTTACTATTACATATCTTAGGCAACCTACTAGGTTTGATATTGTAACTGATACTGCTACTGAACTTCCGTTTAAAATCGAGATTATTAACCTTTGCTACACAGAAGCTTCTTGGTAAACTTAAAGATGAAGGTTATCAAATTGCTATAAATGAAAGTAATTCTTTAAAATAAAACGTTACTATGAGAATTGTAAGTTACGGAAAACATTTGTCGATAATGTTACTGTTGATACTAAGTTATCTAACGGTCAACTCGGCATTTGTACTGCTTATGGTACTGCTTTGCCTACTACTGGTAGACCTGAGCCGTTTGTAATTATGTCTGCAATTCCTACTAAGGACGGTGGATTTATGAATCAACGTGGAGTGGATATTAATCCTTTTAACTTCACTTATAACGTTCGTAAATATACGGAAACAGATCAGAAAAGAAACTATTATTCTTAAAGGTCTTACGAATCCGGCACTTAAGCCTGCTGAAGGTATTGTATATAATGCAGATGCTGAGTTCTGTGGTGCTATTGAAATTTGTTCTTCTGAGGAGTATCGCCATGGTCTGACGGTTAATCCTAATCCTCAGATTGTTCAAATACCTGTTCGGATTCATGCTACTGATACCGTTGATCGGTTGGTAGAGAAGATTAAGAAGAACCTTAGTCTTACTGCTTATAACAAAGAGTTATTTGATATTACTATTGAGAAAGCTGATGGTGCTGTTCAGATAACCGTTGTTGCTAAAAAGCCTACTAAATTGACGATGAACGTATTCGGTATTCTTGCCGATCAAAAGCCAATGGTACTATTACCGTTAAACATACAAAGTTATCCGGTTTCTTAGCTGATGTTGCTCTTAGTGATGAAGACCTTTCGTTATTCTCTGATTAACATGGGTTGGAATCCTCATGATGAGTGGCAGAAAGCTTGGGGTATTGGTGACCCGAAAGTTGGCTTTAGTAAAGTCGCTTATCTTGTTATTTCTACGGCTGAGTTTAATCAATTCCCTGAGATTGCCGCTGATAACAATAGTCCTCCAAATTCCAAATTATTGTTGGTACGGAAGCTGTGATCGATGCTGTTGTAAATAAACTTGAAGCTATTAAGACTTTAGCTAAAGGTTCCGGCGATAATGCCATTTCTCTGAATACTGCAACTGACTAAAGTTGCTTAGAAAACTACGCAGTGCTTGTTGTTCTGCGTAGTTATATTTGTTTAAACTTAATGCTATGGAATGTAATATTAAAATTGTCAAAGTTAAAAACAAGTTCTTCCTCTTTGGTACATTTCCTAAAAGCGTGAACATAATGTTCGATTCTTCTATCATCGTACTGATGGTTGTTACTATATGTATGATGAAAAAGGTTGCGAAATTAATCTAACTACTGATGGTAATTAATTATTGCTATTGATAGAGAGTTGATTTCTGTTGGTAGTAGAGTCTTTGACTCGATGAC
>VOFJ01000054.1_pt1 | contig 43563 bp, 41 predicted proteins | sample 5384081 | NCBI WGS metagenome assembly VOFJ01 (sample SAMN12384729, study PRJNA508395) | human gut metagenome | isolation source: healthy gut I | host: Homo sapiens
CTGACGTTATTGACGAAGGTCTGCACGCCTGCGCTGACATAGGTGGTATAGTGGGCATTTTTGTAGCCGGTATCGTAGATGCCCAGGGCCTGAAGCGATACTGTCGCCCGCGAAGGTGACGGTATCAAATTAGGAGGACGTTACGGTGCCCAGCATGGGCAGAGCCACCATGCGGTGGTCGGTGTTGAGGTATTCGGTATCGATGGTTTGCTCGACGGCCGTGGAGGTATCCCACACGGCGGTATCGACGGCCTGCACGATGCGGGCCGGGCCATCTCCCTGTACTGACAGGCTCAGCGGGAGCGGTCGCTTCAACGGGGCTTCTGGACTCGGCCTCGGTGCTTTCTGAAGTGGAGACAGGCTCGGCAGCGGCGGCTTCACCCTCGGCGGGGCTGAGCATCGCGCTGCATCCAGAACCAGCCGACACCGGCGCAGGCTGCGGCTAAAAACAATGAGCAGTGCCAGCATCAGGCTGCGTTTGCGCTTTTTTCCGGCTACTTCATTGCGGTAGGTTATAAAAATCAGACATTGAATAGCCTGACTTTCCGTAATTTTAGGACGGTACTATTATACCCTTTTTTTCACCCCGTCAGCAAGGGAAAGCACAATCTTTTACAAATGAAATTAGGCAGTCTTTACATCAGGCTGAACAGGTCGACCTGGCTCGTCTCGGGCAGGCTGCCCAAAGCACCCACAGAGCGCAGCTTATCGAATACTGAGTTCGCCACACCGCTGGCCTGCTGCAATTCCTCCACCGAGATATACTCCTGCCCGTGCATCGTAGCCTGTTCCAGCGCAACAGCGGCGGCATCACCCAGACCGCGGATGGCCGTGAACGGCAGACGCACCTTGCCGTCCTCAACCACGTACTTACTGGCGTAGCTTCTGCCCAGCTCGATGGGCAAAAACTCGCAGCCGCGCTGCAGCATTTCGTTTTCCAGCTGCAGGCTGACCAGCGCGTCATCGTCCTTGGCGGTGCGCTCGTCCTTGGGGATCTTTTCGTTGTCGCGCAGGTGCTGCTTCGCCACACGGACGCCGCCCACGGCGGCCTCGTAGTCAATATCCGCGCCGCGCACCGTGAAGTACACCGCGTAGAAGATGGCCGGGTGGTAGACCTTGAACCACATCAGGCGGATGGCCGCCATCAGGTAGGCCACGGCGTGGGCCTTGGGGAACATATACTTGATCTTGCGGCAGGATTCAATATACCAGTCGGGCACATCGTGCTCGCGCATGGCCTCCTCCCACCCGGGCTTGAAGCCGCCCTTGGCGACCTTGCCCTTACGCACGGCCTCCATGATGTCGAACGACATCTTCGGCTCCAGTCCCTTGCGCAGCAGGTACAGCATGATGCTGTCACGGCAGCCGATGACCTCCGCAATCGTGCAGGTGCCCGAGCGGATCAGCTCGTCGGCGTTGCCGGTCCAGACGTCGGTGCCGTGGGACAGGCCGGAGATTTGGATCAGCTCGGAGAAATTCTTCGGCTGGGCGTCCAGAAGCATCTGGCGCACAAAGTTCGTGCCCATCTCGGGGATGCCGAACGTGCCGGTCTTGGAGCCGATCTGCTCCTCCGTCACGCCGAGGGCCTCGGGGCTGGTCAGCAGACTGTAGACCTTCTCGTCGTTCATCGGGACAGAATCAATCGGAATGCCGGAGTATTCCTCAAAGAACTTGTAGAAGGTCGGCACATCATGGCCCAGCTCATCCAGCTTGAGCAGCGTATCGTGCAGGTATTTAAATTCAAAGTGGGTCGTCAGCAGACCGCCCTTGACGTCGTCCGCCGGGTGCTGGATGGCGCAGAAGTCGTAAATGTCGAAGGTATCCGGCACAACGACCATACCGCCGGGGTGCTGACCCGTCGTGCGCTTGACGCCGGTGCAGCCCATGACAAGACGGTTTTCCTCGGCGCGGTTGACGGTCTTGCCGCGCTCCTCGAGGTATTTTTTGACGTAGCCGTAGGCGGTCTTATCCTGCAGACCGGAGACCGTGCCCGCCTTGAACACGTTTTCCTTGCCGAACAGTTCCTCGGTGTAGCGGTGGACGTGGGACTGATACATGCCCGAGAAGTTCAGGTCAATATCAGGCTCCTTGTCGCCGTAGAAGCCGAGGAAGGTCTCAAACGGGATGTCGTGGCCCTCGACGATCATCGGCTTGCCGCAGACCGGGCAGGTCTTGTCGGGCAGGTCGAAGCCGTCAAAGTGTACGCCATCGTTGATCCACTCGCTGTGCTTGCAGTTGGGGCACAGATAGTGCGGCGGCATCGAGTTGACCTCGGAAATGCCGGAGAAGTGCGCTACGGCGGATGAGCCGACGGAGCCACGGCTGCCGACCTGATAGCCGCCCGCATTGGAGTAGGCCACCAGACGCACGGCAATGACGTACAAAACGGCGTAACCGTGGCCGCAGATGGAGTCCAGCTCCTTTTTCAGCCGCTTTTGCAGCACGTCGGGCAGCGGGCTGCCGTAGTCGCGCGCCGCGTGCTTCCAGGTGTCGTCGCGCAGCTCCTGTTCCGCGCCCGGGATGCTGGGCGGGTAGGTGCCCTTGGGGATGGCGCGCAGGTTGTTGTCGATGGTCGCGGCGATCTTGTTGGGGTTCGTCACCACAATTTCATACGCCTTTTCCTGCGGCAGATAGCTGAAATCCTCCAGCATATCGGGCGTGGTGCGGAAGTAGAGCGGGGCCTGGTTGTCCGCGTCCTTGAAGCCGTTGCCTGCCTGCAGAACAGCGCGGTAGATCCAGTCCTCCGGTTCCTGAAAGTGGGAGTCGCCCGTAGCGACAACCGGTTTATGCAGGTCCTCGCCCAGCTTTATGACGGTGCGGTTGAAGTTTTTGATGGCCTCGATCGAGTCCACCTGCCCGTTGCGCACCATGAATTCATTGTTGCCGAGCGGCTGCACCTCGAGATAATCGTAATAATCGGCAATGCGGAGCAGCTGTTCGTAGGGCTGACCGGCCACGATTGCCCTGTAAAGCTCACCTGCTTCACAGGCCGGGGAGAGCAGCAGGCCCTCGCGGTACTGGTTCAGCAGGCTGCGCGGCACGCGCGGTTTCTTAAAGAAATACTGCGTGTGGGCGGCGCTGACAATGCGGTAGAGGTTCTTTAAGCCCACCTGATTCTGCACCAATATAATAAGGTGGTAGTATTTCTTCTTCAGCACCTCTTTGTTGCCGCCGAGGCCGGTGTTGATAGACTCCACCGTATGGATGTCCTTTTCCTCGAGGTCGGTCAGCATGACCTCATAGATGCGGGCCAGCGCCATGGCGTCATCGACGGCGCGGTGATGGTTGAAGGGAGGGATCTCGAGGTGCTTGTTGATGGTGTCCAGCTTGTAGTTGCGCAGCCCCGGAAAGAGCGCCTGCCCCATCGGCAGTGTGTCGATATAGGTGTTCTCGTCCCAGCTGACGCCCGCCTTCTCCCCTGCCTTGCGGATGAACAGCATATCAAAGCTGTGGGCGTTGTGGGCCACAAGGATGTTGTCCCCGCAAAATTCTTTAAAAGCGCGGATGGCCTCCTCGGGCGTCGGGGCGTCGGCGACCATGGCATCGTTGATGCCGGTCAGGTCAACGACCTTCTGCGGGATCGGCTTGCCGGGGTTGACGAAGGTGCAGAACTTCTTTTCCTCGTTGATCTTGCCGTTTTCAACATAGACTGCGCCGATTTCGGTCAGGCGCTCGGTGTTGGAGTCGAGACCCGTCGTCTCGGTGTCAAAGACGACGAACGAGCCGGAGAGCGGCATCTCGGCGCTGCCGTAGACTGCGGGGATCATGTCATCGACAAAGTAGGCCTCACAGCCGTAAATCAGTTTAAAGTTCGGATCTGTTTCGTGGATGGCATCGGTGGCCAGCATCGCTTCGGGGTAGCCCTGGCAGACGCCGTGGTCGGTGATGGCAATGGCGCGGTGGCCCATGCGGTGCGCCAGACGCACGATCTTGCCGGGGTCGTTGAAGCCGTCCATCGAGCTGGACTTGGTGTGCAGGTGCAGCTCGACGCGCTTTTCGCCGTCGGGCGCGGTATCCTGGCGCTGCTCACGCTCGACCTGCAAAACGTCGTAGGGCATGATGACAAAGTCATGCTCGTACTTGTCGTACATATAGTTGCCGCGGACGATGAGGGTCGTTCCGGGCTTGAGGCCCTCCCACTTGGACATATCCGCGCCTTCTTCCCCCATGACCTTGAGGTTGACGGAGCCGGAGTAGTCGGTAATGGAGGTAAAATAAATCTTGCGGCGGCTGCCCTTGACCTCGGTAGCAAAGACGTCGCCCCAGACCGTGACCTTGCCGCCGTCGCCCAGATCGTTGAGGCGGCGGGTGTCGGTGGGCTTGAACTGCTTGCCGTAGAACAGCTTGACCGGCTTGTTCGTGAGGGCGAGACCCTCAATCGTAAAGTCGGGCGGTGTCTCCTTGGCCTCGAACTTGACAACGGGGGCCTTCTCCTGCAGGTACTGCTCAAACTCCTCCTCGGTGCGCGCCTTACCGGAATCGGCCAAGCGGACGACAGGCAGACTTCCTGTGCGCTCCTGGATCATCTCGGCCAGCACGCGGGGCAGCTCGACGCTCTCAAGGATCTGGCGGCCCGCGCTGACGTGGACCGTGATGCCGTCCTCGCCAAAGGTGACGGGCTCGGACTTATCGAGGAAGCCGTTGACCGGCATTCCCTTTTCTTTCAATTCCTCGATCATCAGGCGCACGGCCTCGGGGGGGTGATGTTCGGGTAGGCAAAGTAGCTGCGGACTTGCAGCTCATACCCGGCGAACACCTCGGCAAGGGACGCACAAAGACGCCCGCACAGCGCCTGATCCAAGGGTTCAGCACTGCGCAGGCAGATGACGACCTGTCTTTGTGTGCGGTAAAGCTCCACGCGGTCCACAAGCACACTGCCGAACGCTGCGCAGAACTGCTGGTCCGCCGTAAACTGCGGCCAGACCTGGGTGACAAATGGTTTCAAATGGGGGTACCTCACAAGTGGGTGTAGAGACAAGGCTTCCTCCGAGGGGCTGCGCCCGCAGGCGCGTGTCGGAGCGCAACCGCCGGTAGGCGGCTCTTAGCGCGGAGACTGAAGCTGTCCGCGAAGCGGACTGATGAGGGCGAAGTTGCCGGGCATTACCCGCAAACGGATTGCCGAGGATAGCTTGCCCCTCATCCGGCCCTGCGGGGCCACCTTCCCCCGCGGGGGAAGGCTTTATTGGTTACATTTTATGAATTTCTTCCAGCAGCTGGCCGACAATATCGCCCTTGAGCATACGGATCTTCTCGCCGCGGATGAAAAGCAGGGCCTCGTCCTTACCGCCGGCAATGCCGATGTCGGCGTCGGATGCCTCGCCGGGGCCGTTGACAACACAGCCCATAATAGCGATCTTGAGCGGCTTCTTAAAGCCCTCGTCCCGCAGACGCGCCTCGACCTCGTTGGCGATCTCGATCATCGGGTACTGGGTGCGCCCACAGGTCGGGCAGCTGATGATCTCGGGACCGGCGACGGCGTAGCCCGCCGCGCGCAGGATGTCATACCCGGCGTAGACCTCGTTCTCGGGTTCATCGGTCAGACTGACGCGCAGCGTGTCGCCGATGCCCTCCATCAGCAGACCGCCGATGCCCATACCGGACTTGATGAGGCCCATGCGGTTGCCGCCGGCCTCGGTCACGCCGACGTGCAGGGGGTAGTCCGTCTGGCTGGCCAGCAGACGGTACGCCGCCATCATGCGGGGCACGTTGCTGGATTTGATCGAAATAACGATATTATCAAAGTCGTATTTTTGCAGCAGCCGCACATGGTACATGGCGCTCTCCACCATAGCCTCGGGCACGGGAGCGCCGTACTTGGCCAGGATGTGCTTTTCGAGGCTGCCACCGTTGACGCCGATGCGGATGGGCACATTTCTGGCGTTGCAGGCGTCGGCCACGGCCTTGACGCGGTCATCATCCCCGATGTTGCCGGGGTTGATGCGAATTTTGTCCGCACCGGCATCCAGCGCTGCAAGCGCGGCGCGGTAGTCAAAGTGGATGTCCGCCACAACGGGGATGTCCACCTTCTCTTTAATGGCAGCCACGACGGCGGCGTCCGCCGGGGTGGGCACGGTCACGCGGACGATCTGGCAGCCCGCCTTGGCGACGCGCTCTGCCTGGGCCACGTTGCCCGCAATATCCTTAACGGGCACATTGAGCATGGTCTGGACGGCAATGGGGTTCGTGCCGCCGATTTTAATGTTGCCGATCTTGACTTCTTTTTTTAATTGACGCTGCATCGTAGTTCTCCTTATAAGAATCGTGAAATATCGTGCATCGTGACCAGAATCATCAGCCACACCAGCGCCACCGTACCCGCCGTGTTGATCACGCCCTGCACGCGGGGCGGCACAGGATGGCCGGTCAGGCCCTCCCCACGCAAGGAACAGCAGTTTGCAGCCGTCCAGCGCCGGGATGGGCAGCAGGTTAAAGATGCCGACGTTGATGGTCAGCAGAGCCAGCAGGGACAGTACCTCCCGCCAGCCGTAGTGCACGGCCTGGTTGACCGCTGACACCGTGCCGAGGGGGCCGGACAGTTCCTCCACGCCCACCTTGCCGGCGAGCAGGTCAAAAAAGCTGCCCAGAATAGCCCTGCTGTAGTAACTATACATATCGCAGGTCATGACAATGACGTGCCGCAGGTTCTTTTTCATCGGCTCAACGCGGAAATCCATGCCGTACAGCACATTGCCGTCCGCGTCGCGCGTCGGGGTGAAGGTCACATCCTGCAGCTCCAGGACCTCGCTGCCGCGCAGGACCACCACGTTGTAGGTTTCCTCCTCACCGGTGTAAAACCAATCGGTTATGTCGTAGACCGTCCAGCAGGGGTTGCTGCAAATCTGCAAAATCGTGTCGCCTTCCTGCAGGACTGCGGAGCTTGTGGCGTTCTCGCTGAAATCCGCAATCGTCGTGCTGCCGACCTTGCCCATGGTAAGGACGAGCACCAACAGCACCGCGACGCCGAGGATAAAGTTCATCAGCGCACCGCAGAGCGTGACAAAAAAGCGCTGCCAGGCGGTGGCATCCTCAAATTTCTGGCCGCTGACGACCAGCGGGAAAAGCGTGGTTTTGCGGGGCTTCGGGGCGGGCGGCGGTGCGCTCTCCCCGCTCTCGTCCGCCTCGTCGTCCTCCTCGTCAGGCAGGGGGCTGAACAGATTATAGCCGCCCAGCGGCAGCAGGCGGACAGAATAGGTCGTTCCGTCACGGGTCGTGGACCACAGGCACGGGCCAAAGCCGATGGAAAATTCCTCGACATGGATACCGCAATGGCGCGCCGCCATAAAGTGGCCCAGCTCATGCACCAGAATGACGCTGCCAAACACGAGCAGCGATGCCAGCCCGGTCAGCAATGCAGTCATAGGCACCTCACAAGTAAAGTATTGGACGTAGAGCTGTAGGGGCCGGGCATGCCCGGCCCGCGCGTGTATGGCAGGCAGGAGTCTGCCGGAAAGCTGAGGGCCGCACATGTGCGGCCCCTACCGGGCAGTTCCAATCAGATATGTGCCTCCACATAGGCTCGCGCCATGCGGTCGCACTCGTGGACGTCGGCAAGCGTGTAGTCGCCGCCGAAGGAATCACTGTCGACGATGCCCTCGACCAGGCGGCCAATGTCCAGGAAGCCGATCTCGTCGCGCAGGAAGTGCGCAACGGCGGCCTCGTTCGCACCGTTGGCGGCGCAGGGAGCCAGACCGCCTTTGCGGATAGCCTTTTTGCAGGCTTTGAGGCAGCGGAAGGTCTCGTCATCCGCCGTTGCAATGCTCAGCTTGGTCAGCGCGGTGAAGTCCAGCTCCGGCACGGGGCTGGGCAGGCGCTCGGGCCAGGTCAGTGCATACTGGATGGGAATGCGCATGTCGGGCACACCGAGCTGCGCAATGATCGAATGATCCGCAAACTGCACGGCGGAGTGGATGATGCTCTCACGCTGGACGACGATCTGAATCTTATCCTCGGGCAGACCGAACAGCCACGCGGCCTCGATCAGCTCTAGACCCTTGTTCATCAGGGTCGCAGAATCAATCGTGATTTTGGCGCCCATATTCCAGTTCGGGTGCTTGAGCGCGTCGGCCTTCGTCTTGGTGCGCAGCTGCTCGGTGGTCATGCCGAAAAACGGGCCGCCGGAGGCCGTCAGCAGGATCTTCTCCAGCGTTTTGGCGCTGTGCTGATCCTGCAGGCACTGGAAAATGGCGCTGTGCTCGCTGTCCACGGGCAGCAGGTGGACGCCGTGCTTTTTGACAGCATCGGTCACAAGATGGCCGCCCGTGACAAGGCTTTCTTTGTTGGCCAGCGCCAGATCGTGGCCGCTCTCAATCGCGGCCAGCGAGGCGTCGAGGCCCGCAATGCCGACAACGGCGTTCAGCACCGTGCCCGCGCCGTCCATACAGGCCAGTGTGCGCAGCCCCTCCGCGCCCTTGAGCAGCTTCGGCGCGTCGGCCTGCCCGGCCAGCGCGGCGGAGAGCTTGTCAAACGCGGCGGGGTCGGTGACGGCGACGTACTTCGGGTGGAACTCCGCGATCTGCGCCAGCAGCTTATCGACGCTGGAATTGGCGGACAGGCCGAACACCTCATAGCCGTGCATACGGCAGACGTCCAGGCTCTGGGTGCCGATGGAACCCGTGGAGCCCAAAAGTGTGATGACTTTACTCATTTTTACGATTCCTCACAGCAGATAGAAGAAGTAGCGTACCGCGATGGAAACAAAGGGCGCGATGAACATGACGCTGTCAAAGCGGTCCAGAATACCGCCGTGCCCCGGGAAGATCGTGCCGTAATCCTTGATGCCGACCTGGCGCTTGACGGACGACGCGAAGAGATCGCCCAGAATGCCCAGCACCGACGCCACGGCACCCATGCCCAGCAGCACCAGATAATGCTTCGGCTGCACCTGAATGCTGATGACGTTGTATTTGGCCGACAGCAGCGAGTAGGCGAGCGTCAGCACACAGCCCGCAGCCATGCTGCCCAGCACGCCGCCCACAGCGCCCTCCACGGTCTTGTGAGGGCTGACGATAGGAGCCAGCTTGTGCCTGCCGAACGCACGGCCCGCAAAGTAGGCCGCGGTGTCGCCGCCCCAGGCAAAGCAGAGGATCAGCAGGATGAAATAAATTGCGTCATAGCGATATTCTGCAAAGGGCAGCATCCGCTTTAAGTGGATGAGCGAGTAGAAGCAGAACGTGATGACGCCCGAAAAGTAGATAAACCCCGTCAGCTTACCGAAATCCAGTGTTTTGACGTGGGCGATCTGACAGACGTTGTAGAACAGCACCGTCAAAAAGGCCGCGGGCAGCAGCAGGCCGCGCACCATCTGCGATGTGCTCAGCATGACCAGCAGCGTCAGCGGCACAGCGGCGGCATAGAGATACCACTGCTTTTTGCCAAAGCCCATAGCGGAAAAAACCTCATGGATGGCAATCAGGCAGACGGCACTTAATACCAAGTCAAACAGGAAGGTGTCAAAAAACGCCAGCACAACGGCCAAAACGCCCAGGCCGACAGCGGCAGTGATGATGCGGGTCTTCATAAACGGTGGTTTCCTTTCGCGGAATCGTTTTATTCAATGATGCAATAACAGCCTATGCGGGCGTGTCGCATGACATGCCCGCACAGGCTATCGTTCATGGAGAGATCAGACCTCCATGATTTCCTTGTTCTTGTCGGCGCAGGTGTCGTCGATCAGCTTGACATATTTGTCGGTCAGCTTCTGGATCTCTTCTTCCAGCTTCTTCTGGTCGTCCTCGGTAAGCTCGCCGGCCTTTTTCTTGGCCTTGAACTTGTCCATGGCGTCGCGGCGGATGTTGCGCACGGCAGTCTTGGCGTCTTCGCCCTGCTTCTGCACATCCTTGGTCAACTGCTTGCGACGTTCCTCAGTGGGGGCCGGGAACACCAGGCGGATGGTGTGGCCGTCATCAATGGGGTTGATGCCGATATCACTGGTCTGGATTGCCTTGGAGATGGGCTTGAGCATCGAGCGGTCCCACGGGGAGATGGTCAGGATGCGGGCCTCGGCGACGGCGACAGCCGCGATCTGCTGGATGGGCGTGGGGCTGCCGTAGTAATCGACCGTGACCTTGTCCAGAATGGCGGGGTTGGCGCGGCCTGCGCGGATGGAGGCCAGCTCATGGATGAGGTGGTTGACACTGGCATTCATTTTTTCTTCAAAGGGTTTCGTCGTGCTGCTCATAATGAAATTCTCCTTATTTTAAGATAGTATAGGGGGAAAATATGAATTTTTCAATTTGTGCTTTTGCGTCTTATTCCCTGACCAGGGTACCGACGCTTTCGCCCTTGACAGCCTTGGCAATGTTGGCGGGCTGGCCCAGATCGAACACGAGGATGGGCAGACCGTTGTCGCGGCAGAGGGTCGCGGCGGTGGAGTCCATGACGGCCAGGCGCTCATCCAGCACGCGGGTGAAGGTCAGCGTGTCGTAGCGCACGGCGTCGGCGTACTTGTGGGGGTCCTTGTCATAGACGCCGTCGACCATCGTGGCCTTGAACATGGCGTCCGCGCCGATCTCCAGCGCGCGCAGGGCGGAGGCCGTGTCGGTGGAGAAGATCGGGTTGCCGGTGCCGCCGCCGAACACGACGATCTTGCCGCTTTCCAGCGCGGCAATGGCCTTGTCGCTCGTGAAGCACTCGGCGACCTGCGGCATGAAGGAGCTGGTCATGACGACGGCGTCCACGCCCTGCTGGCGCAGCGCGTCCTTGACAGCCAGCGCGTTCATAACGGTGGCCAGCATACCGATCTTGTCAGCGTCCATGCGGTCCATTTTGCCGCTGGAGCGTCCGCGCCAGAAGTTGCCGCCGCCCACGACGATGCCGATCTGGGCACCGAGGTCGTGCGCAGCCTTGATGCCCGCGCAGATGGAGGCGATGGTCTCCTCATCAAAGCCCGTGCCCTTGGGGCCGGACAGAGCCTCGCCGCTGACCTTCAGAAGAATACGTTTATACTGAATTGCCATAAAAAACACCACCTGTAGTTATTTTGGCGGTCCGCTGTGCCGTTTTCCCAAACTGCACCCATATTATCTTTTCCCTTGTATTTTACAATAGTTTGCGCTCAAAGTAAAGCCGTTGTTTGAAAAAAGAAAAATTGACATAATTACATTTTGTTTTCTGCTTGCCGCACAAACGGCGGGCAGCGCACCAGGTGCGATTTGCTGTACAAAAACCATTTAAGATATTATGGCAACACCGCACAATTCCCGCCTGACGGCTTAACACCGCTCCGGCGGCTACGGCACGGCATCTGCGTTGCCAAAATGCTCGATAATACACAAAGTATTATCTGCGCTTTGGCTTAGCAGCTGCCGTGCCTCGCTCGCCGTGTATCGGCACTTAGACTTGTGCGGTATTGCGCTTAAGTGTCGGAAAGGCTCCTCCAGGGCGGAAAGGTAAAAAGACGGAGTTCGCTCTCGTACAAGCGGCGGCGACGCCGGGGTGCTGCCTGTGTCCGGAGCAGACAGATGCAGCGTGCCCAGGGCTTCGGCCTGGCAGGTGGGCAGAGTGAACAGCAGGCCGCGCTCCCCCTTCCGGCTGGCTGATCTGCCAGCCCATGGCGGTACAGTAGGCTCGGATCAGAGGCAGGCCCAGGCCGCCTTTTAGCCAGCAACTCCGAGGGGCCCAGATGCCCTCCAACAGCAGGCGGCGGGCATCCTGCGGCAGGCCGGGCCCGTTATCGCGGTACAAAAAGCTGGTTCTGCGTGCAGGTAAGGGGTGATCTCCACGGCGTCCGGTTTCCGGCACGGCCTGAATGAGTTGGTAAACAGGTTGACCAGCAGCCCATCCAGCAGGGCGGGGTCTCCCATCGTGGGGAAAACGTCAGGCCGGGGGGCGGTCTCCAACCGGGCGTGAACCGCGCGGTTGCCTCCCACCGTCAACTCGTTAAACAGCTCGACGACCGTCTCGTGCAGCTGGCTCAGCAGTTCCAGGGGGCGGGCACACGCAGCATCTGCAAGGGGGGGCCGCGGCAGCATCGGCGGCGTGGTCGCAGGCAGGCGGCGCAGGTAGGCCAGCTGCCAGTTGATCTCTCGCATCATGGTGCGCAGGTCGGCGTACTCGGCAGGGGGTTCAGGTGTTGGAGCATGTAGTCGTCCAGGACTTCGACCGCGTTTTTCCAGTTGGTTGAAGGTGCCCTGGAAACGACCGCGCAAACCGCCGCGCAGCGCAAAGCCAACGATTCATCGTCCTGCAGCATGCGGTTACGCCCCTTTCTTTAATATGTTTCCAGTTCCCGGATATACTCCAGCATGCCTTTCAGCAGTTTGCCGTTGGACAGTACAGCGTCCTGCGGCAGGCCAAAGCTTTGCACACAAAGCTGCTGATACAGCGGTGTGCCCCTGCTTTTTGCATCGCACGGGAGAGCCGACCGACGGCTGCAGTGATGGCACGCTCGTCCACCGGCTGGTGTGGCGGCCATCTGGTACAGGATGCCGATGGGCAGATCCCGTTCATCCGACCAGGCAAAAAGGATCATCCGCTCCAGGTATGTACAGCCGCTCAGCACCGGGTTGGCCTGCATGTCCCGCAGGATGCGGCGGCAGTGGTTTCGCACACGGTAGAGCTGCGCGGCTTCGTCGCCAGCGCCCAACAGGTAGACACGCTCAAACAGCGTGCGCATCTCGTATGGTCTAAGAATAACCTCTTGGCCGCGAAATGTCAACAAGGCATCTTCGGCAGAGGTCTGTTCCGGCGTGGGTGCCGAGCAGCAGCCGGGGTTTGGGCACCAGCTGCATGGCGCGTATCCCGCAGATAAGAGTCTGGATGCCGGGGTCGCGCAGCTGCATATCCAGCACGATGACCTGCGGGTTCAGCCCGTTCTGCAATAGCTGCAGCACCTCCCGCCCGGTGGAGACTACTGCCAGCGCACGGACCTCCGGGTGCGTCTGGGCAAAAAGATGTATGCTGCTGCGGTCCAAATGGGACTGCACCGCAAACAGTGTAGTGACAGGTGCAAATGAGCCTGTAAATCCCATGGTATCCCTTCCCTTTTTCCTGTCCGGGGGGTGCCCCGGTCATTCCATAGTAGTCTGCTCATAGTTACAACGTCCTGCCGCAGAAATCCGATAAAACATCGCGCAGCTGCTCCGGCCCGATGGAGTTCTTGTACAGATAGCACAGCAGCCGGCAGGCCGGGACTTCCTCCATGGCGGCGGTGTAGTAGCTGACGGGCGTGGCCTCACTGCTGCGGCGGGCGCTGAAGCAGAGCATGGTATTGCTGCGGCGCAGGGTGTACTCCACGCGGTGGGCCTGCTGCAGCCCGGGCAGTGCCGAGTATTCGCGCACATAGTGGGCCAAAGGAGCCTCTTGGACAGATTTCATCGTAGCGGTTCTCCCCTATTGTTTGATGCGGGGATGACAGTTATGCGGCCATTCCCCGGAAAATAGTTCCTTACTAAAACTATAGGAGATAGCGGCGTGAGAATCAATGCACATACAGTACACGCTTTTATACGTTGATAGCATAAAATGTACGAAATGAATATATTATTGCAAGATATGTCCTCTTTTGCGTGTCGAAGCCTGGTAGAAACCGTCAGAATAGCGGGCAGCGCGTATATTTTCGTACATGAAAAATAATTTTTTATAATAAAAAAACCTGACAGCATATTTGCCGTCAGGTTTGTGGTGGAGGATGGGGGACTCGAACCCTCGACCTCTGCGATGTGAACGCAGCGCTCTAACCAGCTGAGCTAATCATCCATATTCGGTTGGTCAACGCTGATTATTATAAAGCATTGCATCCGTTTTGTCAACCCCCTGCTGACACAAATTTACAGCCTGGAATTTGCCGCGGTGTTATGTGTATTTACATGCAAAAAGCCCCCGGCCGCGGCAAAACGGCTGGGGGCACGGATGCTATTTTTACAGGAAAATCACTTGCTCAGGGCATCGGCCAGGGCGTGGAGCTGGGCGGTGGAAGCATCATCCAGCGAGCCCTTGACGGTGACGGTCTCGTCCAGGATGGTCAGGTTCTTGCTGGCCTCGAACATCTTGCGCATGACGCGGGCAGCGGTGGGCGCCCAGGAACCATTCTCCATCAGGGCGACGGTACGGTTCTGGTAGTTGCGCTCGGTCAGATGCTCGATGAAGGTCTTGGTGAACGGGAAGACGTCGCCGTTATAGGTGGGGGTTGCCAGCACCAGCTTGCTGAAGCGGAATGCCTGGGCGACGGCCTCGGCCATATCGCAGCGGGCCAGGTCCATCACAACGACCTGCTGGCCCTTGGTGCGCAGTTCCTCGGCCAGCTGCTCGGCAGCGTCGGCGGTATGGCCGTAGATGGAGGTATAGGCCACCAGGATTCCGTCGGTCTCGGGGCGGTAGGCGCTCCAGGTATCATAGGCAGCCAGCACGTCGGCCAGCTGCTCCTTATGCAGGATGGGGCCGTGCAGCGAGCAGATGGTCTCGATGTCCAGACCAGCAGCCTTTTTCAGCACAGCCTGCACCTGCACACCGTACTTGCCCACGATGCCGATGAAATAGCGGCGGGCTTCGGGCAGCCACTCTTCCTCCACGTCCAGTGCGCCGAACTTGCCGAAGGCATCAGCGCTGAACAGGACTTTGTCTGCATCGTCGTAGGTCATGATGACTTCCGGCCAGTGGACCATGGGGGCGGTGACGAAGTGCAGGGTGTGATGGCCCAGGGGCAGAGTGTCGCCTTCCTTGACGACGATGCGGCGGTCAGCATAGTCGGTGCCGAAGAACTGCTGCATCATGACAAAGGCCTTGGCGGAAGATACAATTTTAGTGGTGGGGTATGCCTGGGCAAAGGCATCGATGGAACCGGCGTGGTCAGGCTCCATGTGCTGGACAACCAGGTAGTCCGGTGCACGATCACCCAATGCGGCAGCGATCTTGGTGATCCACTCGTCAGTGAAGTGGGCGTCAACGGTGTCCATTACAACGGTCTGGTCGTCCATGATCAGATAGGAGTTGTAGGCCATGCCGTTAGGGACGCTATATTGGCTTTCAAAGAGATCCACTGCGTGATCATTGACACCAAGGTAAACAATATCTTTTGTGATTTCCATAGTGGGTTCCTCCCGTAAATGAAAATTGGAATTGTGAGAATGAAAATTTGGGGATTAATGAGATTGAAATTGTTGAATCGGTGAGGTTGTGAGATTGATAAGTTTTTGCCGATGGGTATAGTATAGCATACTTTTAGGAATTTGTCTCGGTTTTTATAAAATTATTTTGAGAAAAATGTAAATATTTAGGAGGCAATAAAATGCTTTCTCTCCCCCACCTGCCTGCGGCAGGAGCCTCCTCACAGAGGAGGCTGTTTGATGGGGCATCATACTTAGATGAACAAAAATCCCCGCCTTGCGGCGGGGACGGGCTGCAGTGATTATGCGCGGGTTTTCAGGACTTCGTGCTCGGGTACGGGGGCGTCCATGGCGCGCGGGGCGCCTTCGACCCACTGGATGGCCTTCTTGGGGCACTTACTTACGCAGGTACCGCAGCCATTGCACTTGGTGTAGTCGATGACAGCCACATTGTCTTTCAGGAAGATTGCCTGATTCGGGCAGTTGCGCACGCACAGGCCGCAGGCAATGCAGCCGACCTTGCAGGTCTTGTTGACCACAGCACCCTTGTCCTTGCTGCTGCACTTAACGGCAGGCTGGGGGGCGATAGGCTTCATCTGGATGACCTTGCGCGGGCAGACAGCGGTGCAGGCAGTGCAGCCGGTGCACTTTTTGCGGTCGACTACCGCCACACCATTGATGACATGGATGGCATCGAATTTGCAGGCACGGGTGCAGTCGCCCAGGCCTAAGCAGCCGTAGGCGCAGGCACTGGGGCCGCCAGCCAGAGCTGCCGCAGCGGCACAGGTCTGGATGCCCTGATAGTCAAAGCGCTTGCCGCAGTTTTCGCCGCCAGCGCAGATGACCGTAGCACGCAGGCTGGGGCGGTCATCGGTATCGTTGCCCATGATGGTGTTGATGGCGTCGGCCGCCTTGTCACCACCGGGGGCACATTTAAAGGTAGGGGCACCGTCCATGACGATGGCCTTGGCGTAGTCAGCACAGCCGGCATAGCCGCAGCCGCCGCAGTTGGCGCCTGCTAGGCACTCGGTGATCTGCGCAATACGGGGGTCCTCGTACACAGCCATAAACTTGGAAGCCAGCACCAGAATAATGCCGCCCGCCAAGCCCAGAACAACAAGCACGATGACGGCGAAGGCGATAGGGTTCATTCTCTCCATTCCCCTTTCTTACAGAATCGCGGCGATGATGTTTTCTACCAGACCGCCAAAGCCCATAAAGCTCATGGCAGTAATGGCAGCAGACACCAGCGTGATAGGCAGGCCCTTAAAGCTTTCCGGCGGGTTGGAGCGCTCCACGCGCTGGCGAACACCGCAGAACAGCAACATGGCAACCAGGAAGCCCACACCTGCACCGGCGGCGCAGATCAAAGCCTCGGCATAAGCCATACCAAAGCCCTGTGCCTCATAAACCTTGGTGTAATCCTGCACAGCCAGGATGGTCACGCCCAACACACAGCAGTTGGTGGTGATCAGCGGCAGGTACACGCCAAGGGACTGATACAGTGCATGAACGTAACGCTTCAGCACAATTTCGATCAGCTGAACCAACACAGCGATGACCAGAATAAAGATGACCGTCTGCATATAGCCCAGGCCGTTGGCATCCAGCAAAAAGATCTGCAGCGGGAAGGTAACAGCGGTTGCGATCACCATGACTGCAATAACAGCCGCGCCCATACCAACGGAGGAATCCAGCTTTTTGGAAACGCCCAGGAACGGGCAGATGCCAAGGAACTGGACCAGAACATAGTTATTAACAAGGATCATGCTAAAGAAGATGGTAGCAAAGGTTGCAACAGTCTGGCTCATTCCTTAGCACCCCCTTCCTCGGTTTTTGCTTTGTCGATTTCTTCCAGCATCACATCGCCGCAGGTTTTGCGCTCAATGGGCTTGTTCAGCTTCTTTTCAATGTACACACACAATGCCATCAGGCAGCCGAACACGAAGAAACCGCCGGGGGCCTGGTTCATCAGGCTCATGCGGTCAATGCTTTCCGGGATGATGGTAATTCCCATCCAGGTGCCGTTGCCCAAAATCTCACGCACAGAGGACATGAGCAGCATGGTCAGGATGTAGCCGCAGCCCATGCCCAGGCCATCCAGTGCAGAATCCACAACGCTGTTCTTGCAGGCAAACATCTCGGCACGGCCCAAAATGATACAGTTAACAACGATCAAGGCCAGGAACACGCCCAAAGATTTGTACAGTGCGGGCACATAAGCCTGCAGTACCATCTGAACGATGGTAACGAAGGTTGCAATGATAACAATGTAGCACGGCAGATGCACTTTGGCCGGAATGACCTTGCGCAGTGCCGAAATAACGATGTTAGAGCAAACCAGAACGAACGTCATGGCCAGGCCCATGCCCAAAGCGCCGGATACCGTGGTGGTAACAGCCAGTGCCGAGCAGCAGCCCAGAACCAGGCGCAGAACCGGGTTTTCGCGGATGATGCCGGCGGTAAAAATGCGCCATTTGCTTTGTTTTTCAGCCATTTTAAGCCACCCCCGCAATATCATTATTGTAGCAGTCGATTGCGCTGTTGATGGCGCTGACAACTGCACGGGAAGAGATGGTAGCGCCGCCGATTGCATCAACGGGGTTGCCAACCTCTACCTGCTGGGAAGCGCTCCAGCCGACATAACCGCCGTAGAAGCTCTCTTCGCCCGTCTTGGAACCGATACCGGTGGTCTGGGTGGAAGCATCCACAGACAGAGCGGTCAGGGTGCCTGTGGTATCAAATGCAGCGTACACGGTAACCAGGTTGCCGCTGTAGCCTGCTGCGGTGGACTGCACAACAGCCATGCCGTCTGCGGTCTTAACTGCGCCGGTCACATTGGCGGTGGTAACAGTAACATCCTGCAGATCATCCGCCGTGGTGCCTTCCGGCAGAACGGACAGATAAGCCGCCAGGGTCTCAGCCTTGGTGTTTTGGCTTCAATGATGGGTGCGGTTGCGTTGTTCAGCACAGCCAGCAGCGCGCTGCAGACCAGGCAGATCACAACCAGAACAATGACCGGAAGAACCAGTGCCTTAAAGTTGGATTCCTGTTCCGGAGCCTTTGCATTGTTTTCAGCCATTATTCTTTCCCCCCCCTTTCGCAGCTTTCTGGGGCTTTTTGTAGCCCAGCGGGGTCTGGTGGCCCCAGGCGTTGAACCACGGGGTCATCAGGTTGCCCAGCAGGATGGCGAAGCTCATGCCTTCGTTCATGCTGGCAAAGTTACGGATCAGGAAGGTGACCAGACCGATGAACACGCCATAGAACAGCTTGCCCTTGGTGGTGAACGGGCTGGTCACATAGTCGGTCGCCATGAACACGGCGCCGAACAGCAGGCCGCCGGACATGCAGTCCAGCAGGGCAATGTACGGGTCACGGGTAGCCAGCAGGGTCAGAACATACATCGTGCCAACGATGGAAGCCGGGATGGTGAACTCGATGGTATGGGTAAACAGCAGATAAGCCAGGCCCAGCAGGATGGCGATCACACAGGTTTCGCCCATCATGCCGCCATGGATGCCCAGCAACATATCCACAAAGCTGACGCTGTGCAGGTCAACGGCTGCGTTCAACGGGGTAGCGGATGCCAGGGCGTCCACTGACATATCCGGGTAAACGTAAGCCGTCATGCGGGAGGTAAAGCCCAGGAACAGCACGATACGGCCAACCAGCGCAGGGTTAGCAAAGTTATAGCCCAGACCGCCGAACAGCTGCTTGATGATAACAATAGCAACCAGTGCGCCCACAATGGCAATCCACAGCGGCATGCTGACCGGCATGTTCAAAGCCAAGATCACGCCGGTAACGCAGGCAGAAAGATCCCCCACCGGGTTGGGCTTGTGCATCAGCTTGCAGTACAGGTACTCAAAAACAACACAGGCAAGGGTAGTCACTGCGGTCAGCAGGATCGCACGCATGCCAAAAATCAGCCCCGACGCCACAATGCTGGGTACCAGCGCGATCAGCACGTTGCCCATCAGGCCGCGGGTGGTCGCATTGTCCCGGATATGGGGCGAAGCGGTTACGATCAGACGATCATCCATTCCTTATTTTCCTCCTTTGCGCAGTTCGCCCATGTACCAGGCCTTTGCCAGGCCCATGTTCTGGGCCACAGGGCGCTTGGCCGGGCAGGCAAAGGTGCAGCTGCCGCAGGCCACGCACAGATCCACGCAGCGTGCTTTCAGCGCATCAAAATCTTTTTCGGCAAAGTTTTCCAGAATTTCGACCGGTTCCAAACCCATGGGGCAGGCGGCAATGCAGCGCCCGCAGCGGATGCAGGGGTCAGGCTCCGGCAGGGTGGCCATTTTGCGGCTGAACAGCAGCAGGCCGTTGTTCTGCTTCAATACCGGGTAATCAGCGCTCGGCGAAGCACCGCCCATCATGGGGCCGCCAAAGATGATCTTGCCCAGCTCAACATCCGGCTTAATGCCGCCGCATGCTTCGATCACATCGCGGTACAGAGTGCCGATGGGCACTTCAATGTTCTGCGGCTTGGCAATGGCATCGCCTTCCACGGTAACGCGCTTGGTGGTCAGGGGCACACCGGTCTTCAGGAACTTGCCCAAGGTAGAAACGCTGGTCACGTTCATGATGATACAATGTACGTCTGCAGGCAGGCCCGGTTTGCCGGAAGGACCGATCTGCGGCACTTCGCGGCCGGTGCAGGTTTCAACCAGCGTTTTTTCAGCGCCCTGCGGGTAACGCATGGGCAGCGGCTTGACCGAAACGCCCTGCATATCGCGCACCAGAGAGCACATCAGATCAATGCACTCCGGCTTGTTTCGTTCAATGCCGATGATGCAGTTGGGAATGTTGCAATACTTCATGACGGCAGTAATGCCGGAAAGGATCGTATCACTGCATTCCAGCATCTCGCGCGTATCCGTGGACAGATACGGCTCACACTCAGCTGCATTGATCAGCAGGGTGTCAATGCCCTCTGCTGCCAGCTTGACATGCGTCGGGAAACCGGCGCCGCCAAGGCCAACCAGACCGCAGGCCTGCACAGCTGCCATCAGGCTCTTTTTATCGGTCACAACCGGCGGCACACAGGCCGGGTCAACCGTCTGCTGGCCATCGGCTGCAATCGCAACCGCCTGGCAGGTAGAACCGTTGACCATGCGGAACGGTGCAACGCCCTCAACTGTGCCCGAAACGCTGGAATAGATATTGGCACTGACAAAGCCGCCGGCTTTGCCGATGAGCGTACCAACACAGACCTGATCGCCTTTTTTGACGACCGGCTCTGCAGGTGCACCAATGTGCATCGACATGGGAATGATCACGTGCGCAGGCGTGGCCATTGTTACGGTAGCCATCCCGGCCGTGCCCTTCTCATGCGGCACTGCGGCACCCTTGGCAGAGCGCTTCAGGGATTTAAACATGGACTCATTTCCCCCATTTCATTGTCTGCCCTGTTATGGAAAGCTCCGGAGCCGGTCATCCCGTCCCCGCTGATCACAGCGATCGCCGATACACCTTTTTATAAAGTCAAACCGTCATTGCCCCCACTGCCAGCCGAATCAAAAAAGCTGAGCCGCCGGGCCGATGCCGTTCCATGGCCGCAAAAACAAAAACCGCCTGCATTTATCAAATGAAACCCAGGCCGTTTTCAGGCTTTTGGGGCACACTGCCCCTTTACAAAAGATGTATTCTTTCCCAAAAGGCAAAATAAATACAGTATTATTGTAGCATTTTTGCCGTACAAGTCAAGAAGAAAGGGTCGCAAACCGCAATACAAAGTCGAATGTTTATACTAAAAAGTAAATTCTTTATGGGTTGCTAATACCGCCGCTCTGTTGGGCTTTCCACGGAAAATGCCTGTTGTGTATGTTGTTAATTTTTAGACATAGCGCATTGTTTCCTGTTGTTCCCTAAGGTGTATCTGAAAACAAAGAAAATGATGAATATTTCGCAGACACAAGCAGGATTTAAGGCAAAGAGCCTTGGAATCCTTTGTGGATTCCAAGGCTTTTTAACGCAAAATCCCGCTGCGCTTGTAGAAACAGACGATATTTTCGACGTTTCAGATACACCCTATGGATTTTCTGGGTTAAACACGCTGCGGGCTGCCGGTGTTCCCAATCCCCCGCCGCCTTTTGCGCAGCGGTTCATTGCCTGTTTTTGCAGCCAAACCGCTGCGGCAAGCCAGAGCAAAAGCGCATATATTTTGTCATCTCTTGAGTCACCTTGTATTTTATGCTCGTTGCTTCGTTATTTCCATATTTTATCAAAAAAACTTCAAAAAACGTGTTGACAAATGCCTGTCAGTCCGCTATAATAACTAAGCGTTGAGGGCAGCGCGAAAGCAAAGCTTCTTAACAAACATGCAATGGGGATTTGCATAATGGTAGTGCGACGGACTCTGACTCCGTTTGTGGGAGTTCGATTCTCTCATCCCCAACCACCGCAGCAGCAAAGTTGCTGCGGATTTTTTTTCGGGGTGTAGCGCAGTTGGTAGCGCGCTTGGTTCGGGACCAAGAGGCCGTGGGTTCGAATCCCGTCACTCCGACCACAAAAAGCTCTTTCACCGTCTGGTGAAAGAGCTTTTTTTTTTCACGGAGTGACGGGATTCGAACAGCCCGCTCTCGCCACAGCGGGACACAAACAGTCCAGTGGACTGTTTGCGAGGGTGCGGGAGAATCCGCGCCCGTTTGCCGCATAAAGGTCGTGTTCTTTTCCATATTCAGTATCCTTTGTTCGTATGGTTCCACCGGCCGGCAGCTGCCCCACAAAAAAAGGCTGGATAAGACACGGGCATTTCAGCCCGGCATCTTATCCAGCCATTGTTTCTTTTGAACAATCAACCCTTCGATAGTTGATTGCTAGTATAGCACGCGCAGTGTGGTCCGTCAATCATATTTACTGCACATTTGCTCATCAAATGTACACTTTGCCTTGTTATTGCCCTCCTGATTCAAGCTCCATACTATTTATTTTCTGCTGTAACGGGGGCTGTGCCCTTTCAGGAGCTTCCAGCGGGAAAGCGGTTTGATGCTGAACACAACATGCTTTTCCTGTTGGCAGCACTTGCAGATATTCAGCACATCATAATAATACTGTATATCACTCCGTTCCAGATCAAGGCCGCACTTCCGGTTCAGGCAGCCGCGGCAGTAGCACAAAACTTCAATTTCTTTATTGGTCAGCATAACGCTTACCCCCCCCCCATTTTATTTCGAGCAGTCGCTGTTTTTAATCCAGCCTGCCCATTTGTTCTTTCAAATCGGTCTTATTCTGCACAGCGGCTTCAATGGCAGCTGCCAGGGCCGCAGTAATGTCTGCCAGCGGCATGGCCGGGGTACCCGCAGCTTTGCCTTCCAGCTGGCTGGCTGCATACGGCACATGCACAAAGCCCGCCCGTATATGGGGATAACTTTGCACGGTATGCAGCACGGTATACATGACCGCATTGCAGACGTAAGTACCTGCCGTGTAAGACAGCTGGCAAGGATAGCCCTTTGCCTGTACCCCGCGCACCATGGCCTTGACCGGCAGCTTGGCAAAATATGCCGGGGCACCGTCCTGTACCAGCGGTTCGTCCACCGGCTGCGCGCCGTCATTATCTGGGATACGGGCATCCGCCAGGTTGATGGCTACCCGTTCTACACGCAAACCAGCAGCGCCGCCTGCCTGGCCCACATTCAGCACCAGATCCGGCTGGCAAAGTTCGATTTGGCGCACCACTTCTGCGGTGCCGCGGGTAAAGCTTGTCGGGATCTCCCGCTTGATGATCTGCGCCCCGGCAATTTCATCCGGCAGCATTTTAACAGCTTCGTAAGCCGGGTTGATACTTTCCCCTCCGAACGGGTCAAAGCCTGTAACTAAGACTTTCATTTCACTTTCCCTCTCCTCATCTTTTCAAATTATACCACACGTTTTTTCATTTTTCACTCCTATTTACAAAAATATCCTACTTTATTCAAAAAAAATGACCACGCTCGCACTTAGCGTGGTCATTTCATTAACATATGTTACTTTATTTTTCCCTTAGCTGCTCTTCCAGCCCGGCGCGCGGGGTAATATAGACCGTTGTATAATCGTTATACAACACCATGCCAGGGCGGGCGCCGTTAGCTTTCCAGATGTTGCGCACCTCGGTGGTATCCACCGGCACCTTGGCACCGCCATTCTGGCTGGAGTGCAGCACAGCCAGCTCTGCGGCCTCCTGTTTGGTGGTGTCCGGCACATCCTCGCCGCGGCTCATAACCACCGTATGACTGCCGGGGGCTTTCTGTACATGGAACCAGACATCCTTGCCGCGGGCAGTGTGCAGGGTCAGCTTATCGTTTTGCAGGTTGTTGCGCCCGATCAAAATTTCAAAGCCATCGCTGGAGCGGTAGCGCAGGAAATCCGCCGGTTTCTGTTTGCGTTCCCGCTGCTTATAGTATTTCAGGTAGCCCTGGCTTTTCAGCTCGGCGCGCACTTCGTTCAGGGCCTGCTCGCCAGGGGCAGTCTCCACCTCATACAGAACATTGGCAAGGTATTCAATCTCATCCTCGCCCTCGAGCAGCAGCTTTTTCAGCATCTGGCCGGCGGTCTGCTTCTTTTTATAATCGCGGAAGTATTTCTGCGCGTTCTCGTTGGGTCCAAGGCGGGGATCCAGGCGGATGGTCACATCCTCGCCGGTATAGTAGTTTTGCACGGTGGCCTGGCGGTCGCCTTTCTGGATGGCCCACTGGTTGGCCTGCAGCAGCTCGCCGTACAGGCGCAGGGTATCGGCTTTTTCACTCTGGGCCAGTTCCTCCCGCCGGGCGGACTGTTTGCGCACAGCGCGTTCGTACAGGTTATGCACCGCTTTGTACAGCTCGCGGCTCTTCTGCTTCAACCGCTCGGCACGGTCCTTGGTGGCGTAATAATCCTCCAGCAGCTCGCTGTAGGTGGGGTACTGCGTTAAAATGGCCGCACTGCCGTACTGCTGCGGGATAAAAAAGCTGAACTCTACCGGCTTGTTCACACCGTCTGGCTGGGGGATGCGCACCGCCGTGGGGGTGCCGCCTGCAGCGTGTTCATCCTTCAAGTTTTCGATTGCGGCGCACAGGGCCTGCTTCTGCGCTTCGTCCAGGTCACAGGCCAGCAGGGGCGTTTCGCCGCCAAAGGCACGCCACACAGCCTCCCGCGCAACAACGGGGCCGACACCGCCAACCGCTTTGCCCAAAGCAGAAGCCACCGGCAGGTCTTTTTCGCAGGCAGCGGCCACCATGGCGGCGGCGCTGGTTGCCAGAAAATCCGGCTTATTGGGTTTGGGCGGCAGTGTATACGGCAGTCCGGGCAGCAGCTGGCGGATCTCGCTGTCCTCAAAATCCACGCGCTTGAGGGCGTCGATGATCTTGCCGCTCTGGATCAGCACCAGGTTGGAGTAACGGCCCATCAGCTCGGCAGCCAGGGTATTGGTTACCAGGTCGCCCATCTCATTGGTGCACAAAAAGTCAAAAAACACAATGCGGTCGCCGGGTTCCATATGCAGCCCTGTCAGACGGCCGCCGGTCAGGTGTTTGCGCAGCAGCATGCAAAAGCCCGGCGGGGTGAGCGGGTTTTCAAAGCTTTCTTTGGTCAGGCAGACACGCGCCGAGCCGCTGCGGGCAGACAGCAGCAGCTTGAACGTCTGGGTGCGAGTGCGCAGGGTCATCAGCACTTCATCCCGCGTCGGCTCAAAAATTTTATCAATTTTGGCATCCAGCAGGGTGCTGTTCAGTTCATTTGCGACCAGCGCAAGGGTCGCGGCATCCAATGCCATGGTGGTACTCCTTCTTTTGGGGCAGAGTTTTATGAAAACGACAGCATTCTTCTCACGCGGCAGGATGGGTTCATCCCACCCCATAGTGTTCAGCCGCCGCAGGGGTTACAGGTAGCTGTAAGGGTCAACATCGGCCAGGCTGGGGGCCACAGTAACTTCTTTGGGCAGGCGCTCGGTCAGGGCATCCGCCAGGGCAAACACCACCGGGTGTTCCGTTCCCCAGTGCCCGGCAACAACCAGGCCCACGCCTTTCTGCTTTGCCAAAATGGCAATGTGGTGGGCGGCTTCGCCTGTCACCAGGCAGTCTGCGCCCTCGTCAATGGCCTGCTGCAAATAGCTGCCGCCTGCGCCGCTCACTTCGGCCAGCTTTTCTACCGGGTGATCGGCTTCCACAAACTTGCAGTGGGTGTGCAGCATCCGGCTGCAGGTTTCGGCCAGCTGTTGAGCCGTGGTGGGCACGTTCAGCGTGCCGATGCGGCCGCAGTTATCGGCGAAATCACGGCGGTTCTCAATGCGCAGCAGGTCTGCCAGCACATCGTTCACACCGCCGGGAGCGGCATCCAGATTGGTGTGCATGCAGATGGCCGAAATGCCGTTCTGCAGCAGCATTGCGGGCACATCCTCCGCCGTCACGCGGCGCAGCGGGTCAAAGATGACCGGGTGGTGGCTTACAATCAGCTCACACCCGCTTTCGGCGGCATCGCGCACCACATCGGCGGTAATATCCAGCGCCGTCATAATGGAGGTGACCGGGCGTCCGGCATCCACCAAAAAAGGCCCACGTTATCCCAACTGCAAGCCAGCTCCGGCGGGGCGATCTGTTCCAGAATTTCCAGTACCTGCTGTACTTTTTACGGCCATAGTCCATCCTCCATTTCCTGTATCAGGGCATCCACCCCATCCGCCTGCGGGCCGGGTGCAAGGCCCAGGCGGTATTTTTTCAGTTTGACCAGCTGCTGTTCACGGTAGGCCTGGGCTTCGGGCTGGCCCTGCGTTTTGCCGCACAGGCAGGCAAGGCCGGTGGGCTCCGCTGCCCGGCCGGTATACTGCGCGTTGATCACGGTATACAGCCGCCCGGCTGCACGGCACAGTGTCTCGCTTTTTAAGGCAAAGCCGCGCTGGGCAAGGCCCTTGCGCAAAACGCTGTGCTTGGTGGCGGGTACAAAAACAAAGTTATACTGTTCGTTCCTCACCCAGGGGGCGGCATCCAGGATTTCCAGCACCGTTTCGGCCCCCATGCCGGCAATGATGATCTCCGTTGCCTCCCCCGGCTGCAGCACACTCAAGCCGGAACCGAGGCGGAACTGGATCTTATCCGCCCAGGGGGCGCAGGTCATGCGGGCTTTTTGCAGCGGGCCTTCCCGCAGATCACATGCAAAAACAAGCGGGCAGCAACCGCTGCCCGCCAGCCATGCACTGAGTTTTCCATGGTCACACCCAATATCGGCGGCAATATGGCCGGGCCGCACATAGGCAGCCGCGGCGGCCAGCCGCGCATCCAGGTGCGGCACAGGCTTACAGGTGTGCAAAGTAGTCATTCAGTTCGGCGCACAGTTCGTCGGGGTCCACACCGTGGACCATGCAGGCCTGCTCCACGGTCTCACCATGGGCAGCCATGCAGCCCAGGCAGTGCATACCCGTGTTCAAAAAGATGGGCACGCAGCCCTGGGAAGGATCGTTCTGCAGGATTTCGGCAATGATGGTATTACGGGTAACAGTCATGGTAATGTTCCTTTCTGCATTATACAAAACGTATAAAATGATAATTTATGACGGCATCTGGAAGGTCGCGTACAAACCCGCGCCTTGCAGAATGACGAACGATGTCAGGCAGAGCATGGCAAATACCGCCTTGCGCTCTGCGGGCTTTTGCACGGCAAAGGTGCGGTTGTGGTGCACCAGCGCCAGCACCAGCGGCAGCACGGGCAGCCAGTAGCGCCCCTGCAGGCCAAAAATAGTGGTGTAATTGATGGGGGTCCAGTTGAGCGCCGTGACGAACGAAAGGTCAATCACGCAGAGAACAATACCCCAAACGCCCGCTTTGGTTCGGCGGCCCAGAGGTACGGTCTCACCCGCCTGCGGCAGCGCCGCGGCCAGCAAAGCCAGGATAGAGCCAACCCCCAGCACCCAGCTGGCATCCACGGTATACACAATGGGTTCGCCCAGGGCAGTGCCCAGCACGCCCTGCACCCACTGCGCCCCCTGCGCACTGAAAGAGCGCAGCAGCAGTTTGGCCGTGTTGGGCAGGTTGCGGCAGATATACCCGGCGGAATAGGTGTAGATGGAATCGCCGTTTTCCTGAATGGAGCCAACCAGCTGTTCCGGCGTTAAGCCGCCCCACATGTGGGTCAGCTTATACAGCCCAACCGGGATGGCCAGCACCACAACCGCGGCAATGGCACCCAAAAAGATCTTTTTCTTTTTGGGGTCGCGGCGGATCTTCCAGTACAGCAGCGCCAGCAAAGCGGCACCAGCCGCGGCGGCACCACCGGCGCGCAGGATGCCCACGGTATCCACATCGCGGGCTGCATACAAAGCAGCGCCCATATTGACCTGCACCCAGCCGATAGCGGCCAGCACCAGCGCCAGAACTTTGGCAATGGGGCCAACCGGCCAGCGCTTGCCGGGCAAGGCAAGGTTGGCATCGGGAATCATAAAGATCAGCAGCACGGCGGGCAGATAAATTGCCTTGGCCGGGCCGATGAGCGCCGCCAGCACCACAGCAGCCACCGTTTCCGGCCAGCGGGCCAGGCGGGTGCGCAGGGTCAGGCAGAGCGCAGTAAAGCAGAAGAGATACCCCAGCACGGCGGCGTCTGCCGAAAGGCTGCCCGCCAGCTGCAAGGGCTGGGCCAGCAGTGCCACACCGGCAAAAATGCCGCGCAGCCGCTGGGGTGCAATATTGACCGCAGCCGCAGCCAATGCCAGGTACAGCGCCAGGTTGCACAGCCGCCCCAACAACAGCATGCCATGGAAGCCAAGCCCCATCATGCGCGCCAGCGTAATGCCGGCAATCTGACCCAGGTAGAGCGTATTGTTGATGGGGTCCGCCGTTACATAGGTATCGGAGCTGACAGTCGTTTTACCGCTGCAGCCCGCATCTCCCAGGTGTTCCAGCATTTCCTTGTAAGCGTAAATGCCGATATCACCGGTATGATTTTTGAAATAGGGAGCATCGCAGCTGCGCACCAGCAGCATATCATCATCGTCCGCCACCGGCTGGCCCAGCAATGTGCTGGACTGGCGGTAGCATTTGGCCAGGTGGGTGTATTCATCGGGGCCGACAAGGGGCGGCGTTAAAAAGGCAAACGCCACGCCCAGCACCGCACCGCACACCAGCACCACCTGCCACAGCTTGGCGCGGTGGGTGAGCAGGATAAAGCCCGCCACCACCGCCGCAAAGGTCAGCACGCCCAGCAGGCGGGAGATCACATGGGACCAGCTGCCGGAATCATTGACGACATACTGCAATGCCGGATGCCCGACGATAGAATCCGTTGTGCCGTTTGCATTCCGGCGGGTCATCTGCTGGCTGGTGTCGGCATCCGTCCAAAGGCCCAGCAGGTGGTACACATCCCAGTCATCGCCGGGGGTATACCACAGGCGCAGGGTCATGTTAGGGTTTGCCAGGTCATAGCCCGCTTCGGCATCGGCTGTGCCGGGGGCGGTATAGGGCGCATCAAACGTGATGGCCGCAAAGGTGTCATCTTTAATGGTAATGCAGTCCAGCTCACCGTTCGCCACGGCGTTGCCATCGGCATCCAGCAGTGCAGCGTACAGGGTGCCATGCCGGAACGCCCAATTATGGGTGGTCAGGTCCAGTCGAACCCCGTAAATGCGCTGCCCGCTTTTGAGCGGAACGGGCAGGTACAACCCGGTTGTGCCGTCATCCTGCGTTGCAGCGTCCGCCGTGGCAGGAATTACAACGGTACGGGTATAATCATCGTTGACGATTTCATACACCGGCTGGTTATCCACCCGCTGGCCAAGGTCAAACCCGGCCCACGCGGCCACAGCGGCAGCAGCCAGCGCCACCAGCAAAGTCAGCCACAGCAGGCGGTGCCGCTTGCAGAAATCTTTGATTTTTTGCATGAAGCCCTCCCCTGCTTTAGGTTGCTTACAGACAGTTTTATTATACATGATGATTGGCGAAAGTGCAATATTAGCCTTACTGCACTTTACTTTTCTCATTTTTCCTCTCTCTTTTTAGGCTAGAGAATGATATCATCTATGTAAAAATCACATAAAGAGGTCGTGATATTGCTATAATTAACTGATACAAAAACACCCCCGTCTGCATTACCAGGCGGGGGCATGTTATTGCATTACGAGAAACGGTCGCGCAGGTTCTTGAAGAAGCCCTTACGCTTTTCGTAGTTATCCTCTTTCATGCTGTCCTCAAAAGCTTTCAGGGCTTCGCGCTGGGCGCGGGTGACCTTTTTAGGGATCTCAACATCGACGATCACATACTGGTCGCCGCGGCCGCGGCCGTTCAGGTACTGGATGCCCTGGCCGCGCAGGCGGAACTTGGTGCCGCTCTGGGTGCCTTCGGGGATATGCTGCACAATGCGGCCATCCACGGTGGGCACCTCAACGTCATCGCCCAGCACAGCCTGGCTGAAGGTGATGGGCACATGGATGGTAACATCGTACCCGTCACGCTCAAACATCGGGTCGGCCTTAACGGTAACATGCACGATCACATCGCCGGCCGGGCCGCCGTTGGAACCAGCATCGCCCTGGCCGCGCAGTGCAATGTTCTGGTCATCATCAATACCAGCGGGGATATTGATCTCCAGGCTCTTGCGCGCGGCGGTCTTGCCGGTGCCGCGGCAGGTCTTGCACGGGTTGCGGATAATGGTGCCGCGGCCGCCGCAGTGGCTGCAGGGCTGCTGGCTCTGCATTACGCCAAAGGGGGTGCGCTGCTGTGTTACAACATAACCACGGCCGCCGCAGTCGGGGCAGGTTTCGGGGCTGGTACCCTTGGCCGCACCGGTGCCGCCGCAGTCGGGGCAGGTATCCTGGCGGTTGATGGTGATCTTCTTGGAGCAACCGTGGGCGGCTTCCTCAAAGGTCAGGATCACGCTGGCCTGAATATCATGGCCCTTGCGGGGTGCATTGGCGGTGCGGGTGGAAGAACCGCCGCCAAAGCCGCCAAATCCACCGCCAAAGCCGCCGCCAAAGATATCGCCAAAGATGTCGCCCAGGTCCACGCCGCCAAAACCACCGCCGAACCCACCTGCACCGCCGCCGTTGGCAGCCGCATAGCTGGGGTCCACTCCGGCAAAGCCGAACTGATCATACCGCTGGCGTTTCTGCGGGTCGGAAAGCACATCGTTGGCTTCGTTGACCTCTTTGAACTTTTCCTCGGCTTCTTTATTGCCGGGGTTCAGGTCGGGGTGGTACTTTTTGGCAAGTTTGCGGTAGGCGCTCTTGATCTCGGCATCCGTGGCGTTTTTGCCGATGCCCAGCACCTCGTAATAATCTCTTTTTTCTGCCATATGATCACACCTTTATGTGTTGAAGTAAGTTGACTTTTATTCCTTTCCCCTATGGGAACAGCCGGTTCTTTGTCCGTAAGGGCGTACAGCCTGTGCCTGCAAGCGGCAACGTGATTTCACTGCGGGCACACGCTGTGCGCCCCTACGGACGGGACGCAGCTTTGTGGGCTTAACCCCACAATGGCCGCCGCCGGAATTGCCTGGCGGCGGCCTTTTGGGTTACAGGGATGTTCCCCTGTTTATTCTGTTATCTTACACCTCGTGGAAGTCAGCGTCAACAGCACCGTCATCCTTCGGGGCGGAACCGGCATTGCCCGTGGGGCCCTGCTGGGCGTCAGCGCCCGGCTGCTGGCCCTGCTGCTGGGCAGCCTGCTGGTAAACCTTCTCGCTGATGGCGTAGAAAGCCTTCTGCAGGTCGTCCTGCTTTGCCTTGATGGCCTCAATATCGGTACCCTTCAGGGCTTCCTTCAGGGCGTTCAGCTTAGCTTCGCACTCGCTCTTCTCGGACGGAGAGACCTTGTCGCCCAGCTCGCCCAAAGCCTTTTCGGTCTGGAACACCATCTGGTCGGCATTGTTGCGGGCATCAACATCTTCGCGGCGCTTCTTATCCTCAGCAGCATACTGCTCGGCATCCTTAACGGCCTTGTCGATGTCATCCTTGCTCATGTTGGTGGAAGCAGTGATGGTAATGCTCTGCTCCTTGCCGGTGCCAAGGTCCTTAGCGCTTACATGCACAATGCCGTTGGCATCGATATCAAAGGTAACTTCGATCTGGGGCACGCCGCGCGGAGCCGGAGCGATGCCATCCAGGTGGAAGGTACCCAGGCTCTTGTTGTCGCGGGCAAACTCACGTTCGCCCTGCAGAACGTTGACTTCAACGCTGGGCTGGTTGTCAGCAGCAGTGGAGAAGATCTGGCTCTTCTTGGTGGGGATGGTGGTGTTGCGCTCAATGATCTTGGTGCAAACGCCGCCCAGAGTCTCAATGCCCAGGCTCAACGGGGTAACATCCAGCAACAGCAGACCCTTAACGTCGCCCTGCAGAACACCGCCCTGGATGGAAGCGCCGACAGCAACACATTCATCGGGGTTGATGCCCTTGAACGGCTCGCAGTTCAGTTCCTTCTTGACAGCGTCATAGACAGCGGGGATACGGGTGGAGCCACCGACCATCAGGACCTTAGCCAGGTCAGAAGCCTTCAGGCCTGCATCAGCCAGAGCCTTGCGGACAGGGGTCATGGTACGGTCAACCAGATCAGCGGTCAGTTCATTGAACTTTGCGCGGGTCAGGGTCATATCCAAGTGCTTGGGGCCGTTGGCGTCAGCGGTGATGAACGGCAGGTTGATGTTGGTGGAAGTGGCGCTGGACAGCTCGATCTTTGCCTTTTCAGCAGCTTCCTTCAAGCGCTGTGCAGCCATCTTATCCTTGCGCAGGTCGATGTTGTTTTCCTTCTGGAAATCCTCAGCCATCCAGTCGATGATGCGCTGGTCGAAGTCATCGCCGCCCAGGTGGGTATCGCCATTGGTAGCCAGAACTTCAGTAACGCCATCGCCCATCTCGATGATGGAAACATCGAACGTACCACCGCCCAGGTCGTAAACCATGATCTTCTGGTCGGATTCCTTATCAATGCCGTAAGCCAGAGAAGCTGCGGTCGGCTCGTTGATGATACGCTTTACGTTCAGACCAGCAATGGTACCGGCGTTCTTGGTTGCCTGACGCTGGCTGTCGTTGAAGTAAGCGGGAACGGTGATGACAGCCTCGGTAACGGGCTCGCCCAGGTAAGCTTCGGCATCAGCCTTCAGCTTTGCCAGGATCATAGCGCTGATCTCTTCGGGGGTGTAATCCTTGCCGCCGGCGTGAACCTTCTCGGCAGTGCCCATCTTACGCTTGATGGAGGAGATGGTGTTTTCGGGGTTGGTGATAGCCTGACGCTTTGCAACCTGGCCTACCAGACGCTCGCCGGTTTTGGTAAAGCCGACAACAGATGGGGTGGTACGGGCACCCTCAGCGTTAGGGATAACAACGGGCTCGCCGCCCTCCATAACAGCTACGCAGCTGTTGGTAGTACCAAGGTCAATACCAATAATCTTACTCATAATATAAAACTCCTTTCATATTCCTCTTTCAGGAAACATGGAAATGTGAATGTCTTAATTTATATCTGAACGGGCTTTTGCACCCGGTTCATGCTTTGTTATTCGGCCACAACCACGGTTGCATGGCGGATGATCTTATCGCCGATCATGTAGCCTTTCTGGAACACACGCACCACAGTGCCGCTTTCCTGGCCATCCTCTGCCGGAACCTGCTGAACAGCGTTCATAAAGTTGGGGTCAAAGGGCTTGCCCATGGATTCGATCTCGGTGATGTTCAGCGTTTTCAGAGCTTTTTCGGCTTTGTCCAGCGTCATCACAACGCCCTTTTTATAGTTTTCGTCGGTGCATTCGGCATTGGCTGCCATATCCAGCGTATCCAGAATTGCCAGGATCTGGTTGACCGCGTGGGAAACACCATCGTTGAACTTCTGGTCAGCTTCGCGGGCGGAACGCTTGCGGTAATTGTCATACTCTGCAGCGGTGCGCAGCATCTGGTCTTTCAGCTTTGCGTTTGCCTGCTCGGCGGCTTCCAGCTTTGCCTTTACGGCTTCCAGCTCTTTGGATTTTTTGCCGAACCAATCTTTCTTTTCGGTCTTTTCTGCAGCGGGTTCAGCTTCCTGCTTATCGGATTCTGCTGCGGGCGCTTTTGTTTCAGCAGCGGCCTGTTCCTGTTCGGTTTCAGGCTGCTTCTTTGTTTCTTCGCTCATGTCTGCTCCTCCTTTTTACCGGACATTGACTGCCCTAACTTAATTGCAAAATAATTCAAAACGGGGATCAAGTGTTCGTACTCCATGCGGTTGGAGCCGATCACCGCCACCGTGCCGTACAGCCCGCCGCCCGCAAGGTAACGCTTGCTGACGATGCAGAGGTTCGGCATGGCGGGCTCGATATCCTCGCCCAACGTGGCGGTCACTTTGCCGCTGCCCGGTTCGATCAGGGCGCGGGCCGCTTCGTTGTCAGAAAAAACTTCCAGCAGCGCACCAAGGTTTGTGCGCACATCCGGCATCTTGGCCAGGTACTGCACGCCCTCCAGGTAAAACTGCGGGCGGGTGCGAACCAGCGCTTCGGCGGCGAACACCACCGGCGCCAGCCTGCGCCCGGCGGAAAGCACCAGGCTTGCCGTCAGCGACGGGGTCAGATCCTCCGGTGCCACAAAGGTCAGGCTACTGTTCAGCAGGCGGGCCATCTCATCGGCATCCTCCCGCGTCAAGCCGGTGTGGATACGCGCCACACGGGTGCGCACACCGCCGGAGCTGGTAACCGCCAAAACTGCGGCGGAATACCGCCCGACCTGCACGACCTCAAAATGGGCGATGCACAGATCCTCGGCCTGCGGGGTGGTAGCCACTGCGGCACAGCCGGTATAATCGGCCAGTGCGCGGGCGGCGCTCTGCGCCAGCTTTTCGGGCTCAACATCCATATCGGCAAACAGCCGGTCAATGTTTTCGCGGTCCGCTGCGCTCAGTGCTATGGCGGCGGGGGCTTCCAGCAGGTGGTCTAGGTAGTACCGGTACCCCTTGGGGCTGGGCACGCGGCCTGCGCTGGTGTGAGGCTGCTCCAGCAGGCCAAGCTTTGTCAGCGCGGCCATCTCGTTGCGGAGCGTTGCGCTGGAAAGTGCCATGTCAAAGTGGCTGGCCAGCAAACCGGAGCCGACCGGCTCGCCGCCGGTAGAATAAATGGCAACAATCGCTTCCAGAATGCGCTGCTTGCGTGCATCCATCGTCATGCTGCCCTCATCTCCTTGTTTGCTTTTTCTTGTTTAGCACTCTCTCTTCCTGAGTGCTAAATTTATTATATCCCAACTCTTTGTTCTGTCAAGCCCTTTTCATAAAAAGTTTCAAACTTTAACAGATTTGACACAAACGCCGCGGCAAAGGGTGGTTTTTGCCCTCCGCCGCGGCGTTTTTCTGTTATTTTATCTTGTTTTGCTGCCCGCCAGACAGCAGGGTGATGCCGGCCAACGGTTCATTCTTCCATCCACTTTGCTAAAAATGCCGCGGCAATGTTTACTGCGCGGGCGGTCTCGGTATCAGGGGCTGCATCCTGCGGGCGGCCGGTCAGCAACACACCGCCTTCCACATCCCCCTGCACCACAATGGGGCAGACGCACAGCAGCACCGTTTCCCCTTTGTCAAAGGCCGTAATGCGGCGGGCAGCGGTTTCCGGCGCGGTGTAAGGGCCGCGCATGGCCAGCAGCCGGGCGGCGGCATCGCTGATCTGCCGCCCCAGCAGCTGCCCTTTGCCCGTGCCGGTGGCGGCCACAATGCTTTCCCTGTCACACATCAGCACAGGGCGGCCCAGGTTTTTGGCCAGCACCTCGGCATACACCCCGGCCAGTTCGCCCAGCTCCACCAGCGGGGAATATTTTTTGAACACCACCTGCCCATCGGCAGCGGTAAAAATTTCCAGTGCATCGCCCTGGCGGATGCGCTGGGTTCGCCTGATCTCTTTGGGAATGACCACCCGCCCCAGCTCATCTGATTGTGTCAATCAGGTGCAAAAAATTTTTGTGAAGCCCCGAAAAGCATTGAAATATAAGGATTCTTCAGCTTTCGGAGCTTCACACCCGTCCTACTCATTGAGTCATTTTAGGACAAAAATCGACATTTTATTCAAAGATGTGAGCCAGTCGTTTTCAACTGGCTCTTTGTTATGCTGTTGCAAACAGATCATTGAATTTCCAGACGATTTCGATGTTCTGATTGTCTGTGACATTGATACGCTCAACCGCATCATACATCAGTTCTTTCAGAGCTTCGTCATTCATGGAACTTGTACGCTCAATGATTGCCTGTTCCTTCTTTGTCTGATTTTCTTTTTCGAGAAAATCTTCATACGCAGCTTCTGCTTCCGCAATCTGAACTTTTAATTCTTCCATACGTTTTTCACGCTCAGAACGGAGAGCAATAAAATCCTCCTTTGTTATGCGACCCTCACGATAGTCCAAGTAGCTTTGAACCTTCTGGGTATCCCCACTTTCCAATTCGCTTGTAAGAGCCTTCAAACGTTGTCTAAGCAATGTTCCTTCGGAAATGGTATCCTGGGTATTGCCGACAGATTCGACCGTCATAACGGCAATTTGAGCCTTTAACGAAGCCAAAACAACTTCTTCAATATCCGTCCTGTCCCATTTAACTGATTTGCACAGTTCTTCATTCGTGTCCCAATACGGAGTTACACAATAGAAGTGAATATCTGTGCCAAAAGTTCTTTGGAGCTTACGACCGCAATGGGCGCAATAGAATGGAAAGAAGTTCTCGGCTTTCTTCTTAATATGGGGTTTTACCTTACGCAGAGCTGCCTGTGCTGCTTCAAATTCCTCTGTTGTCACAATGGCTTCGTGGGCATTCTCATGATAAATCCAGTCTTCCTTTGGAACTCTGCGCTGGGACTTCGCACGGATCACCATGCTCTCACGAGTGTGATTCACCATGCAACCGGTGTACTTGATATTCTTCAACATATCCAATATTCGGTTATGTGTCCATAATGCTTTTGAAGGACTATCTTTTCTTCTGGCAACACCTTTATACTGTTGCGGAGTAGGGATGCCCTCGGCATTCAACTCTCTGGCAACCTGACTGGTGGATTTACCTGTGATAACATCGGTAAAAATCCTGCGTACAATCGGTGCCGTTTCGGGGTCAATAATCATCTGATGCTTGTTTTTCGGAGAAACCTTGTAGCCATAAGTACAGCAGGTGATATAGCCACCATTACGCTGTTTTGTTCTCATAGCTGACTTGACCTTTTTGGAGAGGTCTTTGCTGTAATAATCGTAAATCAGGTTACGAAAGGCAATGTCCATACCTGCGGTATTGCCAAGATACTTTTCGCTGTCATAATGGTCGTTAATGGAAATCATTCTGACACCAAGGAACGGAAAAATGTGTTCCAGGTAATCACCTACTTCCAGATAGTCACGACCAAAACGGGAAAGGTCTTTGACAATCACGATATGGATTTCACCGGCACGGATAAGGTCAATCATTCTCTGAAAGTCCGGTCGCTCAAAGTTCGTGCCACTAAAGCCGTCGTCGCAGAACTCCATCTGTGGCAGATTAGAAAGGTAAGGGTTTTGTTCGATATGTCGCTGGATCAGCTGACGCTGTGCAACAATACTGTTACTTTCATCCTTTGCCTTGTTGGTTCTCTTGTCCACATCTTCCAGAGAAAGACGGAGATAGATGCCAATGCTCTTTTTCATATTACGCAACCTCCTTTCTGAGAATGTCGATAGTATCGAAGATAGCCTTGAACTCATCCATGTGGTTGAACTCAATACTCAGGGAGCTATCTTTGTTCATCTTCATAGAAACAATCATTGCATCCACCATTTCGGCAGTAACTTCGGTGGCATGATGATATTTCTTTACAAGTTCAGCCCATTTCTTTTCACCACGAAGCTGTTCTTCAAATCTGTTCGTGGTTCCCTCAAGCTCTGCCAACTGCTTTTCCAAGCGTTCGATTTCACCCAGAATAACTTCACGGGTCTGTGCGTAGTCCTCATCAGAGATAAGTCCCTCACGCAAATCTCGGTAAAGACCTCCAAACAAACCTTTTTTATGGTCGAGCTTCTTTTGCAAAGATTTGATTTCATCTTTCTGCCCGTTTTGCTTTGCCATAGCTTTCTTCATAGCCAGTAGCTGATGCAGACTGTCCTGCATATCTACAAACAGGTCAAGTTGTGCCTGAATGGTAGAAAGAACAGCTTCATCCAAGTCTGCTTTACGCATCTTTTTTGCATTGCAAGCTCTTGTGCCATGCTCAGCATAGGTCGGACACTTAAAGGTGAAGTACACCTTGTCTTTCTTTGTGCTGAAAGAACGGACAAGTTTCATTACGGAGCCACAGTCAGCACAGGTGAATTTCTTCCCATAGATGTTTACAGCTTTCGGTAAGTGGTCGTATTTACCACTGTTTGCTTTTGACTTTTCTGCGGCAGCGCTGTTGATAGCTTGGACCTTATCGAACAGTTCCTGCTCAATAATAGGTTCATGGGTATTCTCAACGATGATCCAGTCCTGTTCCTCTGTACGGTGGAAGGAGATACCGGCATACAAGCATTGAGAAGCCTTTCTCTGAGCCAAATGACCCAGATAAGTAATATCCTTCAGAATCTCAGTAATCATGTGCTTGTTCCAGAGGATAACACGGTCTTTTTGATTGTTGTTCGTAACAATGCCACGGTTCGCTTTGTACTGTCCCGGAGAGAGAACACCGCTGTCATTGAGCTTCTTGTTGATACCCATATAGCTCATACCTTCGCTACGCCACAGAAAAATCTGCTTTACGACAGGTGCAGTCTCAGGGTTAATAATCAGCTGATTCTTATTGTTTGGGTCTTTAATGTATCCGTACTTTTCCCATGCGCCAATAAAGTCGCCGTTTTCCATCTTGCTTCTCAGGGCAGAAGATACCTTGCGAGAAATGTCCTTGGCATAGTAATCATTGATGATATTGGAAAGGGATACAGACAGCTGACCACTTGCTTCTACAGTATCTGTATCAAAACCATCATTGATAGCAATAAAACGGATACCGAAGAACGGACAGATTTTTTCAAGAAACTCACCGGTCTCGATGTAGTTACGTCCAAGTCGGGAAAGGTCTTTTACTACGATGCAGTCAATCTCTTTTGCCTGAACTGCTTCCATCAACTTCTGCCATTCAGGACGGTCAAAGTCCGTTCCCGTGTAGCCATTGTCAACAAATGTTCCTGCCAGTTGCAGATACGGACGATTGCTTACATACTCATTGAGCAATGCCAGCTGATTTTCGATGGAATCAGAGCTATTCAGATTATCTTCACGAGAAAGACGAGCGTAGATAGCAGTCTTGTGAACGACAGTAAACTGTTCCGCAGCAGCGGTCTGACTGGCTAATGCCTGTTGACGGCGCTTTGACGGTCTTGCCATTTAGCTCACCTCCCTTATGAACGAAATCACCTTCTTTGCGTTGGCTTTCGCTTTTTCTTCCTCCAGGAACTCCATAATCGCCTGGAACTGATCTGCGTTATTCAGAACAACATGAACCTGCTTATCCTCGGTAATCTCAATTCTATCAATGAAATTGACTACGACTCTGCGGTTCAATTCCTGAATATTTTCGTATTCTCTGAACTGTGCAAGCCAGCTCTGCTGTTCCGTGAGACCGGAACTGATTTGATTTTTATTACCTACCAGACGGGCAATAGCTTCTTTGGCTTCCTGAATGTTCTTGTCGAACTCAGCCTTAAAAATAAAGTATTCCTCACGAGTAATCATTTCTGTCTTGAAGTCCTCGTACACATGAGCTTTCATCTGCTTGTTGTGTTCGATAACTTCTTCCTGTCTGGCAATTTTTGAAGCGATACGCTCCATTTCACGGCGCTCCCAAGAGATACCGTTCAATTTCCCAAGAGCAATTTCCAAGTTTAAGGCAAGAGAAACCTGCGCCTGAATGACCGCAAGAGCAGCATCGTAAACAACCTGTTCCTTTACGGTGTGTGCATCACATACCTTGCGATCTACCTTATTGGCATTGCAAACGAAGTACACATACTCCTTGCCTGCGGACTTGGTTTTCTTTCTGGTCATGGTACTCTGGCAATCAGCACAGAACACCTTACCTGAAAACAGATGCACAGAATTATCGCCCGAAGGACTTCTTGTGTCCTCAAGCATGAGCTTCTGAACCATATCGAAAACGGAAGGAGAGATAATCGCATCATGTGCGTTCTCCGTTCTCATCCAATCCGCTTCATCTTTTGTTGTTCTGCTTTTGATTTTATGGTTTGGAGTCGTTGTCTTTCCCTGAACCAGAGTGCCGGTGTACATCTCATTTTTCAAAATACGATAAATCGCTTTTGCGCCCCAATCGGTCTGAATCTGTTTCTTGAAACCAGACTGGTATTTGGAACCGCTCTGTCTCTTATATTCATAAGGAGACGGAACACCGTCTTTATTCAGCTTGTCTGCAATCTGTGCAGGACTGAAGCCATCCATCTTCATGCTGAAAATGCTCTGGATGACCGGAGCAACAGTCTGGTCGATGACCAGTTTGTTTTTATCATCGTCAGATCTACGGTAGCCGTAGACCACATGGCTTCCAACAAATTCGCCATTTCTTCTCTTGGTCTCCAAATTGGAACGAATCTTGATGGAAATATCCCTGCTATAAGAGTCGTTAATCAGGTTTTTGAACGGAAGAATGATTTCGTTGCCTACCTGCTGAGACTGTGCAGAGTCGTAGTTGTCGTTGATGGCAATAAAACGGATGCCCAGGGACGGAAAAATCTTCTCGATATATCTGCCGGAATCAATGTAGTCACGACCAAAACGGGAAAGGTCTTTGACAATGATGCAGTTGATTTTTCCTGTTTTGACCTGTTCCATCATTCGCTGAAAGTCAGGACGGTCAAAATTAGCACCTGTATAACCATCATCGCAGAACTCCTGAACCAACGTGATCTCAGGGTTTCTGCTCAAATAATCTTCAATCAGCTTTCGCTGGTTAGCGATACTGTTGCTTTCTTTCTTCTCGCCAGAAGAAAGGTCACCATCTTCCTTCGATAAACGCAGGTAGATGGCGGCATAGTAAATCTTATCAATACTTTTTTGCATAGTGTGCCACTCCTGTTTGTTAATCGTCCGAAGCTGAAAAAACAAACCGGAGTTTTCGCATGATTTTGTCCAAGGCTATGTTACCATAGCGGACTGCGAAAATCCAGTTTGTCACCGCATTAGTATCTCGCCAATTTCTGCCAACGGATTTATCCGTTACATAGAAGCAATCATGTTGATGAAGTTGTCAGTAATCGTATTCTGCGTATTTGCAAACGACACTCTCACAACCGTGTTGCCTACTTTGAACTGGTAAGGATTTTTAATCTGCTCGATAAAGGATTTGATTCTTTCCTCACTCGGCAAAGAGCGATCAATTTTCACATCTCGAATATCCACCAGCTGTTCAGTTGCTGTAGATTTTGTCGCTTCACTTCTTGTCATCTGCAATCACCACCTGCGTTTATCATTCTTGCCAAAATCTCCCTGAGCTATTCATGGAACCTCATCGGCAAAAGTATAGGCAGCCCAACAAAGGTAGGTCTGCCCATAGTTTTCACTGACGAGAGGATGTATTCAAATCCAGACTGACAAGCAACGCTCTATTGATACCGAACATTTCCTGTCGGGTAACTCTACCCAAATATCTTTCAATTCGCTGCTTATCAATGGTTCTGATTTGCTCCAACAACACCATAGAAGGTTTGCTGAGAGCCGGGTTATCTCTAATCAGAAAATGGGTTGGCTGTTTTGTCTTTTTTCTGGTTCTGGCTGTGACAGTTGCCACAACCAGAGTAGGGGCGTGCCGATTGCCGGTGTTGTTCTGAATAACAACAACCGGGCGAACACCACCTTGTTCAGAACCGCAGAACGGAGACAAGTCAGCCAAATATATATCGCCACGGCGGTATTCCCAATTTTATTCATCACCTGTTAGCCCTCCTTTCATCGTCTTATGTAAGAGGGGCAGCGACTCGCCCCTTCATGTTTACTATGTCGTTCCCATATTTGTCCTCGACACCCCTGGGAGACAGAATACTGTCTGGGAAATCATCAGACGGTCAGCTGCTAACCGACTCCATAGGAATCTAACCTCCCCGTGGTTCTCACCGGGCTACCCCCATTGCGTGATCCCCGTTCCCTGAAAAGAGAAAAGGGGCTGTGGCTGGGCAGAAGTATCATTGTGCCTGTTGCTTTCATTGCCGTATCGGGGAGCAACCCGATATTTACGAGCCGATAGTTCTCGCTCTTGCTACAGGAAGGACATACAAAAGTAACGTAGGTGACTCTATCTCCTAAGTAGCAGATCATTGCGTATCGCTGATGTAGCTGATGCTCTCGCACCGACAACAGGAATGTATCTGATGAATGTCTATTTAATTTTCAAGGAACAATCAGCCGTTTTCTTTGGCTGTATCTAAATTGTACTGGTTTTGAATTCGGTTTTTTATGGACGATTAGTGCAAGTCGGGCTTTTGCAACTAACACAATTCGTGCAAGTCAGAGGATAATCTCTTTGAGTTCTTTGAATTTCTGCTCTAACTCTGCAATCTTTTGTTCAGCTTGATTTTTACAAACCAGATCTTCGTGTTTTGATGGTTCTGTCATTGGTTCAATCCCTAAAGCTAAATAATCCAGCGTCGTATTAAAAAAAAGCTTTCATCTCCACAAGAAGATCAATCGACGCTGCTCTGGAGCCACTCTCTACCTTTGCCAGCAGACTGTAACTAATACTCAACTTTTCTGCGAGTTGTTCTTGTGTCAGCCCTTTTTTCTTTCGCAAATTAGCAATTCTCTTTCCGCTTTCCTTCTGATCGTAATACATACCGTTTCCTCCTTAACGGCATAAAAAAGAGCCGGAGTAAATTACTCCAAGCTCTCGTTCATGCCTTTGTGTTAATATGAAGGAAGATAGATAGGTATAAAAAAAGCCCCGTACCCATTACAGGCACGAGGCGTAACTCTCTCTATTCAACTTTATGCCGCTATCTCCCAGCATAGCCATTTTAACACTGGACAAGTCGGACTTTCAGTAGGGGAAACCGTCGTATTTTCATCGGATTTTAGTCGGACTAAAATCCTGTCTTAGCACTCACAATAACACAATGCTTCTTCCTCCCTGGCACTTTCCAGGAAATCTTTCAATTTAGGAATGGCTGTTCCCCAAAGTGACAGGCCAAATAACAGTATCGCTTCTTTCTTTCGGTCATAGTAAGTGCTGCGTTCCATATTCAGAACCTCCAGCATTTCTGATTCCCTTGTACTTGAAGCGATTGAGATATGCCTTTGAGATAATCTCACAGTACAGAGCGCCTTTATCCGGATATTCTCTGATTTTCAACATCGCCATATCTACCAGTTCAATGATCCACTTTGTCTCGAATAAGCTGCGAATGCGTTCTTCAAATCGTTCTCTCGCTTCATCCGGAGCAAAGTTCTCCAGATAAATCAATGCACCATCTAAGCTATCACCGTAAGTACAAATAAGGGTATCACATACATCATTCGCACGATCAATGGTAGACCAGCACACCTCTCGATATATGGATAAAATCAGCTTTGCTCTTTCATACAGAACCTTCTCGTCAATGTTCTGCATCCGGCAAAGCATTCGAATATTGCTTAATACCTGTGTATTATATCTGCTCATTCAGAATCTCCTTTCAGCCTAATCCATAAAATAAGAATTCCTTTCTAACTCCTGTCACTTGGCTAAAGGGAAACAAATACCATGGGACAAGAATGACTATAACTTCCGATGTATGATTAAAAAAAACAGAAGCAAGAATCGGAAGTTCTTGACTTTACAAAAGTTCCGATATATAATTAAGTGGAACTAAAACTTCTGTCTTGATTCTCATTATAGCATTTTCCAGAAGTTTGTCAACAAATAATCGGAAGTTGCGAATAAATATTTTTTGAAAGGAAGGACAGTATCATGACATTTGGAGAAAAAATTAAAAGAAGCTCGTTTGGCTATGAACCTATCTCAAACGGAGCTTGCCCAGATGACCGGCATCTCCGAAAGATCCCTTTACACCTATGAGCAGCTCGGAACGCTCCCCAGAAAAAGCAACATCAGAAAGCTTGCTGAAGCGCTGCATATCTCTGTGTCCTATCTTTTGGATGAATCTGAAACGGACAGCCAGAGCCATATAGATCAGGATATGTTTATTTTAGAAGCAAAGGAAAACTTCGGTTCAAAGGGAGCAAAAGAAGCTCAGGAAGTGCTGGGGCGTGTAAATTCTCTGTTTGCCGGTGGAGAATTGGACGAGGACGCAAAAGATGTATTCTTCCAGGCGATTATGTCAGTTTATATGGACTCTAAGAAAACAGCACGGGAAAAGTACACTCCGAAGAAATACAGAAAGCATAAAAGATAAAGAGTAAAATCCTCAAGCACAGAATATGTTTTCTGTGTGCGATTCGGAAGGTGAAGCAAATGAAAACGGCAGAGCATATCATTGAAACTGTCGATAAGCAGCTTGTGCGAAAATATCACACCAGAGACCCTTACGAGTTGTGTCAGCTGTTAGGTATCAAAATCCATTATTACGATTTACAGAAGAAATTGAAGGGCTTCTTCTATTACCAGTCCAGACAGAAGAATATCGTGATAGATCACAATGTGAACGGTATCCTGGAAC
>VOFJ01001891.1_pt1 | contig 43539 bp, 70 predicted proteins | sample 5384081 | NCBI WGS metagenome assembly VOFJ01 (sample SAMN12384729, study PRJNA508395) | human gut metagenome | isolation source: healthy gut I | host: Homo sapiens
GCCATACAGCCCCGGAAAATAGTACATATAGGGGATGCTTTTATGGCGTGATTATATACGTCCAAAATTAAGTATCCGGTATCCGTTCATATGCTACCAAGAGAGGTCAACCATACGCTTTATTGTTTGAAATCTAAAACGGGGAGAACCCTGATTCCGATTCTTTGTATAGCCTTTACCAATAAATACGGTATCGGAATCGGGGTGATCGTTTGTTTCTGTATCGGATATGAGACCTTGGGACCTTTTGTATGGGTTTGTGTTTATTGCATGAATATAAATTACGTTTGGGAACGATGTGCTTCTGTTCCTTCGTGACGGACAAATCATCCTAAGGAGGATACTGAATATGTATATGCTTCAAGCGTTTATTAGTCCCGATACGCCATTGCAAGGATATAAAGCCATGTTGGACAGGTTTCTATATATATCGTTATACATCAGGGTCGAACGATGTTGGTTATTTGGGGTTAGATTATAAGGAATATGTCTTATAATTTGGTCGTTATGGACTTGATCTGATGATTCTTTTTGAAAAAAAGATTTTTTTAGAGAATAAGGATTTATCGAGTTTCTAAAAGGAATTACTTTCCGATATTATTGAGAATTCGGAAGAAGAATTTCTCTCTTTACAGTACTACATCGATCGTTTAAACCATCCGGAAAAGTAGGGATTGATATAGGTTGGCGGGGACGTTTACAGAAGGCTTTGGAGGAAATGTTGCCGGAACTAGGAAAGAATATGGAAATTATGGGATTCTATCTAGGTATCATGTTGGATAAGGAAAACGCTGGCTATCTGGCCGAGATGGATACCGTCGGCTATGATTTCCACTGTCATATCATCAATTAGGTATGCAGCCTTCTACTACTCCTGCATAGCGAAAGGCATTTCTGCGTGTGACAGATGACATAGCTGAATATAAATGGGTTATATGCGTATAACCGGCTTTATATGCTTGTGTTACTTCTTCATAGATTGCATCAGTATGGGCAATGGAAGGCAGTATGTGGTGCTCTTGTAAAAACATGTCCCATCTTAATGGCCCCCCAATTCGGGAGCGACACTCCAGCGTATAATATCTTCCGAAGATTCTAGAATAGCGTTATATTCTTCCGGTTGTGGCTTCTTCAAGTATATAGGATCTTGTGCTCCGCTTTGTTTGGGGGAGAAGTAAGGTCCTTCTAAATGTAAACCGATGAACTTTGCTCCTTTTGTGTTGAGGACTTTAGCTTTCCGGTAGGTAGCAAACATATTCATTAATTCAGTGTCAGAGCATGTCAGTGTAGTGGGAGCCATGGAAGTGGTTCCATATTTCGCATGAGTTTCTGCTATGCCTAGAAATGCCTCTACGGTGCCATCCATGAAATCGCACGCCACCGCCATGAATGTGCATATCGATGAATCCTGGTGCTACGTAATTACCGGCAGCATCTATTATTTGGTCATCGGGTTGAGGCGTGAATTCATTACTCGCTACAATTTGCCTGATTTTCTGATTTATACATATCAGTATCTTATCAGTTTCTATGCTTGTAGGTAAAATGATTTTTCCGTTGGTAATAATAAGTCTTTTCATTGTATGAAGTATGTTTTTTTATCAATAGTTTCGTTTCCAGGAATTGATTTTATAGGCCTTTGGTTGCAAAGAATATCAGATAAAGGTAACACGGAATTAATATCCAGTAGCCAATGCGCAGATCATATACTTCAGCAAAATAACCGTATATCAATGGTAAAATGGCATTTCCGCAAAGTCCCATAATTAGTAGTGAAGAACCTGTCTTGGTGAACTTGCCCAGCCCGTGGATAGATAAAGCCAAATCCCAGCATAAATTAAAGCATTCGGGAAGCCGAGTGCACAAAGCAGGAAGATGGAGATATTTGCTTGATGTCCGAATAGAGTGACGTTAAAATCAGCGAATACAACTCCGAATGAAAGTAACAGTCCTAATATGGTGCATATAATCAATGCCTTTGTCTGTGAGACATATTTAGGAATTATAAGGATACCTAATACATAACCAATCATAGTACAAGCTAATGTATATGAGGGGAATACTTTTTGCTTCAAGCAAGTCTATTCCCATTGAATTGGCGTAATTGATGATGGTATCTATAGCAATTACCTGTGTTCCTACATGGAAGAAAATAGCTAAAAGGCTCTAGTATAAGATAAGGAAAATCGAAAATACTTTTTTTAGAGTTATGCCCGTTCTCTTTCTCGTCGGTTGCATTTTGTTCATCTGTATTAATCTCCGGCAATATGGAATAGCGGATTCCGATTCCTGCTAATACTAATAGTCCCCCTAGTATGGCATAAGGTACAATGACACGTTGTATCAACTCGTCAAGCATGGCACTTTTTAGTTATTGCATCCAATGTACCAGATTCTATGAGGCTGAAAAGTTCACTGTCGTCTGCTTTTAAAATTAAAAGCCTGCGAAAAATGAGTGGAGAAATAATCCCGGCGAACTTGTTGCATATTCCCATGATGCTGATTCGTCGGGCGGCACTCTCAATAGGACCGATGATCGTTACATAGGGGTTGGCGGCAGTTTGTAAAATAGCCAAGCCTGTTCCAATAGAAAATAGGCCGATCAGAATATTTCAAATTGTCGAACTAAAGCAGCCGGAACAAAAAGAAAAGCTCCTAATGCCGTCAACATAAAACCATACATGATTCCTCGTTTGAAACCTACTTTCTTCAGGAGGATTCCTGAAGGAATAGCCATGACAAAATAGGCTATATAAAAAGCAAGAGCCACGAAGTAGGATTCGAAATGGGTTAGTTCGCAAGCGATACGGAAATAAGGAATCAGGATGGAGTTCACCCATGATACAAATCCGAATATAAAAAACATTCCGGCTAGGATCGTCAGCGATATGAAATATTGCTTTTTGTTTACAAGAGTTTGGCATTCTGTTTCTATTTTTTATAAATGTAATGATTACTTTATTATTGAATAGTGATTTGCATAGGTATTCGTTCTGTGTGTATACTCCACCGGTATAGTCTTGTACTTTGAGTATAAATGTATCTGTTGTACCTTGACCGTTATGGATGTATTTTACTATACCGGCAGCCAGTTCCGCCTGTGTGAATCGAGCCGACTTGGTCATAGGAAGTCCGTTGCGTACAAGTGTGCCATTGGCGGGTAAGTGTTCTATAATAAAAATAATATTATTATCATTGTATGTATACTGTGCGTTGTACTGGCAGACATTTGCAGATGCACTTTGGTCAGTGTAATGATACTGCCGGCGCTGCCCTTTATCTGTTGATTATGATCTAGCTGGAGCTCACTGTCGATGGCACCCTGTAATTTGATATATGCAGCATTAGGACTATTATTCAAATTAGTAGAAGAGGTCTCTCGCGGATATATCTCTACTTGAGAAGTACTGATTGCTTCGCCGTTCAACACTTTTAATCCAAAAGAAACTTCAGTCTCAGAATTATTATATGCATTTTGAATGTATTGTGTGATGTCGGCGGTTTCATTCCAGGCCGTTGACAAATCGAAAATAGAGACCTCTAGTCCGAACTCCGGACGATTATTATAAGTAAGTGTTTTTTCTGTCCATTCATTTGACGTTGCATAAACGGCGCATGAAGGAATGAATGAACCAACTATTCTTTTTACATTAAAACATAGCTTGGCGGAGAAAAGATTATCTATAAAATCCACCTCTGATAATGCAAACTTGAAAAAGGTATATCTGTAACGAGAGGCGCGGTTACAAAGATAGTTCAATCTATTAGAACCGTTGTAGTTAGTATTGGCAGCGCCATGATATACATTGGCATCTTCGGTCACAGGTAAATTATAAGTAGGGAGCTTTGCGAGTGGTCGACATCATCCGGAATCGGGTCTGTCTCTTTTTACTTTTTTAATATATAGGGGCAATTGACCTACGACATGTGCTACACCATCCTTGAAAAGATAATCTTGCCGGATGACAGCGATAGATTGTCCGTCGATTTCTTTACTATCGTTTACATAGAGTAGGAATTTGTCACTTGCTCGTTCTTTACGAGTTAAGAAAATAGGTTCTCCGGAATCACTTATTCCTTTTACGCTTTGGTCAGTTTCCATATCGATAGAACGATAAGTACCGTCAAAAGTCAGGTAAGAAAATAGATTGCGGATGACCCCCTTGGAAAGTTGATTGATTTGTTCTACTCCGGCACTTGATAATACACTTTTTATAGCATCATTAGTAGGAATGATGCGTGTTCGGTTTCCTGTTGAAATTTGTTCCTCCAGACCTGCGTATTTAATTGCTTCTAAATACATTGTCAGTGTACTTTCTTTCCCTTCTTCAAGGTACTGTATCAAAGATACCTCTTTTTAGATAATCGGGATTGGTGTCTAGTTTATAATCGGTTATTAAATTACAACCGGAGAAAAGTAGTACTATAATTGATAGTATGTAATGAGTCGATTTCATATTTTCATATTTTAAATGATAAAATTATTTGTAATACTCGTTCTGCTCGATTAGCTTGCTGCGACGTAGTTCCTCTAAATGAATCGCCATACTAGTGCTTTAGGACTCAATTCGATGACAGGAGATTCGTCTTCTCCGATATCGTTTCCTCTATTTTTAACGGCTTCAAATACTTTGCCTGTGCGGATTAGGTCAAACCAGCGATGGCCTCGTAAGCTAATTCATATTTACGTTCGTTGAGAACGATTTCTTTTATTCCTTCCTGGTCATATTCTTCGCGATTGAGAAACTGTTCTTCGGGAATCTCGTAATCACTTCCTCCGGCTCTTTTCCTTATTTGGTTTACTAGTTTCATTGTTGCTTTACGATTTTCATCTGTATCTTCCTGATTGGCAATAGCCTCTGCTTTCAACAGGATGATGTCTGCCAAGCGAAGCATGACAATGTTACGGCTGTCAGCAGTGTAGTCAAAGCCAATTGTAAATTTGGTGACTTTGTATTTACTACCGGCTACTTCTTGTATTTTTTGATCTCCAAGTGCTTCCTTCAGCGTCAATGGCTTTTTCCGAATCTAGGGCGAGGGCGTAAGATAAGTACCATGAGCCGGCTAGATAAGTTGTTAGATTCTTTTGGTCATCTCCATCGGCAACATTGCTTGCCAATTCAAAAATCGATTCTTTACTGCGTCCGGTATTAAAGATTTGTGCATATTCGCTGGCTTGTACCAATGCTTTGAAATTTTTGTTTTTGACATCGTCTGTCGTACCGGTATATTTTTCGTCGTATAAGTTCGCTAAAGTATAATTGGTATTAGTCAATACTTTGTCAGCCATATTGATTGTTTCTTCATATTTATGTTCCCATGCATATACGTGAGCATTGAAGGCATAAGTTTCTGCTGTTTGGGTGAACGTCGTTCGTGAAGTCGAATTTTTATCAATCATGTTAGATGCATTTTCTAAATCACTGTGAATTTGTTCGACAATGTCGGCAACAGCAGCCTTTGGGGAGGTCAAAACTATCGTTGGAGTCTAAATAAAGGTGCTGTTACCAATGGAGCATCTCCCCAAATGCGGATAATCCAGAAATAGGTGAACGCTCGTAGGCAATAAGCTTTGTCCCATTACATCATCGGCTTTTTTCTGCACTTATGCCGCCTGCTTCAAGTACTTGTGGAGTAAACTTAATGACAGCATTTGCTTGTTTGATAACACGATAGTAATTATACCATGAAGCCCAAAATATATTATTATCAAGTGAATTGTTCACTACTTTATCAGCATTCACGTTAAATGCGTTGTTGTAAAATGCATCACCCCTCATTTCGCCATAGGCTAGGAAATTGATACTCAAATCCGACTGGAGTGTATTGTATCCTCCGTATAAGATTCCGTATAAGTGTGACTCTTCTTTTAGGTGTGTTTTCTGCTGTCCAGGAAGTAGTCGGCTCCAACTCCAAAAAGAGAAGCAGCTGGAAAAGCAAGTGCCTATAAAGCATATTAAAATAGATAGCATTTTCATATTTGATGGTATTTACGGATGATTAGAATGTGAAATTGACACCAAGATTATAAGAACGGCTCTTAGGGAAAGCACCGTTATCAACTCCTTGGATAAATGGTGATGTCGAAGTGTTTACCTCCGGGTCGTATCCGCTATACTTGCTCCATGTGAGGAGGTTTGTGCCGGATATGTATACATTGGCTGATTTCAAGAATACTTTCTTGCACCATTTAGGAGGAATATTGTAGCTTAATGTGATTTCTTTGATGCGTAGGAAAGAGCCGTCTTCCATGTTAAAAAGAAGAAGGACGGAAGTTTTCCATTTTGTCTTGATAGCGAATCATCGGGAAGTTTGTAATGTCGCCTTGTGCTTTCCAACGTGCTAATGCGTCTTGTCCTAGATTGCTAGTTGTTCTCATGGCATTACGGGTGCGTCTCAACTCGTTCATTATTTTATTTCCGTATGACCATTGCATCATGATATTGAGTGAAACTCCTTTGTAGGAGAATGTATTAGACATACCGCCAATAAACTTTAGGATTGGGATCACCGATGATGACGCGGTCATTGTCGTCAATAACTCCGTTTCCATCAATATCCTCCTAAATCATGTCACCGCCTTTAAATGGGGCACCTGTAGAGGCTCCTTTTCGTACCTGGTCTTTTTGTCCGTTGGGCAGTATATAAACGTTATCTTCATCTTTGGAGTAGACACCAAGTGCTTTGTGAGCATAGAATACTCCCATTGGTTCGCCAACTCTCTTCCTAGTGAGAAGTCTCCTATGATGATATCTTCATTGTTGGGAAGTTCGGTGATTTTATTCCGGTTCATGGAAATATTGAATGACGTTTTCCATTTAAATTTACCGGTAAGGTTGACCGTTTCAAGCAGAAATTCCAATCCTTTATTTTCTACACTTCCGTAGTTTTTCTTGGAACGGAGGAGAAACCTGTGTAATTGGGGACGGGAAAGTCAAATAATAAATCATTCGTTTTTCTTTAGATACGCGTCGGCGTTGAATACTACACGTCCATTGAAGAATGAAAGATCCAAGCCAATATTATATTGAGTTGTTTTTTTCCCATCCGATAATATCGTTGGGCATTGCGTTATACAAAATTTCTACATTTCCGTCATATTTGTTGGATGAGGCTGTGTAAGAACCCAATGAGGCGTAATTCGAAATTGTCTGATTACCTGTTACACCGACGCTGGCTCTGAACTTAGCATCACGTAATATCTTTTCGCAAAGTTCATAAATTTCTCGTCGGAAAAAGCGCCACCCGATAGAGGCTGATGGAAATGTCCCGAATCGTTTGTTCTTTCCGAAACGGGAGGAACCGTCGCTTCGAAGAGTGGCTGACGCGAGGTAACGTCCTTTCCAGTCATAACTGACACGCCCGAAGAAAGAGAGTAGTGCCCTTTCTGATTCGCTTCTAGATATGTTGGTGTAAGTAGAGGCATTTTTGAATGGTTATAACAGATTTGTCAATATAGCCGTTTCCGTTTAAAACGATTGCTTCTGTTCTGTCTTGTTGGAATGATTGTCCGAGTACTACATTTAAATGATGAGATTTGATTTTTCCGTTATATGACAGTGTGTTTTCGTTTAAAAAACTTTGGCTTTTCGCTCTGCCGGAACTTGCCATTATCGCGAAGCTGGTGTATTGGAATCGAATTCCTTAGGCATGAAACTGTCTTGATTGGTTTTGCTGATATCTCCGGATACACTGACTCTTAGGTTAAGACCTTTCGTTAGATTTATCTGTATATATTGGTTCATTGTCAACCACCTGCGTTTAAAGTGTATAGGAACTTTGGTCGCTACAGCCAGTGGGTTACGTTGTTCTTTTTACTCCCTAGCCAGTCTACCACTTCACCGGTTAGAGGATCGTATGGAGAGAAACAAGGATTAGTGAACAAGGCGGCTCTTAATGCACTGTAATTGTTGCTTCCTGAAGAGAGGATACGGGTATAATCCATGTTACTGAAAGAAACTTTAGTTCCTGCAGTGATACGTTTCCCTACCTTGTAAAAAAGGAAATTGGCTCTCAGATTAATTTGGTTGTATTTCGTATTAATAACTACTGGTTTAAGATCTCGATATCCGGCTGATACTCCATAAGAGAAACTGTCACTACCACCGCGTACACTTACATCGTTACGGGTTTGGTATGCTGTCCGGAATATTACGTCTTGCCAATCTGTCGTGCGATTGTAGTAGGGATGGAATGGATTGACAATCCAACCTTGTTCGGCAACCTGGTTATTGTTTGCGCGTGCTTCTTTATATGCTGTACGAAATTGCTCGGCGTTCATTGCATCCAAAGCTTGCGTGAAATGGAGACGACGCTTGACGTATGGCTGACAGTGACAATAGGCTTTGACTTTTTCAAACTTGTTTCCACCTTTGGTGGTGATCATAACAATGCCATTGGCGGCACGTGAACCGTAAATAGCTGCTGAAGACGCATCTTTCAGCACTTCGATAGATTCAATGTCGCTTGGGTTGATACCGGCTATGGGACTAAACGTCACGCATCACCGTCGATGGAAGAAATATTCTCGCTTTCAATAGGTACGCCATCTACAATATACAGTGGTTCACTACCTCCGTTAATGGAAGACGCACCGCGAATTTTAATCGATGAGCCGGCTCCGGGTTCACCGGAAGTTGACACAATTTGCATGCCCGGAATCTTTCCTTGTAAAGGCTGTATTGATATTCCCACCGGAATTAGAGTCCAAATCTTTAGAAGAGATAGTCGTGATCGAGCCAATAATATCTCGCTTGGCTTGAGTTCCGTAACCTATGACCACAACGTCATCCAGTGAATTATAATCTTCTTCTAATTCAATCATATAACTGGTTTTATTTGCTTCCAGTTTGACTATCTTCCTTTTTTCATTCCGACATAACTTATTTCAAGTTCTTTGTCGGATTGTCCAACGTAAATAGCGAATTTTCCATTAACGTTGGTTACAGTTCCCCCGCTTTGTTCCTTTAATAAGGACATTTGCTCCGATGATCGCCTCTTGGTCACTTTTCCCTTTTACGATGCCGGACACTTTTCTATCTTGTGCAAACAGGCTCATGGAACAGGCGGTGATTCCAATTAGTAATAGAAGGATTTTGTTTTTCATACAGTAAATTTGAATTAAACGATTTAAGTGCTTTTTTATATCTTTTACGTAAAGGCTCACAACAAAAGTAAAGGATTTAGTGCTCTTTAGTTAGTGGAAATACGCAAATCAATCCTCATTTTACGCTAAAGATATTCTGGGAATTCCTCATTTCTTGCAAAATAGTAGAACCTGGCACTAATAACTCCATGCCCAAAGAGCACTTAATGCTGCATATTTGGAGACAGCCAAAAGACTCTCCGTGTACTACCTTAGGATGTTTTCTGATAAACGTTTTCATGGAACTGAATGAACTTTCGGAACAGAATGCCCAGATATATTTCAATAAAACAGCCCGTAATTCCGGTGAATCTTGGATGTATTCTCTATAGTATATTAGTGGTAAGGCATTTAAAGTACAACGTCCTCCTCGTAAGTACATCTCATTCTCACGTCCTTTTAATAAAGGCGGGAGGAAAGTCCGCCTCAGGTTGTCATCTATAATTTTATTCAGGTTATCATCGTGTAGTGCAAGGCGTACCCAGAACAAGGCTTCTGCTTGGTAGTAGCCCGAGGCAGGGTATGTTGCTTTGACATAATAATTGGCATTGCGTTTTGCAATTGCTTGGTATTGCATTTGAGTAGAGTCTTTCTGTAAGATTCCCATGCAGAGTTGAAAAGCTAGAATATCTGCTCCTACCCAGGATGGTCCTGTTTGTATTTTCTTTTTCCCATATTCGCCCAATCCGTACATTCCTTCGTTAGCATGCCCTTTTTGCAAACTCCTGGGGGTGACTTTCTCTCAATGAAGCAGAACGTATACGGTCTATATAAAAAAGTTTCCGCCCAATTAAAGAAGCGTGAACACAACCTCTGATATCTTCCTTTTCGTACAGGATCTGTTATGCGGGGTAGCGTAAGGATTGTGCGATAGCAAGGGCTATTTGTCCACCATCTGCAACATTATATCCGCCTGAATGTTCCAAATATCCCATGGGGAGTTTGCCGTCTTCGGATTGTCTGTCAGCTAACATGTCATAAAACCGAAAGACGCAATTTTCTATTTCTTCAGAAGTTACGATTGGTAAAGTATTATTGCTTTGTGCGCCACAATGTTTCTCTTTTTGTAAGAAATGCAGATAGGCAGACATGGCTCTTACTCCGTAAGCATCTCCGAAATAATGATGACTGATACGCCCGTCCGGGTAAAATTGTTGGTTGCGTATCAGATGTTTGAACGCATAAAGCATTGCTTTTTCTACGTCAACCGAATCACAGAAAGTATCTGTTATTCCTCCCTCATCAGTTGTTAGCGTTATTTGCCAATTGAAATGCTGAAAAGGAAAATCTTCCGGTATTTCAGGAAGAACGATGTCGTATTCTTTTGGTTCTCAGGGGAGTAATTATGATATTACTCTCTTTGCATAATAATTTTCCGGCAATCTCAATATGTAGTGTACCGGTCATTGTTTGGTGTAAGGGGTTCTTGATGGTAACACGTAATTGTGGAAATGTACCTTGGGTTGTTGTACAGGTATTTAGTTTTGGTTGCGATGATTCTAGGTTTCTTCAGGAGATAGTTTGCCATGTTGGAAAGCGGGCCTTCCGGCTTTCTTGGTTCTTGAGGACTGTTGCTGGCGGAAGATTGAATGTTGCCACCGCCGAACCTTTATATTCTCCTCCGGCATATAACTCAAGATTAGCAATCGGTTGCTCAGCTTTGGGAGAGGAAAAATGGGAATGAATTGGAATAATACGACTTTTCGCGTTTCTTTTTTGTATCATATTTGGAACTGACGTCAGTTCCCATCTTACTGCCGGGATAAGGTTGAAAATTATTTCGTTCTCCCCAAAATGGATCGAATAGCCAGGTAGGGAAACAAATGTTATTTTCTTTAAACGGAATTTCCATGGGCTTTCAAGGCGGAGGTAGGAGCATAAATATCTTTTTTTTGTTTTTGGCTAAGGATGTTTTGCTGACTGCCCAATGCATTTCTTACTCGCGCCATACAGTTAATAAATTCACACCGAGGGATATTGTTCTGATATTTTCAGGCCGCAATAATCTATAAGCCTCATTGGGGTTGTTATAATCTTCAGGTACAAAATCTGCGAATGAAATAGTATATTTATCCCATGTATTGGTTAGTTTGATAAAGTTGTACCATCTTTTTTCTGCATTGTCAACTATTTCTATCGCTAGTAAATCCATATATGGAGAACCTTTCGCATTGAATGTTAAAAGTGAGAGTTCCGGCTTGGCTTTATCTTGAACGGGTATCTTTATCATTGTACTATGCATGGCTTTTCTTGTCGTAGATAATTCTAAAGCTTCTTTTTCCATTAGGTAATGTGATGATGTTGATGATTGCTTTCTCCAAAGAACCGGCTTTAAAATCCTTCTTTTTCACGACTTATTTGATAAGAAGATCGATCGGAGAACTTAATTAAAGGGACTTCATCGGTAGCTTGTGGGGTATAATCGAATCCTTTGTCGCCAACTAAGATAATATTGCCGCCGTTTGATAAATAGCGATTAATGGCTATTCGGCTTTCAGGTGGGAGTGGAGTTTCTCCGGATAATAACAGCAAAGCCCCCCTTATCTATGGAAAGTGTATTTAGTTCGGCTCTTGTCAGAAATGAAGGCTCAATGTTATTAGCGGCTAATTCATTTTTAAAGGTAAGAGTATTGAACTTGTTACCATATATTGCAATCTTTTTCTTTATTGTATATGTATTGGAGTACTTTTTGTGCATATCGTTTCTCCTAATGTAATACAGGCTTTCTCTGCTGAAGTGGGAATCGGAAAGATCTCCTCTGGATACAAGTTCATCAGCCTTGACGTAATCTGTGTATGGTATATGTTTATTGATCTGACGAATCATATTGTTGAAGTTTTGTGAACGGAATGTTGAGTCTTGGAATCTATTCTCCAGTGCCCGAGTTCTCCTGCAATGAACCAAAGATTAGGCTCGTTGAGATCTTTTCGGAAATTAGTAATCATTTCTCGAAGTCTGCATGGATATTTGGAAGGATTACTCCAGTCTTCATCAGGAGAGATTGACCTGTCGTCTCCTTCTCCTGATGCCATAATATTGCCTTTATTCTTCCCCATTTTTTTGTGCTTCTTTCGCACGCTCGATAGCGGCCTCATAAAGTCCGATGCCGCTACCTTTTGTCCATTCGGATATAGATGTCCCCCCCTCTTCCGTTCACGATCATGCCGATTTTGGAATGAATGTGCCGACTTAGATAATGAGCAAATCCATACGAAGGGCTTATTTGTTGTACGCTGATATCATTACGTACAGAAGAATATTTGTTGAAAGGGTTTGATGCAATTTCCCATTTGAGTGCGGGGAGTGAGCAGGAAGGTATTGTCCACAGGTTTTAAATCACCTTTTGATTCATCATCCATATATCCTCTTCCACACATATTGGATTGTCTATACAGATGAAAATATCCAGTGGCGGGAGGATTTCATAGATTATTCTATAAGTGTTGCTGTTTTTTCTATCTCCGCTTATTATTTTGTATATAGCTTGTTCTTTCTTCCTTTTTTGCCGGTCAAGGATTGAGGAGGAGTAATTTTAACTTGTTGATTAGGACTTTCTTTTTGTAATGGAAATTAGAGGCGTTTGTTGCTTGTAATTATAAGGTAAGTAGTAACGGTATTCTTTTTTCCCCGGTTTGAAAAAATTCTATTTTTTTCTCCGTCTATTGAAATCTGTTTTATTGTAGTTGTTGAAGTAATAGGGGCTTTTATGAAATGAATACTGTAATTTAAGCTTTCTCCCTTATTTTTTACGGAAATAATCGTTGTCTGTTCTCTATCGTTTGGTGATTGTTGATTGGAACTTTCTATATTTACTTTTGCGCTTTTTACGAACGGGCAGGCTTCTACGGAAGGTATTGCTTTCGCATCTGCTTTCAATTTTACTGTATAATTCAATTGATAAGGAGAGAAGTTTTCAATCGTAGAACCATTAATGTTTATATCGGATAATAAAATGTGATCTTTGTTTAGTTGAGTGATTTCAAGATAAGGTCTATATGTCTTGTTGTTTTCTTTCGATTTGAAAACAACAATATCACCTTTTCCCGATTCATCTTTTATATTAGTGCTGTCACAGATCTCCAATGTGATAAGATTGCCTTTGAGATGACTGTCTCTTTGGAGTTTTCCGGTTAAATCCCAAGTTATCCATTTCCGTCAGCCGGCACTTCTCTTGTATTTGTAATAAATTTGTTTTTCCCCCCGTTTCCTTATGTGTGTTGTAACAAAGGTCGTCTTCTGCCCATGAAGTACTATTCGTTAAAGAAACGTTCAAGATATGTTCTCGTTTACTATGACTTTTTTTCCGTATATATGCAATTTGATACTTTGTATCCATTCCGGATTTGCAGACATTTTGCTTAGGTCGAATTTGAGATAAGTCGTGTATTGATATACTTTTGCCTTATTATAATAACTTTTCAGTTGTAAGGGATCATCTAATCCCTGCACACGGTCATACTTCGCTTTTATTGTTTCCACCATGTATGTAAGTATCATCGGTTGGATAGATACGTATTGTTTTTTGAGCTGATAATAGTTGGAATATAAAAAATAATAGTCCGGTTGCTAGAAAGATTCGTTTCATAATATCAAGATATTTGATGTTTACTTGGCAAAAGTGCGGAATTACTGGAATATTATTCAATCTAAATCCGAAAACTAATCTTCAGAAAACGAAAGGTTATCTCTGGCTAGTCTTCTTTTGGCGATATTCAAGTGGTGGGCATCCTTTGTATTTTTTTAAAGACACGTGAGATATTATTGTAATCCTTAAAGCCGACTTCTATGGCTAAATCGGCTAATGGTCGGTCGGTTGTGAGTAGTAAGTCTGCAAGATGATTACACCGGCAATTCAGAATATACTGGTATATGGAAGTGTTCAGTGCATTTTTTGAATTTCACTTCAAAGTTTCTGCGGGATAATGGAATATTTGCAAGCAGAGATTCTATGGTCAGGTCGGAACTGTAATGGGTTTCTATGTACTTCACAACCTCCAGTATGTAGGGATCTTTGATATTGTGCTTTTCCGTAGATTGTCGCAATTCGATACGGATAGGGTTGATAACAATATTGAAAGTACCCTCATGTTCTTTCTTTATTTGTCGGTGGACCAGTCTGCCGATAGAATATCCTCCCTTTTCTACTTCGGTTCTATGGATGAAATGGGAGGGTCGGAAATGTTACACATCAGTTCGTCGTTGTCCACACCTAATAAGGCAATATCCTCCGGAATCGGTATATTCGTCATTTTGCAAGTTTCGGAAATGAACAAGGCATGTGCATCATCACAACAGAATAAGGCAACAGGCTTGGGAAGTTCCTGTAACCACCGGCTGACTTCCATTCGTATTTCATCTTCTTGTTTATCCGATTCGAAACTGAAAAATTCGCCTCCGATACGTTTTACTTCCTGCCGATACCCTTCGCAACGTTCGTCAGACCAAACCACCCCTTTAACACCGAAATAAGCAAAATTGCGAAACATTCTTTTGGCAAAAAACTGGGCTGCCATTCTTCCCGTTCCTTTATAGTCGCCTGTCAAATTAGAGTAAGTGACGCTCCGGTGATGATAGTTTTGTAGTACTACCGGAATATTCAAGCTCCTTCTGCAAATCGATCGTATCATTATTCCACTGACCGATAATGGCGTCGGCTTTCCATTCTTTTCGCCCATTTCAAAAATGCCTTGTTCACCATGCATTGCGCTATAATAAGAAGGTAGCCGGTAAAAAGAGCCAGAAGGGCCGTTTTCTTTGGAGTATTGGACAAGTCCCCCGTAGCAGTTTCCTGTCAAATTCGCTTGAATAGTCTATCAATAGAAGAATCTTAATCATAGTTCTATGTTTTTCTTTTAGTATAATGTAGTGATGCACAAATATAGAAGAATTCCTTTGTTTTCCTATAATAAAGACTTAATTTTGTTGCAGCCAACACTTATCTGACACCCGGGTCTCATGAGCACTGACACCCGGGTGTTGGTATGTCTGAGACCCGGGTTCAATGGTGTTGACACCCGGGTGTCAAATAGAACGCGAGTATAAACGAAAAAAGAAAGGAGTATAGACGATGGCAGTGCCTTATGTAGTGAGAAAAAAGCCGATTTAACATCGGGAGAAAGAAAAAGAATTATGGTATGGTGTACCCAAAAACTGATAGATCCGATTCGGAATAGAGAATTTGCCGAGTACATGGAAAAACGGAGTGGATTCCATCGTGGGCAGATAGATGGTATATTGACGGAAATGGTTGATGCTATTCGTAGTCTGTTGTCTATCGGACAGCCGGTTACTATCGAAGGACTTGGCACATTCCATACATCACTGACCAGTCCGGGATTTGAACGTCCCGAACAGGTAACTCCGGGAAAGGTGTCCGTTTCACGTGTCTATTTCGTGGCTTGTCCTGAATTTAGCCGGGAAGTGAAAAAAATGAAATGTATGCGTATTCCTTTTAATCTGTATATGCCCGAAGAGATGCTTACCAAAGAAATGAAGAAAGCGGACCGGGAGCAGGAGCGGGGAAGAATATGACCGTATGGTGGCACCGGAAATCGATGAAGAAGTTCAGGAATAAGATAAATTAATACTCGAGAGCAGGTTGGAGGTTTCTATAGCAGAAAAAAAAAAAATAAAAGTTAGGGAAACCGATAAATTTATTGTTTATTTGTAATCAAATAAAATTTGGACTAAAAATATGATACTTACTGATGAAATGTTTGAGGCTGCGTTTCGTTTTCGCAGCATTTGTTTATGGGAAAAACTAACTGACAGTGATGTGTTCGCTTTTCGCTTGTCGGATGGTGAGACGGGTTATTGTAGCGTAATGGGCAATGCAGGTGAGCATTTCTCCCTTGGATTCTATTAGAGGCAAGAAAGGTTTTTCAACCTATTTGAAGACTTTGAAAATGGGCAGCCAGCAAACTTTTGGCTGCGAGACGTTTGAAGCTGTGATGACTTTTGACTGCATTAATTGTGACTTTGTGGCGCCTTCTGCTTTGGATGATGCGACGAAGAAAATAATTCGCAGATATACCACTGACGCTGGTCTGAAGATTTGTCGTTCCAAAGGATGGTGGATTTTACTCGGTTTCAACCGTACAAGGTGCAATATGGCATTACATGTGAGAAAGATGCTCGCGACATTACTGAAGCACTTCGTGCAGCAATTGCTGTGGATGAGCAGTTGGCAATGCATAAATTTGAAACCCTTGGGTTCGACATCAAAGGGGCTTATCCCACGATGAAAGGGGGAAAACTTGTTCCCTTACCTTATTCCTGCCGCTGACGGAACATACGAATGGAGTACCGTTAAGTTGCCTGCTTTTTGTGCAGGACAGGTATGCTGTGGTGAAGTTCGAAAAATGATATACTCACAAGTATGGTGAAGTCTCTTCCCCGCATCTGGCGTTTTGCAACTGCGGATTGTTCATGCACCTGCTCCTGTAGAGAGCAAAGTGGATGAGGTTCCTTATTTTCCGGCTATATTGCTTTGTATAGATGCGAATTCTGAATATCTGTTCCCTGTTTTTTTGTGGAGATGATTTCGAGAAAAGTCCTGTGTTAATGCTTATGGAACTTGCTGAAATTTTTTCGTCGGAATGCCGGTAAACCTCAAAGAATACAAGTGGAAGATGCTAAAACCGAAGCACTTTTGGAAGATTTCTGTCGCCAATGCGACATTGTTCTTGCCCGCGAACAAAATCTGCCACTACTTAATGAGGCTTGGGCTTCTCTTTTGGACAGTTTTATGAACTATTAGAAATATCGGATGTAGGGATAACACAAATACAGAAGAATTCCTTTTTGTGGAAGAGCCGGAAATCGACGAATAGTTGAATAAAAAACAATATTGTCTTTGTTAATTGAACAGAATTAGATTATATTTGTTCAGTGGTTAGAACAATATCTTGAAATATGATTAGAAGAGAAATACTAAAAAGAAGTTCTATTAGATAATAGAAATGAGGTGGTCAAACATCAAGTTATACCTCGTAGCTTTCAGTTTGAAGAGTTTGGAAATTATGTATTTGTAGGTATCCGGCGAGCAGGAAAATCATTTTTTACTTTATCAACGGATACAGGAACTTTTGCATAGTGGGCATACTTGGAATGAAATGCTATATGTGAACTTTGAAGATGAACGTTTGATTGGAATGACGGCGGCAGATTTAAATCTCATACTGGAAGTACATGCCGAGATGTCAACAGACAGGTACGATGCTTTTCTTGGATGAAATTCAGAATATTGATGGTTGGGACAAGTTTGTTCGGCGATTGGCTGATAATAAATATAGGGGCTTATGTGACAGGAAGCAATGCTAAAATGCTTAGTCAGGATGTAGCTACCACTTTGGGGGGGACGATACATTACAGTACATGTATACCCTTATGATTTTAAAGAGTTTCTTTATGCTAATGGGGTTGAAGTTACAGAGAATTCTTTGTTTGCAACAGAGAGCCGGGCAGAAATAAAGCGTATATTCAATGATTATTTTCGTTCCGGTGGTTTTCCGGAAGGGGCATCGCTTGCCGCAAAACGGGATTATCTGACAAGTGTTTACCAAAAAAGATATATTTAGGAGATATTGCTGCAAGACATTCCATCGAAAATACTTTTTTGCTTTACGCATCCTTTTCCGCAAATTGGTCGAAAGTATAAAGCAACCGGTTTCGTTTACTCGTATAACTAATATTGTTGCTTCAACCGGAGTGAAAATATCGAAGAATACTGTCATTAACTACATGGAATATGCCAAAGATGCTTGCTTGCTGATTCCTATACAAAATATTGCGGATAAATTGGTGGAGCGTGAAACTAATCCGAAATATTATTTTGCGGATAATGGCATTCTCAATTTGCTTCTTTTTGGATGCTGATACCTCGTTGCTTGAGAATTTGGTTGCTGTGACACTATTTGCGGCGTTATGGGACGGACGATGCTGTATTCTTTTTTTATAATAGAAATGTAGAGGTTGATTTTTATTTGCCTGATACAGGAGTGGCTATACAGGTCTGTTATACCATGAATCTCTCTGATGAGACTTTCCAACGGAAGTTCAGGCATTAGTAAAATTGAATAAGGTATTTGAATGTCGGCAGTTATTGATAATAACGTATGACGATGAAGAACGGATTGAGTTGGAAAAATGTGCGATTGAGGTAATACCGGTTTGAAGTGGTTGTTGGGTAAATAAGATAAATTAATACCCTACCTGTCTTATTTATGAGATAAATCCCTATCTTTGTGGCACTTTTTACGAAAAAAGCAAATTCAAATTAATAGATATAGAAAAAGAAAATGGCACAAGAAGACGTTTTTAAGAAGCTTGTATCGCATTGCAAAGAGTATGGTTTCGTATTTCCTTCAAGCGATATCTACGACGGACTGGGCGCTGTGTATGACTACGGTCAAATGGGCGTTGAATTGAAGAATAATATCAAGAAATACTGGTGGGACAGCATGGTGCTGTTGCACGAAAACATTGTCGGCATTGACTCTGCTATTTTTATGCACCCCACTATTTGGAAGGCTTCCGGACACGTTGATGCATTCAATGACCCGTTGATTGATAACAAAGATTCTAAAAAACGCTATCGTGCAGACGTACTTATCGAAGACCAACTGGCTAAGTACGACGATAAAATGAATAAAGAAGTAGCGAAAGCTGCCAAAAGATTCGGAGAAAGCATTTTTGATGAGGCTCAATTCCGTTCTACCAACGGACGTGTATTGGAGCATCAGGCAAAACGTGATGCACTTCATACCCGTTTTGCTAAAAGGCTCTGAACGACGGTAATCTGGAAGAATTGCGTCAGATCATTATTGATGAAGAAATCGTATGCCCGATCTCCGGTACAAAAGAACTGGACAGAAGTTCGTCAGTTTAATCTGATGTTCTCTACTGAAATGGGTTCTACTTCCGAAGGAGCCATGAAGATTTATCTTCGTCCGGAAACTGCACAAGGTATTTTTGTAAACTATCTCAATGTACAGAAGACGGGTCGTATGAAAGTTCCTTTCGGTATCGCTCAGATCGGTAAGGCTTTCCGTAACGAGATCGTTGCCCGTCAGTTCATCTTCCGTATGCGCGAGTTCGAACAGATGGAAATGCAGTTCTTCGTAAAACCGGGAACTGAACTTGACTGGTTCAAGAAATGGAAAGAAATCCGTCTGAAATGGCATAAAGCTCTTGGCTTCGGCGATGCAAGCTATCGTTATCATGATCACGATAAGCTGGCGCATTACGCAAATGCCGCAACTGATATCGAATTCCTGATGCCGTTCGGACTTCAAAGAGGTAGAAGGTATCCACTCTCGTACCAACTTCGACTTGTCTCAACATGAGAAGTTCTCCGGCAAGAGCATCAAATACTTCGATCCTGAACTGAACGAGTCTTATACTCCGTACGTAATCGAAACTTCTATCGGTGTTGACCGTATGTTCCTTAGCATCATGAGCGCCGCTTATTGCGAAGAGCAATTGGAAAATGGTGAAAGCCGTGTGGTTCTGAAATTACCTGCTGCTTTGGCTCCGGTGAAACTGGCGGTTATGCCGTTGGTAAAGAAAGACGGTCTGCCTGAAAAAGCCCGCGAGGTTATTGACAGCTTGAAATTCCACTTCCATTGTCAGTATGATGAAAAGGATAGTATCGGTAAGCGTTATCGCCGTCAGGATGCTATTGGTACTCCGTACTGTGTAACAGTCGATCATCAGACATTAGAAGATAACTGCGTGACATTGCGTAACCGCGATACCATGCAGCAAGAACGTGTAGCTATCTCTGAACTGAATAACATCATCGCAGACAGAGTAAGCATCACTTCTCTATTGAAAACTTTACAATAAACCTTTAACGAAATGAGTAAAAAGATCTATTTATTCTCCTTAGTATTGTTGGCTCTTGCATTCACTGCTTGCAGTGAGACGGAAGAGACTAGCCGTTACGATAATTGGCAGGCACGTGGTGTAGCTTTTTATTGATTCAATAGCTAATGTTTATAACAGCCCAGAAAATCAGGCTTTTGGCTAATGATGATCCGGAGAAACTTCATGCTTTTCCAGATCCGACGAATAATCAGACTATATATGTAAAGAAGATAAAAAAGGGGGAGGGTACAGAATCTCCTAAATATACTTCTACAGTAAGTGCACATTACCGTATGTTTTATTTCAATGGAGATGTAGTTCAGCAGACTTATACAGGAACAGAACCGACAGAGTTTGATTCTCCGGCTATCTTTGTCCTAAGTTCTCCTGACCCTAATGTTGGGAAGGTAATTTCGGGATGGGCTTACACGCTGATTCATATGGTGGCTGGTGATTTTTGGACTTTGTATATTCCTTATCAAAGTGGGTACGGTTCTGGTACTGGTAACGATGGCTCTTTGCAGCCTTATTCTGCATTAGTATATAATGTTAGATTGGAAAAGATCGTAGAGAAGTAATTCTATAACAATATAATAAATGTAAATATAGGTGTTGCGTCTAAACGATACAACACCTATATTCTTTGTAAAAAAAAATGGTAGTCTAGGTTTTATTTCTTTTTTTTACCAAAGAGTATGTGCTATATTTAGAATATTTTTATATTATAAATAGTGTTTCTATCAACTATCATTGCTCCTCTATAATTTTCACCTGTATTTAGTTTGCGACTAGTTGTTGTACCTATTGGAGGTAGTCCTCCTGTATTTTTTTTTTAGCTCGATGCATCCATAGGGTTGCAGTATTCGCATTTTTTTCCGTTTTCATCATCAATAAATAATTGATGAGGTAGCACGGGACCTTGTTCTGGTTTGCTTAATACTCCGAAGCCAGTTAAGGTATATGTTGGATTATTGCTAAATCTCCAATAAAATTCAGTGTTTTTATCGAATCTAGAGATTCCAGTAGACGTTAATCCACCATTGTTTACTATGTGATTTTTATTGTTATGATCTTCATTATCATGGTGTCTTAATACAACGTCTACATCCCCTTCTTCTGGAGTCCATGTGTAATTATGTAAAAGTAAAGCCCCACCTTCATAATTTCCTACTGGTACTAAGCAGAAATGTAATGTTACATTGCCATTCCCATCAACATATGTTGCTCCAATATCACCTATAGCTTTTAGTGTCACCGCCATCTTCACAATCCATGTGGTATACAAATTCACGGTAACTACCACATGAATTAATTTTAAAGACTCCGGCGATTTTTGCTATACTAGTGTAAAGCTTTTTAGCTTCGCTTCTAACTTTACCAAAATTAGAAGTTTTTGTTTCTTCTGATGCTTTTTCTAAAGCATCAATTAGCCATGGTTCTGCATCTGTTTCTTCTTGTGTTGTCGGAGTCGATTCATCTTTTTTCCTTTTTTCAATTCATCAAGAGAATAGCCTTTTAAGACAAGTTCATAGTCGTTGATCATGTTTGCCAACTCTTCGTTATTTGTACTTATATCTTGCAATTCTTCATCTGAAGAGCAAGACGCTAATAAAGCACAGAAACATAAAAAGATAATTTTTTTTCATAATACATTTTTTTTAGTGAGTAATGTTATTTTAAAAAGTTCTTCATCAATTAGATGACAGATTTCTTCTTTTGAGTTAGAATTAACAATTAATCGTCCATTGATGATTATAGTTGGGGTTGCGTATATGCCTAGAAGTACTAATTGGTTAATCGTTTTCTCGATAGATTTTTTCCCTTCATTATTAGTAATATCATTTTGGAATTTGTTAATATCCATAGACATATTCTGTGCTATATTAAATGCGGCTATAGAATCTATGTATCCCTTATGTGTATATAATGAATCATGAAATTCCCAAAATTTGTTTTGTTTGTTAGCGGCATCACTTGCTATTTGAGCAAACGTTGGCATTGTAGAGTAATGGATATATCCAAATTTCACTTTGTCTTTGTACTCTTGATGTATTGAGTCGTATAAAGAATGTGCATTAATACAGGCGTCACAATCAAAATCTGATATAATAATCATGGAAACTTTTGATTGGAGATTTCCTCTATAATAAGTATGCAAACTATTTAAATCAATAGAAGGACTTTTAGGAGGATAGAGATATTGGAGTATCTTTTTGTTCCTTTTTAAAGAATCAAGTAACTCATTGACAATAGCTCCCTTTAAATGAAACAATCGTGTCACTTTCCCAGTAGGAGAGCCTATTGGTACACTGTATGCACTCTTCCCACGAAATTCCGTGATTGAATTTATATTATATCGTTTTAAAAAAGAGAGTCTGTACCTGTTTTCTTAATTTTTGCATCTGTATATTCATCTATATATTGTTGATAAGTGAGCCTGTTTTTTTATTTGCCTCTTTCTGTAATAGCTTAACATTGATTAGTTGCTCCAATGCTTCCTTTTTAATATTATGAATTCTGCAAAGTTCGTCGTAAAAAGTTCTCTTGTTTTATAATTGTGTTTATCTCACTGGCATATATTGCTTCTCCATCAAATTCAGCTATAATATCTTTCTCGGTACCTTTGGAACTTTGATGGGAGTTGCAAGATGCATAGAATAACACCATCAGCATGGCTGATATGTAGTATGGAATAAGTCTCATAGTGTACTTCAATCTATTGTAAATACTCCTGTTGCGGACCACGAAGACGATGATATCTCAAGAGTATATTCAGCACTTTTATCTTCTCCAAATAAATCAATGAGTCTGTACTTTTCTAAAGATGTACTTTTTCTCCTGATAGATTGTTTGTCCTGTTTCTGAATTAATTATTGTGATTGTTACGTCTTTGGATGGATTCTCAAATTCAATCTCTAATAATGAATTACTGACATAAACTCGTGCCGGATCAAGGTGATTAGTAGAGCGATGCTCTATCGGCTGTCTAACTTTCATTTTTATTTGTCTTCTTGTGTCTGATGGCATTGAAAAGATAAAGCTAGAGCAAAAAGAGCCATGAATGTGAATAAAAGTAGATTTCGTTTCATAATAGTTTTATTGTTATTGATTTTCAGCAAAAGTAGGATGATTTGCTATATGTTACAATAACAAATAATAACAATATGATTATATATAGCTACTGGTAATCAGTGTGTTATAAAAAATATATATAACAAAAAACTAATTGTGATAACAGGGCATTGTGTTCATTTACTTGCTTTCTCCTTTAGCATCGAAAATTATAGAGAAACTAAGGTCAGATAATTGTTTTTTATACGATATTTCCTTTGAGTCAGTGCAGACTGGCTTCCGGCTTTCATACAAACTTTGATTGTATTATTGGATAATTGGAGGTAGTTAAGTATGCAGTAATAGAGATCGTCTTGTGTTAGACTAGGGTATTGTTCTAATAACTCTTGCATCGCTTCAATGAAGGCTTCGTTTACATTTCTTGATAAATCAGTGATAACTCTTCTTGAGTTATCTCTTTCTTTTTTGTTTTTAGATGTTTCTATCGATTGAATTTTTTTATAAGATGTAGTCGTTTTGAATAGACGTACGCATATCTGAAGACTTTGATGCCATAACTTTATTCTTTGATTTAATATATCTGCATATCTGTGTTCATTGATTTCATTGGCATGAGATAGTGCTCTGATTTCTTCTTTTAATGTGGCTTTTTTTCTGTCTGATTCTTCATTAGTAGCTGCTGCCAGTGTATATGTGTCTTTTTATTGCGATTGCTTATATACATTACAGTATAGATAAACAGAAACATTGTAACTAATCCACCAATAATGAATATTACTTTTTGTTTGTTGTGATTGTTTTTTTATTTGTTCTTTATATATATCTATTGAGTGTTTTTGATGAGATTGTTAATTTCAGTATGGTGAATAATTTTCTGGATAGAGTCATAGCAGGTTAAAAGGCTGTATCGTTATATGAATAGAATTGCCTGTTCATAATTTTTGTTTTCTTTGTTTATTTCATACAAAGTCTGATAAATAGAAGCTTTTAGTATAAATATTGGTACCTTAGTACTAGCTCGGGATAAATAGTGAATAGCAGAATCAGTTTCTTCGAGATTATACAATATACTTCCTTTCAAAAGTAAGTAGGAGATAAATTAATGTTAGAAGGAGCATATCTCAAGGCTAAATCTATTTGCTTTTTAGCTTCTATATATAACCCTTGGTCGTCATATACCTTTGCTATATCACAAAAATTGCATTTTCCCACAATGAATCTTTGATAGATTGTGCTATTGATAATGCTTTTTGATAATAAGATAATGCTTTTTCTTCTTCATCTTGTATTGCATAAACATTGCCTAATCCTCGGGTTGCGTGTAAAATTCCATATTTGTCTTGCATTTTTTCTGCAGTTGCGTATGATTCTTTATATGTTTTGATAGCTGGAAGATAAAACTCTTGACTCTCGTAACATAAAAAGCCAGGTTATTGTATATTTGTAATATTGGAGCTTGGTTTGGGGATGCTGTTTTTAAAAGGCTGTTAGATAAAGCTTCTGTTGCTTTTACATAATCTTTGTTATCTTGATACACTCTTCCGAGATAATAATAAAAGCTTTTGTTTTTAGCTTATTATTACTGTTATCCTTATAGTAGTCAACTGCTATTAGAATTAGAGAGTCATTGCGGTGAGATTTGAAATTCTTATCTAAAGCTTCTGTTAATAATAGTGCATACATGGCTTTTTGCTGATTTATTAGATATTTCTTCAATAGATAGCTTTTCAATATGCATAATGCGCTGTCAGCACGTTTGTCTATTAATGAATCTGCTAATTGTAATTGAGGGGCAGTGTTTGAATTATGACACGCATTAAAAGAAAATGCATAGTGTTGTAATTAGAATAGTTAGGTAGTTCGGTTTCATAGAGTTTTATCTGTTTCTGCAAAAGTAAGTATTTATAAATAAAAAAAAGTAGAATCGTTTGTCTATAAAACTTCTTTTAATAAGACGTTTCCCTTATTTTTTATGCTACTCTCCCTAATCTGCAAATGTGTCGGAATCGTCACCTGCTTGATAGTCTTATCTCCTTTTTTATCTGATCGATAAGTAGTTGGCAGGCAGTTTCTCCCATTTTATAAGTTTGATGTGATACAGCAGATAATTTCGGTTCCACATAATTAGCATGCTGCTCGTCTGTATACCCGATGATTGCCACATCATCCGGTATGCGGAGGCCATGGTTTTTGATAACTTCCATTGCTGCGAAAGCCAATGTGTCATTCATGGCAAGAATAGCGTCCGGAGGCTGTGGAAGTGATAGTAAAGTTTCTGTGGCAATCTTGCCTTCCTCATAATCAATCTTCCGGCAAACAACTAGCTCCTTTTCGATAAGAATACGATTCTCACGTAAGGCTTCCAGATAACCATGTTTTCTTTTCTTTACGATGTCCAGATGATTCGCTCCACCTATAAACGCTACCCGTTTGCTTCCATTATCCAGAAAATGTTGTGTTGCCATTTGAGCGGATTGTGCCCCGTCTGCTATCACCGATGAAAATTGGTCGGTCAGGCAAACACGGTCGAACAGGATAAGTGGCATATTGATGTCTTTCAAGGCGGAGATGTGGGAGAAATCGGTTGTTTCTTGAGACAGACAGGCGATGATACCTTCCACACGCATATTTACCAGGTTCTCAACGTTCCGTTTCTCATGCTCGTATGACTCATGCGATGTAGTGATAATCACAAAATATCCGTTGGCGATAGCCATATTCTCTATTCCATTCAGAATTGATGCAAAGAAATGAGTGACAATATCCGGAACGATCACTCCGATGATACGTGGTGCATTCTTCCGCAGGCTCATGGCAAAAGGATTGGGGCGGTAGTTCATCTCTTTAGCCAGTGCCTTTGCTTTGGCACAAAGTTCACGGCTGATTTCCGGACTATCTTTTAGTGCCCTGGATACAGTAGGAATCGACACCCCCAATGCTTGGGCGAGATCTTTGAGTGAAGTATGTTTCCGGTTTTCCATTTGAAAGTCTGCAACTTAGATTCTTTTTACAAAGAAAGCACATTCCCGGAAAATTAAAAAGCATCTGAAGCAATATTTTTTACGTAAACCGTTACGTTGGTTTTTCGACTGCTCTCTGCTGCACTGAAACTATTACTGACCTATTTTTGTCGCATACAAAATGATTTAAAACCTAAAAAGTATGCAATACCATGAAATCGGAAAGACAGGGATGAAAGTATCATCTCTTAGTTTTGGAGCTTCTTCTTTAGGAGGAGTTTTCCATGATTTGAAAGAAAAAGAAGGCATTCAGGCTGTGTTTACCGCTGTTGAGGCAGGAATGAACTTTATCGATGTGTCTCCTTATTACGGACATTATAAAGCGGAAACTGTTTTAGGAAAGGCGCTTAAAGATCTTCCTCGCGACCGTTATTACCTTTCTACCAAAGTGGGACGTTATGGAAAAAAGATGGAGTGAACCTGTAGGATTACTCTGCAAAACGTGCGACAGAAAGTGTGTATGAGAGTATGGAACGTCTGAATATAGATTTTATCGATCTGATAAATGTACACGATGTGGAGTTTGCCGATTTGAATCAGGTAGTTAATGAAACTCTGCCTGCTTTGGTCGAACTGCGTGAAAAAGGTGTGGTAGGACACGTTGGAATTACCGACTTGCAACTCGAAAACTTGAAATGGGTAATCGACCATTCACCAAGCGGTACGATTGAATCTGTGCTTAACTTCTGCCATTATTGTCTGTGCGATGATAAAATTAGTGGATTTTCTGGACTACTTTGAATCCAAAGGAATCGGTGTGATTAATGCTTCTCCGCTTTCGATGGGACTGTTGAGCGAACGTGGCGTGCCTGCCTGGCATCCGGCTCCCAACCCCTTGGTAGAAGTCTTGCCGTAAAGCAATGGAACATTGCAAAGCTAAGAATTATCCGATTGAGAAAGCTGGCTGCTATGCAGTTCTCCGTCAGCAATCCTCGTATCGCAACGACTTTGTTTAGTACAACTAATCCGGAGAATGTGAAAAAGAATATCACTTTCATTGAAGAACCGATTGATTGGGAGCTCGTTCGGGAAGTTCAGGAGATTATCGGAGAACAGAAACGTGTAAGCTGGGCAAACTCATAAAACAGCGTCATTCGTATGGACTATACAATTATTGATGCGCACGCCCATCTGTGGTTACGACAGGATACTGTTGTGGACGGATTGCCTATCCGGACGTTGGAAAATGGTCCGTTCGGAATTTATGGGAGAAATCCGGCAAATGGTTCCGCCCTTTTATGATAGACGGAGTGAATAGCGCGGAAGTTTTTCTTTCGAATATGGACTATGCGCAAGTGGCTGCGGCTGTCATTACCCAAGAGTTTATTGACGGTATTCAGAATGATTATTTGTCGGAAGTCGTTTCCCATTATCCCAACCGTTTCTTTGTTTGCGGAATGTGTGAGTTTCGTAAACCTGGATTTTTGGAGCAGGCGAAAAGAGCTTTATAGCCAAAGGTTTTAAGGCTATAAAAATCCCTGCCCAGCGCTTGTTGTTAAAAAGAGGGACGGGTAATGCTGAATAATGAGGAAATGATGCAGATGTTTCATTCTATGGAAGAACGGAATGTCATGCTCTCCATCGACTTGGCTGACGGAGCAACACAGGTTCCCGAAATGGAAGAGATTATTCAGGAATGTCCCCGCCTAAAAATAGCTGTCGGGCACTTCGGAATGGTGACACGTCCGGGCTGGAAAGAACAAATCCGTCTGGCACGTCATTCCAATGTGATGATTGAATCCGGAGGAATCACCTGGCTTTTCAATGATGAATTTTATCCTTTCAAAGGAGCAGTGAAAGCCATTCGGGAAGCGGCGGATTTAGTTGGCATGGAGAAACTGATGTGGGGATCGGACTATCCGCGCACCATTACAGCAATCACCTACAAGATGTCATACGATTTTAGTGTGGTGAAATCTTCCGAGTTGACGGAAGAGGACAAAAGACTCTTTTTGGGAGAAAATGCCCGGAACTTCTATGGATTCACGGATCTCCCCGTACTTCCTTACATCAAGAACATGTCCGAATGATAGAGAAAACATCCTTATCGTAAAACTAGATTTATACCATGAAAAAAGAATACATATACAATACCTTTAGCGTTGGTTTTCTGCCTTTTTTCTTTCTGTGGGCGATAAGCAGTAATCTGCGTCCTACAATGATGCGGCAATTGATGAAGACCTGCGAGCTGTATACCTTTGAAGCCTCTTTTTACCGAGACTGCCTACTGGCTGGCTTATTTTATTTTCCCCATCCCCATAGCGATGTTTATGAAACGTTACAGCTATAAGGCGGGGATTATTTTCGGACTGGTATTAGCAGCAATCGGAGGCCTGCTTTTTCTTTTTCCTGCCGCCATTTTAAAAAGAATATTGGGCTTACCTCTGTATCTTCTTTTTATTATCGCTACGGGGAATGTGCTTTCTGGAGACAGCTGCCAATCCGTATGTGACGGTTTTAGGAGCCCCCGAAACAGCTCCCCGTCGATTGAATCTGGCACAATCATTCAATGGGCTGGGAGCTTTTATAGCTGCCATGTTTTTGAGCAAAGGCTCATCCTTAGCGGGGGCCTCATTACACGCGAGAGACCCTTCCTGTAGATTATCCGGGAGGCTGGCAGGCCTATATCCAATTGGAAACGGATGCCATGAAACTTCCTTATCTGATATTGGCTATATTGTTGATTGCCATAGCTGTCGTCTTCGTCTTTTCAAAATTGCCGAAGATTGGGGACGAAGGAGAAACGGCTTCTTCTGATAAAACGACTTCTTTGGGTAAAACGAAAGAGGGCAGCCAGAAAGAAAAACTGATAGACTTCGGTGTATTGAAGCATTCACACTTGCGGTGGGGAGTGATTGCGCAATTCTTCTATAACGGCGGACAGACGGCGATAAACAGTTTGTTCCTGGTTTTACTGTTGCACTTATGCCGGATTGCCGGAAGATACAGCGACTACCTTCTTCGGATTGTATATGCTTGCATTTCTTTTTTGGGGCGTTGGATCGGTACCGGATTGATGGTGAAATTCCGTCCACAGGATATGCTACTGGTTTACGCCTTGATGAATATTCTTTTTGTGCGGGGCAGTGATGATATGGGGGAGGTATGATCGGGTTATACGCAATGTTGGCTATCTCGTTCTTTATGTCTATCATGTATCCTACTCAATTCTCATTGGCTTTAAAAGGACTGGGGAATCAGACAAAGAGCGGTTCGGCATTTCTGGTAATGGCTATTGTCGGCAATGCCTGCCTGCCACAGTTGACGGCTTATTTTATGCATGCCAATGAGCATATCTATTATATGGCCTATTGTGTACCGATGATTTGTTTTGTTTTCTGTGCCTATTACGGATGGAAAGGTTATAAAGTAATCGATTAATAAATTTATTTATCAAACATATCCAATGAAAGCAGTTCAAATTGTCAATCCCTCCGAAATGAAGGTGGTTGAACTGGAAAAACCGACCGTTGGTGCCGGTGAAGTATTAGTAAGAATCAAGTATGTGGGTTTCTGTGGCTCCGACCTGAATACCTTTTTTAGGACGTAACCCAATGGTGAAGTTACCGGTAATCCCGGGACATGAGGTAGGAGCGGTGATTGAGGAGGTTGGTCCGAATGTTCCGGCCGGCTTTTTGAAAAAGGGATGAACGTGACATTGAATCCATATACCAATTGTGGTAAATGTGCTTCCTGTCGTAATGGTCGTGTCAATGCCTGTGAGCATAATGAAACGTTAGGGGTACAGCGCAATGGAGTGATGTGCGAATATGCAGTTTTACCTTGGACAAAGATTATTCCGGCTGGTAATATCTCTCCTCGCGATTGTGCGTTGATTGAGCCGATGAGTGTCGGATTCCATGCGGTATCTCGTGCGCAGGTGATCGATAATGAATATGTGATGGTTATTGGCTGCGGTATGATTGGTATCGGTGCCATTGTACGTGCTGCTTTGAGAGGGGCAACGGTCATTGCTGTCGATCTGGATGACGAGAAACTGGAACTGGCGAAAAGGGTAGGTGCTTCTTATGTGATTAACTCCAAGACAGAAAATGTACACGAACGGATGCAACAGGTAACGGAGGGCTTCGGTGCCGATGTGGTGATTGAAGCTGTCGGCAGTCCGGTCACTTATGTGATGGCGGTGGATGAAGTCGGTTTTACAGGACGTGTGGTTTGCATCGGTTATGCCAAGAGTGAAGTAGCTTTCCAAACGAAATATTTCGTTCAGAAAGAACTGGATATCCGTGGTTCCAGAAATGCGTTACCTGCTGATTTCCGTGCGGTTATTAATTATATGAAAGAAGGGAATTGTCCGGTGGAAGAACTGATTTCGAGGATAGCAAAACCGGAAGGGGCTTTGGAAGCTATGCAAGAATGGACGGCGAATCCGGGAAAGGTGTTCCGTATACCTGGTTGAGTTCTGATAAGTTCTTGTAATAAGAATAGTTGTTGATGCCTGTTGTTTCGGGTATGTAATAAGTGAGAGGAGGCTGAATACAGTCTCCTCTCTTTGGGAGATAGGGTGATGTAACATGAGTAAATATAGATGTAACATTCTTCATTCGATATGTAGCATCACAAAGAAATCATGTAGCATACTTTGGTCAATATATCTGTTTGCATTTTCTATTTTTTGTGATGTGGAAGATAACAAGGAACATTTTTAAATAATTAGCTTTCAAATAATAGATAATGTAGCCAGTTAATAAAAAAACGATGATTATGCTGAAAACAAAAAATCAACACTATTTTACTGTGCACTCTTTTTACATTGTTCTTCCCGCTATCAGCCGGAGCACAATACCGTAATCCTATTCTTTATGCTGACGTGCCCGATATGTCGGTGTGTCGCGCAGGCGATTACTTTTACATGGTTTCCACTACTATGCATCTGATGCCGGGAGCACCCTATCATGCGTTCGCGGACATGAAACATTGGGAAACTATCAGCTACGTATTTTCTCGCATTGACGATGGTCCTCGTTATGATTTGCTCGAAGGCACTGCTTACGGGCAAGGACAATGGGCATCATCTATCCGCTATCATGACGGTAAATTCTATGTCTGGTTTACAGCCAATGGCGCGCCCGGACGTGGGTTTGTCTATACTGCGACAGATCCGGCCGGTCCCTGGAAACTTCTTTCGCGTCCTCCGCATTTCCATGACGGTTCGCTTCTGTTTGATGATGACGGGCGGGTGTATCTCTTTCACAGTACGGGACAGCTTACGGAGTTGAAAACCGATTTGACCGATGTACTTCCCGGTGGCATCAATCAGCAAATATTTGAACGGATGCTGACGAACAAGGGCTGTTGGAAGGTAGTTCCGTCATCAAGTATAATGGGAAATATTACTTGCTGATGATTTCTATGGATTGAGTATTCCCGGTACCGTCTGCGTCGTGAAGTATGCTATCGTGCCGATAAGATTACCGGACCTTACGAAAAGCGTGTCATTCTTGAAACGGAGTTTGACGGGCATGGCGGTGTTGGTCAAGGATGTATCGTAGACGGGAAAAACGGTGAATGGTACGGACTGATTTTTTCAGGATCGTGGTGGCGTAGGGCGTGTGCCGTGTCTCATGCCTTGTACATGGACGGAAGATGGTTGGCCTATGCTGGGAGACAAGGATGGGCACATTCCGAATGATACCACTTTATCGTATATGTCAATGGATGGTATCTGCGGTTCGGATGAATTTTCCGCTTCCGGGCTTTCCCTCTATTGGCAGTGGAATCATAACCCCGTCGATCAGGCATGGAGTCTTACCGACCGTCCCGGATTTCTGCGTTTGAAAACCTCCCGTGTGGTAGATAACCTGTTTGTTGCTCCCAATACGTTGACTCAACGTATGGTAGGACCGAAATGCATGGGCACTGTCAGTCTCTCTCTGGGGGTATGAAAGATGGTGACCGTGCGGGATTATCGGCTTTTAATGGTGACAGCGGTGTGCTTACGATTGAAAAAGAACGGAAATAAACTGTCTCTTGTGATGAGTGAACAGAAAAGCGTGTTTGAGAAAACAAAACATGCCATTAGCCGTGTGGATATGACCGAACAAGCCCGTATACCTCTTAACAAAGAGCCTTTGTCTATTTGCGTGTGGAAGGTGACTTTACCAATGGACGGGATGAGGCTCGTTTTTCTTATAGTCTTGATGGGAAAACATGGATACCTGTCGGTCTGCCTATTAAGATGAAATTTGACTACACTCGTATGTTCATGGGCAGTAAGTTTGCCATATTTAACTATGCTACACGTTCCGTGGGCGGTTATGTGGATGTGGACTCTTTTGATTATTCGTTCTGTGATGCGTCAATGTAACACACAAATATGTATTTGTAACCAATGAAACATTGTTTTATTGGAAAATAGGTTATTTTTGTTTCCAAATTAATCATAACTAATAAGTATAATATTATGAAAAGAGGTTGGATACCGATTATAGGTGTTTGTTTGGTGTTATCGTTTTCGGCATGTAAGCAATTGCTGCCTTACCAGGACGCTTCTTTAACGGCGGAACAACGGGCGGAGGATTTGTTGCCCCGGTTGACTTTGGAAGAAAAAGTATCAATCATGCAAAATGCGTCACCTGCTATCCCTCGACTGGGAATTAAAGAATATGAGTGGTGGAATGAAGCGTTGCATGGTGTGGGACGTGCCGGATTGGCTACTGTTTTTCCCCAGTCTATCGGTATGGGGAGCTTCTTTTTAATGATTCATTATTATATGAAGTGTTCAATGCCACTTCCGATGAGGCTCGCGTAAAATCGCGTATTTTCGGTGAAGGTGGCGTGCTGAAACGCTATCAGGGATTAACATTCTGGACACCGAATGTCAATATATTCCGTGACCCTCGTTGGGGACGCGGTCAGGAAACTTATGGTGAAGACCCTTATTCTGACAGGACAAATGGGAATGGCTGTAGTCCGTGGCTTGCAAGGACCGGAAGATGCCAGGTATGATAAAGGGCACGCATGTGCAAAAGCACTTTGCTGTTCATTCAGGTCCGGAGTGGAACCGGCATAGTTTTGATGCGGAGAATATAGATCCCCGGGATTTATGGGAAACCTATCTGCCTGCTTTTAAAGATTTGGTACAGAAAGCACATGTAAAGGAAGTGATGTGTGCCTACAATCGTTTTTGAGGGAGAGCCTTGTTGTGGCAGCAATCGCCTGTTGATGCAAATATTGGGATGAATGGGGATACAAAGGCATTGTAGTCTCTGACTGTGGAGCGATTTCCGATTTCTATAGACCGGGAACGCATGAGACTCATCCGGACAAGGAACACGCCTTTGCTGCTGTGCGGACAGGCACAGACCTTGAATGGAAGTGAATATGCTTCACTGGCAGATGCTGTAAAAGCTGGTTTGATTGACGAAAAGAAATAGATATTTCATTGAAACGTTTGTTGACAGCACGTTTTGAACTGGGAGAAATGGACGAACAACCGGCCTGGGCGGAAATTCCAACCTCTGTATTGAATAGTAAGGAACATCAGGCATTGGCTTTGCGTATGGCTCGTGAATCATTGGTGCTCTTGCAGAATAAAAACAACATCCTGCCTCTGAATACTAATCTGAAAGTAGCCGTTATGGGACCTAATGCCAATGACTCCGTGATGCAGTGGGGAAATTATAACGGTATTCCGGCACATGGTTACCTTATTGGAAGCTGTCCGTGCCAAACTACCGGAAGGACAAATCATATACGAACCGGGTTGTGACCGTGTGGACGGAAAGACACTCCCAAAGCCTGTTTGATGAATGTAGCATAAATGGTAAACCCGGTTTCTTGGCAGAATATTGGAATAATCGTAATCGTGAAGGGGAGGTCGTTGCCATCGATCAGATTTCCACCCGTTCCATTTTGCAACGACAGGGGGCTACTACCTTTTTTGCTCCTGGGGTGGAGATAACTAATTTCTCGGCTCGTTATGAATCTGTCTTTCGTCCTTCGCAGTCGGGTGATGTTGCTTTCCGTTTCCAACTGGATGGTGAAGTGACTCTTATTATAAATGGTGAGCAAGTCCCAGAAAATATATGTTAAGAATCCGACGAACCTCTATACGTTACAGGCGAAGGCTGGAAAAGAGTATCATATCGAGGTTTTATTCAAACAACGGAATGAAAGGGCTACACTTGATTTTGATTTGGGCAAAGAGGTCGGGATCGACTTGAACCTCGCAGTGAAGAGAGTAATGGATGCTGATGTGATTCTTTTTGCTGGTGGAATTTCTCCAAGTCTGGAAGGTGAGGAAATGCCGGTAGAAGTTCCCGGATTTAAGGGTGGTGACCGTACGGATATTGAACTTCCGGACGTTCAACGTGATTTGTTGAAAGCTTTGAAGAAGGCTGGTAAAAAAAAGGTTGTCTTTATCAATTATTCCGGTTCAGCTTTTATCGGATTAGTGCCCGAAACGACTACTTGTGAAGCGATTCTGCAGGCATGGTATCCGGGACAGGCGGGTGGTACAGCTATCGTTGATGCTCTTTGGGGGAGAGTATAATCCCGGTGGACGCCTGCCGGTCACTTTCTATAAGGATGTGAATCAATTGCCGGACTTTGAAGACTATTCCATGAAGGGGCGTACCTATCGATATATGCAACAGCAACCACTTTTCCCATTCGGTCATGGGTTGAGTTATACTGACTTTACTTATGGAGAAGCTAAATTGAGCAAGAATACAATCGCCAAAGGTGAAAATGTAGTATTGACTATTCCGGTAAGTAATGTCGGGCAACGTGATGGAGAAGAGGTGGTTCAGGTTTATTTGAGACGTCCGGGTGATAAGGAAGGTCCCCGTTATACCTTGCGTGCTTTCAAACGCGTTCATATTCCGGCAGGAAAAACTGAATCAGTAGCTATTCCTCTTACCGGTGAGAACTTTGAATGGTTTGATGTAGAGTCGAATACGATGTGTCCGTTGGAAGGTACTTATGAATTACTGTATGGAGGAACTTCTGATAGAAATAAGTTGAACACGATTGTAATGAACGTACAGTAATACCGCTTTGGAATTTTGTTTATTTTTACAGATAGACAATCCGGATTTATTTATTGAATGAATAAAAGAAAGAACGACCTTGTTCCTTTAAAAGGAACGGGTCGTTTTTTTAAACCAAGCCCCCCGTTTCTTTTTAAACCAATGGGGGCTTTCTTTTAAAGGAAAATGAATATTTGCTAATTATTGATATTCAGCATTTTATATGATGGAAGATAAAAGTGCTGAAATAATAGGTAATGTAGTTATTTATCTTACCATTTTTCTGTTTTTGGGCTTTTTGTTACATCAGAAAAGAATCATGTTACATGTCTGTGATAAATGTAACCTGTATATAGATGCCTGTATCATGATTGTACATATATGATAAAAACCGAATCGATACATTTGCAAACACTACTATGGAACAGGAAATTATAGAAAATAAAAAAGTGATAATATGAGAACATTAAAATTGATTTTTGTCGAGCATTTGGCAATCCGTGGGGCTTGTCGTATTTATTATGTTGTTTTTAATATGGAGGTGAGTGGCAAGGGTAAAATAACAAAAAATGCTCCTGTCTTTACGCAATTTATTTATCAGGGGGAGGATGCTATTTATCAAAACAATCCTTTAAAGCCGGGTGAGTTCTATAATCCTATTTTGCAGGGTTGCTATCCCGATCCGAGTATAACGCGGAAAGGTAATGATTATTATTTAGTGTGCTCATCTTTTTGCTATGTTTCCGGGGGTGCCTATTTTCCATTCTAATGATCTGGTCAACTGGACGCAAATCGGTCATGTGCTGGACAGAACGTCACAATTAAAGGTTGAAGATTGTGGTATTAGTGCTGGTGTATATGCTCCTGCTATAAGATATAATCCCAATAATGATACGTTTTTTATATGATAACCACTCAATTTTCCGGCGGCTTTGGAAATATGGTGGTAAAGACAAAGAATCCGGAGAATGGCTGGAGTGATCCGATCAAACTTCAATTTGAAGGCATTGATCCTTCTCTTTTCTTTGATGATAATGGCAAGGCATACGTGGTACATAATGATGCTCCTGCTAAAGCAAACGAGCGTTACTCGGGACACCGTGTCATAAAAATATGGGATTATGATGTGGAAAATGATAAAGTGGTTCCGGGAACGGACCGGATCATAGTAAACGGTGGCGTCAATATAGAAGAAAAGCCGATATGGATTGAAGCTTCCTCATATCTATAAGAAAGATGGACGTTATTACTTAATGTGTGCGGAAGGAGGAACCGGAGGCTGGCATAGCGAAGTCATTTTTTGTAAGTGATCGTCCGAAAGGACCTTTATCTTCCGGCAAATAATAATCCTATTTTAACTCAACGTTATTTTCCTGCAAACCGGGCGGATAAAGTAGACTGGGCTGGTCATGCAGACTTAGTGGAGGGACCCGACGGAAAATATTATGGTGTATTTTTAGGAATACGCCCCAATGAGAAGAACAGAGTGAATACCGGACGCGAAACTTTTATTCTTCCGGTGGACTGGAGCGGAACATTTCCTGTTTTCGAGAATGGGCTTATCCCTATGAAACCTACATTGAAGATGCCTTCGGGAGTTGAGAACCAAACAGGGAAAAACGGTTATTTGCCTAGTGGCAACTTTGTCTTTTAGGATGATTTCTCCGATAAGACATTAGACCTTAGATGGATCGGTCTTAGAGGTCCTCGTGAAGATTTCGTTGATATGACCGATAAAGGGTTGCGGATCATCCCTTTTACCTCAAATATCAATGAAGTGAAACCTACTTCTACCTTGTTCTACCGTCAGCAGCATAATCAATTTACAGCGGCAGCAACCATGGAGTACAAACCGAAAAATGAGAAAGATTTTGCCGGTATAACATGTTATCAGAATGAAAGATATCACTATGTTTTTCCGGTATCACTAAAAAAAGGGGAAAGACTATTACCTGATACTGCAAAGAACCGAAAAAAAGGACAAGCGAGTGTCCTGGGTGAGGTGAAGATAGAAACAGAGAAACCTGTGACACTGCAAGTAACAGCCAATGGAGATGATTATCGTTTTAATTATTCGATTGATGGCAAGGGTTTCCTAAATTTAGGAGGAACCGTTTCCGGCGATATTCTTTCTACTAATGAGGCTGGTGGCTTTACAGGAGCAATGATCGGACTGTATGCAACATCTGTTGGTTATTAATTAGAAACCTTATCATTCCAAATTATGAAAATACATCATCTATTTTGGGGTATATGTTTATGCTTCAGCACAAATATTTTATTCGCACAGAACTATCAGAAAACATCGTCCGGCATCAAAACCACTGTAAATGCAGTGGATATAGAAGTACAATTCTTTGCGCCTGCTGTGGCGAGAGTAATAAAATCGCCGGAAGGTGTTGCCTATGAAAAAACAGAGTCTTTCTGTAATTGCCAAACCCGGCAAAAAGTTTCAAGGCTGATATACAAGATAATAAGATTGTATTGAACACCAGCGAACTAAGTGTCAGTGTGGACACCGGGACGGAATTGTTTCTTATTTCTCAAAGGATGGCAAGTCGTTATTGGCAGAGAAATCCGGTATGCAGTTTATCAATTTCGATGATGCCGGGACAAAAACTTATCAGGTTTATCAACCTTTTTATATTAGATAAGGAGGAAGCCATTTATGGTTTGGGACAATTGCAAAATGGAAAGATGATTCAGCGGAACATGACTAAAAATCTGATACAGGGAAATGTGGAAGATGTGTCACCTTTCTTCCAGTCTACTAAAGGATATGGCGTGTTTTGGGATAACTATTCGCCGACTCTTTTACGGACAACGAAGTTGAAACATCTTTCCGTTCTGAAGTAGGTGACTGTGTAGACTATTATTTCATGTACGGGAAGAATGCCGATGGCGTAATAGCACAGGTACGCAGCTTTGACCGGGCAAGCACCGATGTTTCCTTTATGGACTTATGGTTACTGGCAAAGTAAAGAAAGATATAAAAAGCCAGGAGGAAGTGGTAGACGTTGTTCGTAAATATCGTGAATTGGGTATTCCTTTGGATGGAATTATTCAAGACTGGCAATATTGGGGGCACAACTATTTGTGGAACGCCATGGCTTTTCAGAATCCGACTTTCAATAATCCTCAAAAGATGATGGAGGATGTCCATGCGATGAACGCACACATGGCTATATCTATCTGGTCGTCATTCGGACCGATGACCAAACCTTATAGAGAATTGGACAAAAAAGGTATGTTGTTTAACTTCACTACCTGGCCGCAATCGGGATTGGAGTCATGGCCCCCAACATGGAATATCCTTCCGGTGTAAGGGTGTATGATGCTTACAATCCCGAAGCCCGTGACATTTATTGGAAATACTTGAATGAGGGTATTTTCAAAAAATTTGGGAATGGATGCCTGGTGGATGGACTCTACCGAACCCGATCATCTGGATTGGAAGCCGGAGGATATGGATACCAAAACCTATCTGGGCTCGTTCCGTAAGGTGCGCAATGCTTATCCGTTGATGACTGTCGGAGGGGTTTACGACCATCAGCGTGCAGTGACTTCGGACAAACGCGTGTTTATTTTAACCCGTTCCGGATTCTTGGGGCAGCAACGTTATGGTGCAAATGTATGGAGTGGTGATGTCGCTTCCACATGGGAGAGTTTTAGAAATCAGATTCCTGCCGGATTAAACTTTTTTCTTTGTGTGGTATGCCTCACTGGAATAGTGATATTGGTGGCTTTTTTGCAGGACATTATAATAAAAAAGCTGGAATGATGATAGTGCTTCAAAAAAAAATCCATTGTATCAGGAGCTTTTATGTGCGTTGGTTGCAGTTTGGAACGTTCAATCCGATGATGCGTTCGCACGGGACGGATGTTTATAGGGAAATCTATAAGTTCGGAAAGAAAGGCGAGCCTGTATATGATGCTATCGAGAAGATGATAGGTTTACGTTACTCTCTGTTGCCTTATATTTATTCTACTTCTTGGGAGGTAAGCAATCGTCAATCGAGTTTTATGCGCGCTTTGATGATGGATTTTGCCGATGACAAGAAGGTGTGGGACATGAATGACGAATATATGTTTGGCAAGTCCATCCTGGTGGCTCCGATTGCTCATGCACAATATACACCGGAAGCTGTGGTAAAAGTCTCCGAAGAAGAAGGATGGAACAGAGATGGAGTGAAAAAAGCAAAAACGACGTTGCTGTGGATTTCATGGAAACGAAATCTACTAAAATATACTTACCGGCAGGAACGCTATGGTATGACTTCTGGACGAACGAGAAACACGAAGGCGGAAAGGAAATTACCAAAGAGACTACACTTGATGTTATTCCATTGTATGTAAAAGCGGGTAGTATTATTCCTGTCGGTCCACAAGTTCAGTATGCAACTGAAAAACCGTGGGATCATCTTGAACTGAAGGTGTATGCGGGTGCGAATGGAAACTTCATTTTTATATGAAGATGAATTTGATAATTACAACTACGAAAAAGGCGTTTATACGGAAATTCCAATCTCGTGGAATAATACATCTTGTAAATTGACGATAGGAGCAAGAAAAAGGTGCGTATGAGGGAATGTTGAAGAACCGTAAGTTTACTGTAACTCTCCAGGACGGGACTCAAAAAAACGTCGATTATAATGGAAAGGCTATTTCTGTAAAGTTTTGATTGTAATAGAATGTGTGATTATGCCAATAGAGAAGAATCTAAAAAAAGTAGAAATATGGTGAAGTTTTTTTATAGTAATGGCTATGTTATTGGGTAGTAGCGTTGCAAGTGCAGAAAATAAACAGATGACAAGTCCTGATGGAAAGCTGGTAGTAACAGTCGCAGATATGGATGGAAGACCCTCTTATTCTGTTAGTTATGACAATGTTCTCTTTTTTGAAACCATCTCCATTGGGGATGATTGCAAATATAGGGAGATTTCTCATCGGGGATGTCGCTGGAGAAGAATGTTTCAACAAATAAAATAGATGAAACATACGAGTTGGCTTCTATTAAAAAGAGTAAGGTACATTATGTGGCAATGAAGTTCTGTATTTTCGTTTACACAACAAGGGAAAACAATTTATGATGTTATATTCCGCATAAGTAATAACGATGTTGCTTTTTAAATATAAGATGTATCCGCAAGGTGAGACACTAAGTTGCGTGGTTAAGCAAGAAGTCACAGGATTTGTGTTTCTGACGGAACCACCACTTTCCTTTGTCCGCAAAGTAAACCGATGGGAGGATGTGCCCGTACTTCCCAAGTTATGAGACGTCTTATACGGCAGATGATGTCGCAGGCAAAAATGGCTGGGGGGAGAAGGGTATACATTTCCCGCCTATTCCGTAATGGAGATAATGGTTGGGTACTTGTTTCCGAAACGGGAGTAAATGGTGGATATTGTGCGAGCCGTCTGTTGGGACACAAAGGAGGAGTGTATACCATTGGATTTCCGCAAGAAGGTGAAGCAAATGGGAATGGTACGGTTTCTCCGGGGATAGCGTTGCCGGGCGAGACGCCTTGGCGTACTATTACTGTGGGCAAGACTTTGGCTCCAATAGTGGAGACAACGGTTCCTTTTTGATGTTGTAAAAACCGCTTTATCAGGCAAAAGGAGAGTATACGTGCTTATTGGGGTTCATGGAGCCTGGATTATCGGTATGGATGGAAGTACTAATTATAAAGAGCAACTCCGGTATCTTGATTTTTCGGCAGCAATGGGATACCAGTCCGTGTTGGTGGATGCCTTGTGGGATAAACAAATAGGACGTGATAAAATTGAAGAATTGGCTAAATATGGGAAGAACAAAGGGGTAGCTCTTTATTTGTGGTATAATTCGAATGGGTATTGGAATGATGCTCCGCAAACTCCGAGAGGTATTATGGATAATGCGATAGCCAGACGTAAGGAGATGAAATGGATGCAAAGCATTGGTATCCGTGGAATAAAAGTTGACTTTTTTCGGAGGTGACAAGCAAATGACTATGCAGTTGTATGAGGATATCTTGTCGGATGCAAACGAGTACGGTCTTTTTAGTTATTTTCCACGGGTGTACTTTGCCTCGCGGTTGGGAACGTATGTATCCTAACTTTGCGTCGAGTGAAGCTGTATTGGCTAGTGAAAATCTTCATTTCTCTCAAGGCAGCTGTGATCATGAGGCCTTTAATGCTACTTTGCACCCGTTTATTCGTAATACGGTGGGTAGCATGGACTTTGGCGGCAGTGCACTGAATAAATATTATAATGCGGATAATGCTCCACGCGGAAGCCGGCGGGTGACATCAGATGTCTACGCACTGGCTACGGCGGTTCTATTTCAAAGTCCGGTACAGCATTTTTGCTCTGGCACCGAATAACCTGACCGATTCTCCGTCGTGGGCTATTGATTTTATGAAAGAGGTTCCAACGACTTGGGATGAGGTACGTTTCATTGACGGTTATCCTGGCAAATACGTTATTCTTGCCCGTCGTCATGGAGACAAATGGTATATTGCCGGAGTAAATGCGCAGAAGGAAACACTGAAACTTAAAGTTAATTTGCCGATGTTCTCCAATGGGGAAAAAGGTGAGACTATTTAGTGATGATAAGGTATTGCAGGGCGGTGTGAAACAAATAGGAATAGGAAAGAAACAAGAATTGCAACTATCTATTCCTTGCAATGGCGGAATTTTGATTGTTAAATAGTTTGCTGTGAAGAGGATATGGAAGCATATCTTTGATATTTATGTTTCGCAAAAGATAGATTTATAACAGTGTTGTTTATGAAAAAAAAGAGCATAGGTCAGAAAGTTTTGGTGTGGTATGGGTAATAATATTGTTGATGGCTTTAGCGAATACTTTCACAAGCTTTTGCACAGGTTAAGCAGGCTACTGTTCTTGTAAATGGTATTTCTTGTGATTTGGAACAAGGCATATTAAAAGTAGAGTTTGTGACTCCGGATGTGGTAAGAGTTCAATATACGGGGGGAAAATACGTTTATAGGAAACGGAACGGATGTTTGTTTGCCACGTGCAGTTGATAATCCTGTTCGTTGGGTATATACCCCAAATCCGGATTGTTATTTATTAAAATCGGATAGCTTGATAGTCAGAGTTGATTTAAGTACTGCTTCTATCACTTATTTGGATAAAGAGGGGGGATTATTATTGCAGGAAGATCAAAATATACCTCGAATCAGTGAAAAGAGAGTGACGAAGCAAGTCATATATGATGAACATTCAAAACATATAGAGAAAACTGCGGATGGTGATAAAGAAATAAAAAATGTTTTGCGTTATGATACCATAGGGCACACCTGGAAATATAGGATCAATTTTAAATGGCAACCGTTGGAAGCTTTTATATGGGTGGGGATCTCACATGGAAGACTATATGAATTTGCGTGGTAAGGAACTTTATCTGTGCCAGCATAATTTGAAAGCTATGGTACCGGTGCTAAATTCAACAGCCGGTTATGGATTACTGTTTGATGCGGGATGTGCCATGATGTTTAAGGATAACTCGGAAGGGAGTTTTGTCGAACTTGAGGCAGCTAAACAGATTGATTATTACTTTATGAAAGGTAAGACAATGGATGCTGTGGTTGCTAATTATCGTATGTTGACAGGCAATTCTCCAATGATGCCTCTCTATCTTTTTGGATATATTCAGTCGAAAGAACGGTACGTCAGTTCCGATGATCTGATCAATACCTTAAAAGAATATCGCCAAAGGCAAATTCCTATTGATATGATTGTGCAGGACTGGAACTATGGCCGGAAGGCCAATGGGGGAATATGAGTATGAATCCTAAATTCTATCCTGACAAAAGAAAACTGGCAGATGAAATTCATTCTCTACATGCTAAATTAATGATATCAATATGGTACCGAATGCCATGAACTGTCCTCAACATGAGGAATTTAAACGAAAAGGGATGGTTGTTAAGCGGCACCTCTGTCTATGATGCTTTTAATCCGTTGGCAAGGAAGTTGTATTGGAGCTATGCGAAGAATGAGTTTTTTGATAATGGTTTCGATGCTTGGTGGTGTGATGCTTCTGAACCATTGGATGCTGACTGGACTTTTATGAAGGATGGTTATGGAGCGGATAATCATCGGCAACGTTGGGAGTTAAACACGAATTTGCTGAATAGTGTATTGGGGGCAGAGCGAAGCCAGTTGTATTCATTATATCATGCGAAGGGAATTTATGAGAACCAACGTTCTACAAATGAAGATAAGCGTGTTGTAAATCTTACCCGTTCTAGTTACGCAGGTCAACAACGTTATTCTACAATAACGTGGAACGGTGATACTTTATGCAACTTGGCAATCTTTTTGCCCAAATGATTCCTGCCGGATTAAATTTTATGGCTACAGGCTGCCCCTTATTGGACAGTAGATAAAATTTTTTACAAAAAAAATGGACCTCAATGGTTTTTGGAAAGGC
>VOFJ01003646.1_pt1 | contig 43533 bp, 64 predicted proteins | sample 5384081 | NCBI WGS metagenome assembly VOFJ01 (sample SAMN12384729, study PRJNA508395) | human gut metagenome | isolation source: healthy gut I | host: Homo sapiens
TTTGATATTCCGTGATGGGCTCCTGAATGCGAAGAATAGCCATTATGTCATCAGTGGTTATCTTTTCGGTCTCTAATGTAGGAATTTGCAGATATGCTCCTCTCAAAATTAGATAGTAATGATTCTCTCTTACATTTATTCAATATTCGTAACTACGAACCTTCTGTAACATCGTCCTAATTTCTGATATACAGACGGTTCCACTCCTTGCTTCTGGCTCAAGAAAAATAATACTTGCTCATGCAGGGTTGGGTATCAGGGGTATGACACCACAAGGGAGCTGTATTGCCGGTGCAATGCAAAATGTCAGGTAGTTTTATCTTTTCAGGGGTTGACGCAGTCCGATTTGCTCCCAGCCAAAGTACGGTGTAATCTATCTGTACGGATATGCATATAAGCTGGTTGTCCCGGACTCCCCAGACACCTGTTCTCCCGGACTCACCAAGATGAAACATCTGTATTTTGGCGGTCGATTTTCTGTATTTCTCTTAGGGCTCTCAAGGGCTGCATAGTCCTCATGCCGTGCTTTTTCTTTTCCTAAATATTCTTTTGAGCTTCTATTAAGGCTCTTTCTTTATGTATTGATTATTTTATCGTCAAGTTTGAATCCTCAAGGTTCTTCATATTTTTCTTTGTAATGAAAACAAAGAGTAAATTGTTAATTCCTTTGACCGTCCTCTTCAAAAAGCTGTTGCGAAAGTGCGAACCATCGGCAGATAGTGCCATAGCTCAGACAGCACGTGCCTACGGCTTCTGACAAATTTTATTTTTCCGTATTTTTCAGTCCCACGTTAAAGCGCGAACTCATCCTCGCCAACAAATGATGCTCATGGTCTCTGAAACCCACTTTGTGTGCTGTGCTCAAGCTTCGAAAAGCAAAGCACCTTCATTCCCTCGTGCCACAGAGTTCAGGTCTTCGTAGATGCTGTATGTTGAAATAAACATCACGCAGTTTTTCATAGTGTTCCTGTTTGTAGAATAATGTTTGTCGTGGAAGGAGTTCCAAAGGGCATACGCCATGACTCCTTTTTGTTGCAATGCTTTTTGGCCATTGCTTTGTGATATAGAGAGATACATCGTGTCCGAATCAATGCAAACAATATTTTCCTTACGATCTCATCTCCGACGCCGCCGGCATGGAGGCCGCCGCCAGGGTCATCAGCGAGCAGTACGGCTGCGCCGTGCTGTGCAAGGGCGGCCACCAGATCAACGATGCCGACGACCTGCTGTGGCGCAACGGCTGCGGCAAGTGGTTCCGGGGAAAGCGGATCAACAACCCCAACACCCACGGCACCGGCTGCACCCTGTCCAGCGCCATCGCCTCCAACCTGGCAAAGGGCTATGACCTGGACACGTCCGTGGAGCGGGCCAAAGCATACATTTCAGGCTGCTTATCCGCCATGCTCGACCTCGGCCACGGCTCCGGTCCCATGAACCACATGTTCGCTCTGAAAGGAGAGTTTGTGGATGGCTGAGATGCCTTTTTGTTTCCTCCCTGGGTGCAGGAGGATCTGCCGGTGTGGCAGCAGTGCCTGGACACCGAATTCCTGCGCAGGATGGAGGACGGCACTCTGGACGAAGCCTGCTTCAAGGGGTTACATCGTGGAGGACAGTCTTTACCTGCGGGAATACGCCAAGGTGTTTGCCTGGGGGCATGACCAAGGCCCGCACCATGGAGACGCTGCGCAATTACTTCCCTGCTGGGCTTTGTGCAGGGAGAGCGAGGATGTGACCCGTCTGCACTATCTGGAGCAGTTTGGCCTGTCGGAAGCCGACTTGCAGGCCTTGCCCTGCGGCCGGAGAACCGCGCCTATGTGGACTGCATGATCAACGCCGCAAAAAACGGCGAGGGAGAGGCCGAATGCATCATGGCCTGCCTGCCCTGCATGCTGAGCTACGGCTGGATCTTCCAGAAAATGCTGGACCGCTCCCTGCCGTGCGGGACACCCTCTACGGCCCGCTGGTGCAGGACTACGCCGGTCCCGGCTATGCGGACGCCTGCCGCGCCTGGGCCGCCTATGCGGGAAAAAGGTGTGCACCGGCCTGTCGCCGGAGCGCGCCGCCCGCTGCCGCGCCATCTTCCACGACTGCTCGGTGCATGAGCTGCATTTCTGGGAAATGTCGGCCAAGCCCCGCACGGATCTCTGATTTTTTTTCTGCATTTACGGCTGCTGCGCCGCTCCGGGCACCCCGGGCGGGCGGCGGCCGTTTATTTTGCGGTTGCAATTTGCGGCATGGTTTTTTAATAGAAGTAATTGTGCGGCGGCCGTGAGCCCCTGCACCGGAAAGGACCTTTGCAACCATGATCTTTGTGCCCCTGCTGCATTACTTCAAGTGCAAGAACACCTACAGCGGCAACGAATACGGCCTGCGCTATCGGCTCACCCCGGGCAAGCGCAGCGTGCCGGACCCGGAGGGCGGCGAGGGTGCCGTGAAGGAGGAGGCATCCTGACGGTGGATCTACTGGCCGGACCCCGTGGACGCTGGAAATGACCGACCCAGGCCCTGCGGCGGCGGGAGATCTTCCCGATGACCGAAGAGGGCCGCACCGCAGTCGCCCAATATCTGAACGATGCCTACAACGCCGAACCGGAACGCTGGAGCGCCCACCCGTCCATCCTGGACTGCGAGCCCTGGACACCGCCCGCACCGGAATCGGATGCCGAACCACAACACTGAGGTGCACCATGATCTACCGACTGAAAGAATTCAAGGGTGACACCATCCCGGTGCCGCAGCTGGTCTTTTCCAAGCTGGGCATTGCGGAGGAATATAACGTCCGGGTAGCGCTGTATGTGCTGGCCACCGGCGTCACTGACCCCGAAAAGCTCTGCGCCGACTTAAAGCTTCGCAGTAAGATGACCGCCGAGAGTGCCCTGTCCTTCTGGGCCGGTGCGGGTCTGCTGGAACGGTACGAGGAGAACGCCGCCCCGGGCGAGGAGCCCACAGCCCCTGCCCCCATGACCTGGAGCGAGATCGCAGCGGCCAGCCGAACCGACCCCCATGATCTCCTGCCTCATCGACTGCGCTCAGACCGGCTTTGCCCGCCCGCTGACCCACCCCGAAATGGAAAAGCTGGTAAACTTCTATGTGCAGGAGGCCTTTGCACCCGAGACCGTCATGCTCTGCGTGGCCTATGTGGCCAGCCGGGGCAAGCGGACGATGGGTGCCGTCAGCCACGAATTGAAGGTCTGGCGGGCCGAGGGTGTGGAGACCGGCGAACAGGCCGACGCACACCTCCAGCTGCTGGCCCTGCGCGCCCAGCGGGAGCAGTACGTCAGCGGCCTGCTGGGCATTGCCGACACCGAGCTGACCCTTGGCGGGCGCAAGGCCATTGCCCGCTGGTACGAGGTCTACGGCTACGATGATGCCATGGTGCAGGAAGCCGCCGTACAGGCCGGGCCCAAGCGGGATCTCTGGTACTGGAACAGCATCCTCAAGACCTGGAACGCCAAGGGCCTGCGCACCGTCCACGATGTGCGGGGCCCGGTGGCCGGGATGGGTGCCAGCCGGAACCTCCGGGTGGACCGCGCCGAACCCAGCGGAAACGATTTTCTCAAGAACGCTGCCCGCCGCCGTCCGCTCCGCAAAAAAAACGGACACGCCTGCAGAATAAGGAGCTTTTATGCGTACCAAACAGGAACTGTATCAAGCCGCCCTGCGCACGGTGGCTCTGCGGCGGCAGACCGCCCGCGCCAATGCCGAGGATGCCCGGCTGGAGGCGGAGGCCGCCATCCCGGCCCTGCGCCACGCTGAGGACGAGGTGCGGGTGCGGGGCATCCGCTGCGCGCTGGCAGGCGCTGCCGGAAAAGACCGCACCGAAGCCGCCGCCGCACTGAGCAAAGCCCGGCAGGAGCTCACCGCCCTGCTGGCCGCCAGCGGCCGCCCTGCGGATGCGCTGGAGCCCAAATTCACCTGCAAGCTGTGCCAGGATACCGGCAGCGTGCAGGGCCGCACCTGCACCTGCGTTCACAAGCTGATGCAGGGTCTGCGGCGGGAGGAGGAGATCGAGGCGCTGTCCAGCCTGTCCATTTCCAGTTTTGACACCATGGAGCTGCGGTACTACCCCAACACCATGGACGAGAAGCTGGGTGAGCCTGTCCGCACCTACATGGGCGGCCTGCTGGAGGATCTGCGCAGCTACGCTGAGGAATTCGACCACAACAGCGAGAGCCTGATGCTTTTTGGCAACGCGGGGCTGGGCAAGACCCACGCCGCCCTCGCCATTGCGGGCATCGTGCTGCAAAAAGGATTTTGACGTGATCTACGTTTCCAGTCCGGACTTCTTCGGCAAGCTGGAAAACGCCCGCTTCGACTCCTCCGAGGATGCCGAGACCCTGCTGCGCACCGCCTCAGCCGCCGACCTGCTGATCCTGGATGATCTGGGCACCGAGTTCGTCACCCCCTACTTCATCACCACTTTTTACAGCCTGCTGAACAACCGCCTGGGAGCTGGTCTGCCCACCATTGTCACCACCAACATCACCGACGGTGCCCTGCTGGAAAAAACGCTATACCGAAAAAATTTCCAGCCGCCTGTCGCCGTTCATTCCCTTCCGCTTCCTAGGTGAGGACATCCGCCCCCAGAAAGCGGCGGAATAAAACAAAAAGGATCCCCCGCCGGGCACAGCTGCCTCCGGCGGGGGATCTTTGACGTTATACCGTTTTTGCTCTCAGAATTCCAGCGCCGGGCTCACCTCATTTGCGGCGCTGTGCCTGCACGATGCAGTCTTTGTCCGGCACCACGCCCGCTGCGCCCAGCGTATTGAACACCGTCTGCAGGGCCAGTGCCGGAGTGTTGTTCTCCTGTGAGAGATGGCACAGGGCAAAGCGCTTGCACCCTTCCTGAATGAGCTCCAGCAGTTTTGCCGAGCACTCGTCGTTGGACAGATGCCCCCGGGCGCTCTCAATGCGGGACCGTAAGTAGTAGGGGTAAGGGCCGCTGCGCAGCATGTGCAGGTCGTAGTTGCTCTCCAGCGCCACCAGGTCGCACCCGGCAAGCGGGCCTTGTGCACCGGGGCGTCAGCACGCCAAGGTCGGTGGCGATGGTCATGGTCTTGCCGTCCGGGGTGTGGATGCGGTAACCACACAGGGCACATCATGGCTGGTGGGGGAAAGACTGCACCCCAAATGCGCCCACGTCCTCTTCCCGGCCCTCCAGCGTGTTCAGTTCACAGCTGGGCGGCACGATGCCGTTGGCATCCAGAAAATCCAGCGTGTCGGCCGCGCCGTACACCGGCAGCGGGTTCTTTTTTGAGGAAGGTGGACAGCCCCTTGACGTGGTCGCTGTGCTCATGGTGACCAGAATGCCGTCGCAGTCGCTGACGGCAAGGCCAGCGCCTTGAGCGCTGCCGAGGTGGTGCGCACCCCCTTGCCCATGTCCACGATCAGGTACCGGCTGCCGCAGCGCACCACGCTGCTGTTGCCGGAGGAACCGGAGTATAATGAGATGAATTCTGCCATGAAAAACCTCTTACTGCTCATGAAAACAGCCCGCCGCAGAATACGGCAGGCTGTTGGTTTTGTTCAGACTTGCTGTGGTTACAGGGCCTGCTCCAGCGCGGCGGGCGCACGATCCACTTTGCAGATGTCGGCACCCAGGCCGCGCAGCTTTTTCCACGATGTTCTCGTAGCCGCGCTCAATGGCAGCCCGATGTGAAACAATGGCTATCCATTCCCAGACCTTCGGGGGCGACAAAGATATAAGTCGAACAAACGGCTGTCATAAACAGGGCCGGGATCAGGGTGACGATGTACAGTTTTTGGAACGCGTCAGGAAGACTGTCAGTGCCCAAAGGGTAAATACGGCCAACGTCTGGTTTGTCCAGGCAAAAAATAACGCCAGATCATATCGAAGCCGTCCTTATCTTTCAGGCTATAGAGCAATATACCGATCGCCACAATAAACAAAGGTATACAAATCACCAGACGGCTTACCATGCTTTTCTGTTCCTTATGCAGGAAGTCGGCTACAATCAAACGAGCCGAACGGAATGCCGTATCACCGGAAGTGATCGGAGCGGCAATAACTCCCCAGGACAGCCAGGATACCTCCGACCGTACCCAGCCATTCTTTAGTGATACTATCTACAATTACAGCAGCATTACTTTTCTCCCATTCCGTTATTATGATAGAAATAAGTAGCAGCAGCAGCCCAGATCAACGCAACGATACCTTCCGTAATCATCGCGCCAAAGAAGACGGGACGTCCCATCTTTTCGCTCTTGATACAACGGGCCATCAACGGACTTTGTGTCGCATGGAACCCGGAAATAGCACCGCAGGCAATGCTGACGAACATAATCGGGAAAATAGGTAGATTCTCCGGATGCTTATTGGCTAACCCGTCCGTCAACTCAGGCAGGGGCGGATGGTTCACAAACAACATCACCAGAATGCCGACTGCCATAAACAGCAGAGCTGCGGCAAACAACGGGTAAATTTTTCCGATGATTTTATCAACCGGTAACAATGTACAGGATATAATAGATAAATACCCACGAATATCCAGAATGTAGCATCAAGATACTCCGGTGTCAGTTTCGCCAGCAAACCGGCCGGACCGGCTACAAAAACGGCACCGACCAATATCATCAGGACCACAGTGAAGCCGCGCATGAATTGCTTGAAGTTATTTCCCAAGATAACGCCCGATAATCTCCGGGAGGCTTTCCCGTTATGACGTAATGAAAGCATTCCCGCCAGGTAGTCATGGACAGCTCCGGCAAAGATCGTCCCCAAGACAATCCACAGGAAAGAAGCCGTACCGAACTTTGCGCCCATAATAGCACCGAAGATCGGACCAAGGCCGGCAATGTTCAGAAACTGAATCATAAAAACTTTCCAGGAAGACATCGGAATATAATCGACTCCGTCCTGATGGGTGTAAGCTGGGGTTGTACGGGAAGGGTCCACCCCGAAGATACGTTCTATAAAAAAGAACCGTAAATAAAATAGCCGGCAATAAGAGTTGCCAGGCAGCAGATAAAGGTTATCATTATAAAGAGTTATTAGAATGTTGGTCTATTCAGAAAAAGGATATTTATCGATACACAAACGGGGATATCCTGATGGTTTAGTTAGTATAAGATATGAGTGTTGATTTAAAAACTGTTTGTAATCGATTCCCCCTCTCAAGAGGGGAATCAGTTACCCCTGTCACTATAAACTGATAACTCACATTTTCTATATCAGCTATTCAGCAAACGTTTTACCGTTTCAGAGATAGCACGTCCTTCCGCTTTACCGGCAAGGGCTTTTAGAAGCTACGCCCATAACCTTACCCATGTCTTTCGGCCTGCGGCACCCACCTGGGCAATAATGGCCTTCACCTCAACTTCCAGTTCTTCGGCTGTCATTTGCTTCGGAAGGTAAGTTTCAAGCACTTTTTTACCTGCGCCAGTTCGGCTTCAGCCAGATCGGCGCGACCTTTGCTGAGTATAAATTTCAGCTGAGTCTTTGCCCTGTTTTACCAGCTTCTGAATAATCTTCAACGCATCGGCATCCGTCAGGGTATCGTTGGCTCCCGGAGCTGTCTTAGCTTCCAGGAAAAACTTCTTTTACATTTCTCAATGTTTCGAGGGCAACTTTGTCTTTTGCCTTCATTGCGTTTTTTTAATGTCTTCACTGACTTTTTCAAACAAATCCATATCTAATTTCTTTTTTAAGAATTATCGGAAACTTATCACCTGCTTACCGCCCGTATCGGGTTTCTTCCCTTCGCTACGCGGCGCCGAAGGAGTCGTTGTCGCAGAAGATGAAACCGGGATCTCGCCGCCCATCACTTTGGAACGGGCACGGGCAATCACTTTCGGGTCACGGTTATAAGTAGGATTATCTTCGATCAGGGCGATCAGGGCATCGTCGTCCAGTTCATCCTGATTCAACACGACCGCTTTTGCACGGGCGGCCACACGGCGCATACGCTGGCCGGAAGCTCCGTAATATTTGTCGATCAGGTCTTTTTCGGCACGTTCCTTGTTCAAGCGTTCTTCTTCTTCCAGACGCAGCTCCTCTTCGGTCATGCGGCCTTGCTCGATCTGACGCTTTTCGGCGATCTGAGGAATGTCTTCCATACCGAAACCGGTGGCAAGGATAGTCATTTTAACCTTTGTCCCCAACGTATTGTCGATTGCCGTACCCCAAATCACTTCGATGTCGCGTCCGAAGCGTGACATGAAATCGTGTACGTCATTCATTTCTTCCATACGCAGCTCAGCCTCTTCGCCAAACGATACGTTGAACAATATCTTTTTAGCATTGAACACGTCGTTGTTGTTCAGCAGCGGAGAGTTCAGAGCATCTTCTATTGCCTGACGCACACGACCTTCCCCTTCACCGAAACCGTTACTCATAAGAGCTACGCCACCGTCTTTCATAGTAGTATTGACATCGGCAAAGTCGAGATTGATAATACCCGGAAGAGTGATGATCTCGGCAATGCTCTTAGCGGCAATCGTCAAGGTATCATCGGCTTTTCCGAAAGCATTCGTCATGGTTCAGGTCGGAATATATTTCACGAAGACGTTCGTTGTTGATCACCAGCAGAGCATCTACGTTCTTACTGATCTCTTCCACCCCGTTCAACGCCTGAATGATTTTGCGTTCACCTTCAAAGACGAAGGGGATTGTAACGATACCGACCGTCAGTAATTCCCATATCCTTGGCAAAACGAGCGATTACCGGAGCGGCTCCCGTTCCCGTACCACCACCCATACCGGCAGTGATAAAGACCATCTTGGTACCGTCGCTCAGCATCTTGCGGATATCTTCCATACTTTCCTCGGCAGCCATCATGGCACGTTCGGGTTTGTTTCCGGCTCCCAGTCCCTGGGTGATATTACGCCCCAGCGGTACTTTGACCGGCAACATCCGAGCGGTTCAGCGCCTGGTTGTCGGTGTTACATAACAGAACGAATGTAACATCATGTATACCTTCTTTGTACATGTGGGTAACAGCGTTACCACCACCGCCTCCAACACCAATTACTTTGATGATTCTTAGGAGTATCTGTCGGATAATTGAAACTTAATATTGTGTCGTCCATTGTCTTCCGGTTTTATTACATTCGCTGTTGTTACTTTATATCGTCTTCGTCATCAAAGAGACTTTTACCAAACGTATCTATTCCCTTAGTCAGGCGTCCGAACAATCCGGGGCCTTTCTTCTTTTTCCGGTTTCTTCTTAGGAGGCTCGGGAGCTTTCTTTGGTCCATCTTCAATCGGTTCCTCAATCTTCTTCTCCGGTATAGGATCTACCTTGGGCGGTATATAAAGGGCACAGTTTATTGTTCCTCTTGCCAGCAAACCGACAGCAACGGCATATTCGGGATTGTTGGCAATCATTTCCCCGCTTTCCACGATACCCTTACGCACGGCAGAATAACGCACGTCCATCTTCAAACGTTCGCGAATCACCTCCGGCAAGTTCTTCAGGGGGCGGCACCGCCACCGGTGATGATGATCCCCGCACCGAGCGAGTTCATCAGGCCGGTTGCTTCAAAGGCGGGCATATACATTTTCGAGAATCTCCTTCATACGCGCCTCGATTACATTATTGAGGTCAGCGAGTTTGATCTCGCGCAATCCCATGCCATCAGCAGAACTTACCTGAATGCTCAGGTCGTTGTCTTTCTCCATCAAGGCACTGCCATAGGTCAGCTTTACGCGTTCTGCTTCGGCTTCAACCAGATGGAGACTGGTGATATCGCGGGTAATCAAATGGCCTCCGAAAGGAATGACGGAGAGGTTCACCAGCTGTCCGGCTTTATAGACCGTCAGCGTAGTCACTCCGGCACCGAAACCGATCAGGGCACAGCCCAGGTCCTTTTTCATTGTCAGTCAGCACCACATCGGCCAAAGCCAGCGGCGAAACGACAATGTCGGCAATTTCTATTCTGGCACGGTCGGCAATACTGTTGATTACATAACGTTTCAACGAAGGCCGTCCGACAATCAGCTTATAGCGAGCTTCAATCCGGGTACAGGGAATGCCAACCGGATTAGGTTCAGGTTTATCGTCTAAAAAATAGGTAGGAGAAACGGCAGCCAGCACATCCAGCATATCCGGATGATAATTGCAGCATTCCTCATACAGGCCGCTGATGACCTCTTCCGTCACCACCCCGTCGGTACCCAATATCCGGGGAACGGTATGGTCGATAGAGCGCAACGACTGCCCGCCGATGCCGACATAAACCTTTCCGATGCGGGCACCGCCAAGTTTATTTTCCAGCTTCAGGATGAGTCGTTTAATCTTATTTGCTGTTTCTTCCACATTATATACACATCCTCTTCGTATACAGGTATCGGAGTTCTCCACTTCGTAGGCAATAATCGAGAGGGCCCCCGTCGGCTCTTCGTTCCTACCATACCGACCATGTGAGAAGAGCCAAGGTCGATGGCCGCTATAAAGTCTGTGTATGCCATATCATCTATCTTTTAGTACAAACAATCTGATCTTTGTATTTTAAACTGATAATACTGTATTTCTCCCAACCCGACTTTCGGTATGACCTTGTCGTAGAAGAGCCGGAGATTGTCCAGCTTTTCCTGGAAATCGTCGAAAGTACCCAGTACAATACGGTGGTTCCCCACCCGGGGAATCAGCTCCACCTCGTTATCAGGATGAACGTAAATCTGTTCTATCTGATTATTCCAGAAATCATTCTCCTGCAAAAAATAATGCAAATTTGTATAAGTCGGTTACCGCCAGCTCTTTTTTTTCGACATATCCACTTACCAAAGGGACATCGGCGACGTAACGGAAACTGACCGGCATCGTAGTGCCGAGGTTATCCACGTAAAAGTTTCCCGGGAGCTAATCACACGCAAGATAGGTATTTTTGCTCAACTTCAAGCTTTACGATCCCCGAAGGTGTCTTATAGGCTTCGATACGGGCAATCATTTCGTTTTTTTTGAGTTCGGTTTCTATCCTGTCGGTGTTGATTGCATCCATAGGCTTCTTGATCGGGTTCAGATCAGCCTTTTTAAGGATCGTCACCAGATCGCTTTCGCTTACAAAATGTTTGTCGAGACTGTCTTTCACCACAACCTGAAGGTCCTGGCATACCTTATCCTGCCTCATTTCACGGAAGAAGAAGGAGACAAACACGATGTAGCAGAACAACAGTGTAGCGACTACTATGGAAACTATACGAATCACAATTTCTTATCCAATATTTGTTTAACAGGTTCGATCAGCCGGTCTATGTCGCCGGCTCCAACCATCAATACAACCTCAAACGTATTTGCCTCCTTCTCCACCAGGTCGAGCAGTTCGCTTTTACGAATCAACTTCTTGGCTGAGATGGTGACAGCATCGAATATGATTTCCGAAGTCACCCCAGAATAGGCTCCTCACGTGCAGGGTAGATATCCAGCAGTATCAGTTCATCCAGGAGCGAGAGGCTGGCGGCAAAGTCGGGGGCAAAGTCGCGTGTCCGGGATACAGATGTGGCTGGAAGATACCCGTTACCTTGCGCCCGGCATAAAGTTCCCTTCACAGATTGGATACTGGCAGCCAGTTCAGCCGGATGATGGGCATAGTCGTCGATCAGGACGATATTTTCTTTCTTGAGATGGAAGTCGAAACGGCGTTTTCGGACCAGCAAAGGAAGCCATGCCTTTTCTTATTTCTTCCGGAGTCACGCCGTTCAGCCAGGCAAGGGCGATAGCGGCAACCCCATTTCTATATTTACTTTAACAGGAACACCCAGCTGAATGTCGGCAATACGGATATCCGGGCCAACGAAGTCGAAGTGGATCTCACCGTTTCCGATACGGATGTTTTCAGCATAAAAATCAGCTTCTTCTGCTCCGGTATAAGTATAGAGTTTCACACCCTCTTTCAGCCGGGGCGTCACGTTGATACCTTTCTTCATAAGCAGGCAACCGTCCTGGCGGATCAACGAGGTAAAATGTTCGAAACTTTCACGATAGGCTTCCGGAGTCCCGTAGATATCCAGATGGTCCGGGTCGGCGGCAGTGATGACAGCCATATAGGGTGTCAGCCAGTGAAAAGAGCGGTCGAACTCGTCTGCCTCGATCACGGTCAGGTCACTTTTATCGGACAACATCAGGTTACTGTCATAGTTCTTCAGGATACCTCCCAGGAAAGCATTGCAATCCACATGAGACTGTTTCAGCAGGTGGGCAACCATGGAAGAGGTCGTTGTCTTACCATGTGTTCCGGCAATGCAAAGTCCACGCGAACAATTGGTGATTTCGCCTAAGACACGGGCGCGTTTCATGATCTCGAAACCGTTCTGACGAAACCAGGCCAGCTCCGTATGCGTCTCGGGAACGGCGGGCGTATAGACAACCAAAGTCTTAGCCGGGTCCTTAAAAGCATCCGGTATCAAGGAGATATTATCTTCGTAATGAATAACGGCACCTTCACGGTTCAACTGTGCGGTCAGGTCGGACGGAGTCTTATCATATCCGGCTACTTGTTTTCCTTTGAAAGGAAGTAACGGATCAGGGCACTCATCCCGATTCCTCCGGCTCCGACAAAAATAAACGGCCGTTATCGTATTTATATTCATATTACCTTATATATTATGTATAGTGACTGGCTTTAACACCCCCTGCCCCCTCTCAAGAGGGGAAAGGGTACTCCCGTCGCTATAAATGTTCATCTATTTTTATCTATAATCTTTACTATCTCGTCAACAATACGGTCGGCACTCTGATGCTGGGCCAGTTGCTCTATATCACGACTCAACAAAGCCAGTTGCCCATCGTCGTGTACCACTTCAAGCGCCCTGGTTACCAGTTGCTGTTCAGCATCTTTATCTGAAACCATGATCGCTGCATCTTTGTTTACCAAAGCCATGGCATTCTTCGTCTGATGATCTTCCGCCACGTTGGGGGAAGGAACCAGGATGACAGGTTTCTTCAACAAGCAAAGTTCAGAAATAGAACTTGCTCCGGCACGGGGGAGATGATCAGGTCGGCAGCAGAATAGGCATAATCCATACGGGTGATAAAGTCGGAGCACCAGATGGGGCATGCCGCGATAGGCTTTCAAATGCTTGGTGGCTTCGCTGTAATAATAACGCCCCGTCTGCCAAATCACCTGCGTCGGAAGCGAACAATTTATCCAGGTCACCTTGTATGCTGCGATTGATCGTGCGGGCTCCCAAGCTACCGCCGACTACCAATATCGTTTTCTTTTCCGGAGAAAGACCAAAGAAAGCCAGCGCTTCCTCTTTCCTGTCGGTCGCTTCTTCCAGGTCCTTGCGGACAGGGTTTCCGGTAATCACAATCTTGTCGGCTGGAAAGAACTTCTCCATACCGTCGTAGGCGACACATATCTTCGAGGTCTTCTTTGCCAGCAACTTATTGGTTACTCCGGCATAAGAGTTTTGCTCCTGTATCAGGGTCGGAATGCCCAGCGAAGCCGCCATCCACAATGTCGGGCCGCTGGCATAGCCGCCCACTCCCACTGCAATGTCCGGACGAAACTCGCGGATCGTCTTCTTCGCCAGTCCGAGGCTTTTTACGCAGACGGTTGAGCACTTTTATATTATTGAGCAGGTGGGCACGGTCGAAACCGCTCACCGGCAAACCTACTATTTCATAGCCGGCGGCCGGAACCTTTTCCATTTCCATCCGGTCTTCCGCACCTACAAATAAGATTTCCGCATCAGGAAAACGTTTCCTGAAAGTATTGGCAATAGAGATAGCCGGAAAGATATGTCCTCCGGTTCCGCCACCACTTATTATTATACGGTACTGTTCCTTCATTCTCTTGATTTTGTCTCTGTTACTACTTCTTCTGTCTCAGGCTGTGTGTCGGGCACCCAGTTGGAGATTTCTTCCTCCGTGATGGCTGGGGCAGCACCGGCGCCTTCGGTTTCATCTTCTTCCGGAAGTTCATCTTCCTCATTACCCATATTGGCTCTCGAAACGGCTTACACTCAGGATGATCCCGAAATAAATACAGGATATCACCGTCGAAGTACCACCGCGGCTGACCAACGGCATCGGCTGGCCGGTTACCGGTATCAGGTTGACGGCCACCGCCATATTGGCAAGCGCCTGCACGACGACCAACAGGCCGCACCCGAGCACCAGGTATTTGGGAAAGGCTTTCTCGCACTTTCGCGCAATCATCCCGACTCGCACCAATAACATGATATAAAGCATCAGCACGAATACACCGCCTACCACACCCAATTCTTCAATAATGATCGCATAAATAAAGTCGGAATAGGCCTGAGGAAGAAAATCCCTCTGCTGACCATGACCGGCAACTGTCCGAACACCCCTCCGCGTGCAATCGCGATCTTTGCATGAGAGACCTGGTAATTATCGTCGGTAATCTTATATACTCCGTTCTCGTCAAACTGGTATCCGATTCATGCCCGTCAAAGAAAACGCTCCAAACGTCCCTGCCAAGGTGCTGAAACGGTCCGGCAAATATTGGGTCACCCCAGCCGGCGTAAACCGCAGCAAGACAACGAAGAGGATAAGTGCCAATATCAGGACACCCGCCAGCTTCCCCAACTTCATCAATGGCAACTGGCCGATGAACATCATCAGGAAACAGACACCGAACAGCATAAACGCCGTCGAGAAGTTTTCCGGAAGAATCAACACACAGGTCACCCCCACCCCGATCAGTATGTATTTGAATATCTGGTCGTCGGTAAACCGGCTCCGCTTACTGAGCAGGAAGGCGATAAACACAATGGAGGCCAGCTTGGCAAACTCCGAAGGCTGGAACTGTATGCCGAATATCTCCAGCCAGCGGTGTGCATCGTTAGCATTGATCCCGACAAAGGGCGTGACAAGCAACATCAGCACCGAGACGGGCAGCAACAATATAAACGCCGGAAAGAACCGGCACGGGACATTGTGCAACAGCAAAACCAACACAAACCCGCCCAGCAGGAAAGTGGCATGACGAACGATCGGCGCCCAATGATTTGCGTTCTTGTAGGCAATCGTACTCGTGGCACTGAACACCTCAACAACCGAAATCAGGCACAGGAACATGAAGATGATCCATATCACCCGGTCGCCCTTAAATAATTTACTTGCCAGATCCATTCTATACTTGTCTTTTTTATTCAAATTAAAACTACGGCAATCTCCGGATTCCCGATATTTATATTTCCGACAACCGGAAATTAAAGACTGCGCACGCAGGCCTTGAACTGGTCGCCGCGGTCTTCGTAACTCTTGAAGAGGTCGAAGCTGGCGCAACACGGGGATAACAAGACCGTATCTCCCTTTTCTGCCATTTTATACGCTTTGTTTACCGCTTCTTCCATCGAGCGGGCATCTTCTATCTGCGCTACTTTCCCATCGAAAAAGGCATGTAGCTTGGCATTGTCGACCCCCAGGAAGATCAAGGCACGTACTTTCTGTTTCACAAGTTCTTCAATCTCGGAGTAGTCGTTCCCCTTGTCTGTCCCGCCCAGTATCAGTACCAGCTTGGTAGTCATACTTTGCAAGGCGTACCAGCAGGAGTTTACATTCGTAGCTTTCGAGTCGTTGATATAATCGACTCCGCGCACACGTGCCACTTTCTCCAGGCGATGTTCCACCCCGGTAAAGTCGCTCAGCGAAGCCCGTAAATTCTCATCGTGGATATCCACCAATTTGGATGCGATACCAGAAGCCAGCGAATTATACAGATTATGCGTTCCCGATAATGCCAATAAATCTTCTTCCATTGTAAACGTTCCGTTTGAGGTTTCAATTACTATTTGCTTATTATCCGTATAGCCCTTTACGCCGGCTTCGTGAGTTTCGGCGAACGGGTAGAGAGTTGCCTGCGGATGGCGTTTGGCGATTTCGCGGGCAATAATGGGATCGTCGTTCCAGAATATGAAAGCATCTTCAGACGTCTGGTTCTGAATAATGCGGAATTTGGCATCCACATAGTTCTGCATCTCGTAGTTATAACGATCCAGATGGTCAGGCGTTATATTCAGCAAGATGGCGATGTCCGCCTTGAAGTCGTACATGTTGTCGAGCTGGAAACTACTCAGTTCGATGACATAGACCGCATGCGGTTCTTCTGCGACCTGTAAGGCCAGGCTGTTACCGACGTTTCCTGCCAACCCGACGTCCAGTCCGGCTTCTTTCAGGATGTGGTAGGTCAGCATGGTAGTCGTTGTTTTCCCATTGCTACCGGTGATACAGACCATTTTCGAGTCGGTGTATCGTCCGGCAAATTCGATCTCGGAGATAATATGCGTCCCCTGCGCTTTCAGTCTTTTGGATGATCGGAGCCTTGTCGGGTATTCCCGGGCTCTTGATGATCTCGTCGGCATTCAGAATGTCGGCTTCGGTATGCTGTCCCTCTTCCCAACGGATTCCGTGGGTGTCCAGCATCTCCTTATACTTGGGTTTGATAGACGAAAAGTCGGAAACGAACACGTCAAATCCTTTCGCTTTCGCCAACACGGCAGCACCTGCACCGCTTTCTCCTCCCCTAATACAACAATTCTTTCCACGTTTATATATATTTATTATCTCATCTTCAATAAATCGATCAATGTGACGATCGTAATAACCGCCAGAATAATACCGATCAACCAGAAGCGCACCACGATCTTCGATTCGGGCACTACATTGAACGGTTTTTGTATCAACGCCTGTATGCCTGCATTCCCCTGCTTTCTGGAAATGATGATGTAATGGCGTCATTTTAAATATGCGACGACCTTCGCCATACTTCTTCTTTGTATATTTAAAATAAGCAACCTGTGCCATCACCGAAATACTTTCAGCAAGAAAAATACCACAAAGAATCGGGATAAGCAACTCTTTACGGATAATTATGGCAAACACTGCTATAATACCTCCTCAGCGTCAAACTACCCGTGTCGCCCATAAATACCTGTGCCGGATATGAATTATACCACAGGAAACCGACTGTCGCCCCGATAAAGGCAGCAGCAAAGACCACCAGTTCTTCCGCCCCCGGAATAAACATGATATTCAAGAAGGAAGCAAACTCGAAGTGAGACGACATATAAGCCAATATCCCCAGAGCAACCCCAATAATCGCTGAACTTCCGGCAGCCAGTCCGTCCAACCCGTCGGTCAGGTTCGCCCCGTTTGAAACGGCTGTCACCACAAAGATAGTCATCAGCACGAATACCAGCCACGCTGCTTCTTCCTTATAATCGCCCGCCCAGTTGACCAGTTGGGCATAATCAAAGTTATTGTTCTTCAGGAACGGGATCGTTGTCTTGGTCGACTTGGTTTCCACCGTATGATAATGTACTTCTTCAATCACATTGTCATGCCGCACTTCCATATTCTCCTTGATTACCACATCGGGGCTCATAAAAAGCACCAGGCCGACGATCAACCCCAGACCGATCTGTCCGATAATCTTGAACTTGCCGTGCATGCCTTCCTTGTTCTTCCGGAACACCTTGATATAGTCGTCGGCAAAACCGAGAGAGCACTCCAGCCAGACGGTTGTCACCATCATCAGGATTACGTAAATATTGTTCAGCTTGGCGCAAAGCAATGTCGGTGGATCAAAATGGCAATGATAATGATGATACCTCCCATCGTCGGCGTCCCTTTCTTACTCATCTGCCCTTCCAGGCCGAGGTTACGCACCGTCTCGCCGATCTGCAATAACTGCAAACGATCGATGATACGGCGGCCGATAGCCGTCGAGATGAACAAGGACAGGATCAATGCCAGGGCGGAACGGAATGATACATACTTGAACATACCGGCACCCGGAAAATCGAGCTGATCCAAATAATTAAACAAATAATACAACATAAAAACTTCGTTTTCAGTTGACAGTTGACAAGTGACAGTTGACAGTTATTTGTGATGAACATTTAACTGTCAACTATCATCTGTCAACTATTAAATATATTTCTTATTACTTCGCGGTCGTCAAAATGATGTTTCACACCTTTTTACTTCCTGATAATCTTCGTGTCCCTTGCCGGCAACAAGGATCACATCGCCTTTTTCTTCGCCAGCATGGCTGCCGTTTTGATGGCTTGCATACGGTCGGTGATACAGAGCGTACGTTCCATATCCGCCTTGCTTAGTCCGGCCACCATATCGTTGATGATATCGTCCGGTTCCTCAAAACGGGGGTTATCGGAAGTCAGGATGACCTGGTCGCTCAGCTTGGCGGCTTCCTTTGCCATCAACGGGCGTTTGCCTTTGTCACGGTTTCCTCCGGCACCCACTACGGTGATGATGCGGCCTCTGCCATTCAGCACCTCATCGATACCGTTCAACACATTCGTCAAGGCATCCGGTGTATGGGCATAGTCGACAATTGCCGTATAACCCTTCGGAGACTGTATCGTTTCAAAACGACCAGAAACCGAATGAAGCGTGCTTAACACAATCAGCGTCTCTTCCGGATCTTTGCCCAAAGAAACGGCAGTCCCGTAAACAGCCAGCAGGTTGTAGGCATTGAATCGGCCGACGAAATGAACAACCACCTCACGGCCGTTAATAATCATCTCAGTTCCTTCAAAGTGCGATTCAAGAATCTTTCCTTTGAAGTCTGCCAACGTACGCAACGAATAAGTCAGCTTCTTTGCTGCCGTATTCTGAAGCATTACCAAGCCTGATTTATCGTCGGCATTCGTCAAAGCGAAAGCGTTGGCAGGCAGGTCATCGAAGAATTTCTTCTTGGCTTTCAGATAATTCTCTACTGTTTTATGATAATCCAGATGGTCGCGTGTCAGGTTGGTAAAAATACCACCGTCGAACGACAGGCCGCTGATACGCTTTTGGTCGATCGAATGGGAACTGACTTCCATAAAAGCATACTCGCAACCGGCTTCCACCATCCGAGCCATCAGATTATGAAGGGTGACAGGGTCAGGCGTCGTATGATCAGTCGGAATTGCTGCGCCATCGATATAATTGCATACAGTTTAAAGCAGGCCAACCTTATGTCCCATCTTACGGAACATTTCATATAATAAGGTAGCGATAGTCGTCTTACCGTTCGTTCCGGTAACGCCCACCAGCGTCAATTTATCCGAAGGATTGTCATACCAGGTCGAAACCAACTTACCCAATGCATCTGCCGAATCCTTCACCCGGATGAAAAATGACATTTCCCGGAAGGATTTCCATTTTCTTCCGAAAGGGATGGAATTTCCTCGCAGACACCGCTACGGCACCTTTGGCAATGGCCCCGTCGATATAAGCGTGACCGTCGACTGCCGTGCCTCTTACCGCCACGAACAAAAAGCCGTCTTCCACCTTACGGAATCAGACTGGATACCTGCGATTTTTACATCATCTGTTCCAACGACTTCCAGCTACATCCAACGTATGAATCAATTTCTTCAGTTCCATATTCTATCTGTTTACGGAGAGGTCCGGAAACCTCTCCTTTCTATTATTTTAATGTTAATCGTATTGTTTGTCCTTTGGCTATCCGTGTACCTGCTCCCATCGACTGGGAGGAAACACGTCCCATTCCATCCAATACAACCCTCAACCCGGCACTTTCGAGCAGGAAAACCGCATCTCTAGCGCCCATTCCGATCACATTCGGCACCAGGCCCTCACGGATTGTCAGATCACGCAGATGAAGTTCTTTCTTCGCCTTCTTCACGCTTTGCGACAACCCACTTCGTCTCCAGACTGTCTGTATTTACATTGACATCGAGTTTATCCAATACATTTTCCAGTGCCTCCAGATTCCCGTTCTTTGCAGCCGGCAATATCACAGCCAATGAATCACGTTCCATATCACGCACATCAAACGACATATGGCTGGCATATACTTTCTCCGCAATGGCTTTTTTACCACGCCCCCGGACATCGTTCCACCGGACGGATAACCGATACGCGGACGACGGATAACGACAATGCAGGAATATTTCGGCTCATCGGCCGGGAAATATCCGCAAAAAGCAACCTGGTGCCCGCTTGTACGGTAAACACCGCCCGAAGCAATCTGCGCCGTACCTGTCTTTCCGGCTATACGGATGATATCCGAATGAACGGCTTTACCGGTTCCTTTCTCTACTACGCCCCAGCAACATATCTTTGATAATCGCCAGTGTGTTATCCGAGCAGATGGAAGATTTCAACACCTCTGTCGAGAAACTCTGCACCGTCTTTCCGTTGTGCATGATCTCTTTGGTGAACATCGGGCGCACCATCTTTCCGCCGTTTGCAATGGCATTGAAGAATGTCAGCGTATAGATAGGCGGTATCTGCGTTTCATAACCGAAAGACATCCAGGGCAATGTTGTCTTCGACCAGTACAAGGTGGTATCGTTCGGCATACGTATCTTGGCACGTCCGGCTCCCGGGATTTCCAGGTTCAGCGGAATAGTCAGCCCCAGCTTATACAATCCTTCCACATATTTAGTCGGGTTCTTTTTCGTATCCTTTCAGAATAATCTTCGCCCACACCGATATTCGAAGAATACCAGATAGCCTGCTCCGCCGAGATACGACCGTAACCGCCTTTATTCATATTATGGTCGGTCATACGGGCACCTTTATACATATAAATACCTTTACCCACCATCTACCGTATCGCTTGGCTGGCAGATTCCGTCTTCCAATGCTACCATCATAGAGGCGACTTTGAAGGTCGAACCCGGCTCTATCTCATCCGCTACTGCATGGTTCTTGGTTTCGGCATAAGCACCTTCACGGATACGGCCCATATTGGTGATCGCTTTCACCTCTCCTGTCGCCACTTCCATGACAACGGCTGTTCCGGATTCTGCGTCGATCTTCTTCAACATATCGACCAATGACTTCTCGGTTATATCCTTGGATATTGATATCGATCGTAGTACGAATATCCATACCATCGACCGGTTCTATCTCAACAACATTCGTCCATCCGCCACCAACACGACGAACCGAACTCACTCCGGGTTCTCCCCGAAGCAAAGAGTCGTACTGCAACTCCAACCCGTTCTTTCCCTTGGTCACCCCTCCGGCTTCAATCTCACCGTAAATATCTCCGATAGTACGGGATGCCAGTGTCCCAAAGGGTTTCTGGCGCTGCACCATTTCTTTTTTGTATAGAATCCGCTCTTATAACGACTCAAACGGAGAAACGGGGAATTTCTTCATCTCTTTCAGGTCGATATAAGAAGCACGCCCCTCATAAACGGGATACTGACGGCTTTTGCTATTCAGTCCGCGAAGTAGATGCGCCTTATAACCGGCCGGCGTACGGTTCTTAAATTTACGTGACAGATAAACGGAAAGCGAATCCACCCCGTTCACCTTCGAATTCCGGAACGTATCGACAGAAAATCCGTCGGCACGGAAGTCAATATAGGTATAATAACGAGGCACACTTGTAGCCATCAACTTTCCATCAGAAGAATAGATGTTTCCACGTCCGGGTAATATCAGACGGTTCGGGCGTTTCTGGCTTTCGGCCACCTTCTCCCATTTCTCCTTCTCCACAAAAGCTGTATCAAACGTGCGAAGCAATATGCCCACTGCTATAAGCCCCAATAATAGCACGACAAGAAAGTAACAGAATAATATACGGTTACTTTTTCGGGGCGATTTCTATTGGTTCATTCTCTTCTGCCATATTTATTTGTATAATTCATACGGCGGAGTTTTGGCTCCTTCCAGTTCAATACCTTGTTCTTCAATCAATAATTCTACTTGCGACTGGCGGCTGTTGCCCGGCAGTTCCGATGAAATAGACAATGCCTCAAAACGAATGTCGCGCAAACGTTGTTGCAGGCGGTCGATCTCCCTTAGTTTCTGCATGCAGGTGTAGCGGTTGCCGATGAAGAAAAATATCATTATCACAACAAGCACAATCATTCTTGTGTGTTTAACGATAAAATCCTCGTTCAGGATACCACCGCCCAGCACATACAAAAGAGAAAGACGTTTCTCTTTTTTTCTTTTGACTTTTACGTTGTTGTTTTTCCTCCATAACTCCCTTTTTTTAGTTGACAAGTGACAGTTGACAGATATTTGTCGCAAACAAAACTGTCAACTGTCATCTGCAACTTGTCATCTTTTCTCCGCTATTCTTAATTTGGCACTTCTCGACCGGGGATTTCTTTCAATCTCCTCGTCGGAAGGCACAATTACTTTATTATTTACCATACGAAATGGCGTTTGTACGTTTCCGAAAAAGTCTTGTTCACTTTTTCCTTCAAAATTTCCTGTTTTCAGGAAGTTCTTTACCAACCTGTCTTCCAGAGAGTGGTAAGTGATTACAACCAAACGTCCGCCGGGCTTTAAGACCTGGAGGGTTTGTTGCAGCATTTCTTTCAGGGCACGCATTTCGTCGTTCACTTCGATACGAAGGGCCTGGAATGCCTGTGCTTAAAGGAACTTTTTTCTCTTTGTCTTTTCCGGTAAAGGGTTTAACCAGTTCCAGAAAGTCTCCGATTGTTTCTATCTTTTTGTTTTCACGTGTCCGAACAATCAATAAGGCCAACCTGCGGGCAACTTTCAGTTCACCGTAAAGGTAAAAAACATCGGCCAATGCTTCTTCCGTATAGTTGTTTACGATATCGGCAGCCGTCTGGCCGGCACGGGTGTTCATACGCATATCCAACGCTCCGTCGAAACGGAAAGAGAAACCACGGTCTTTATCATCGAAATGATGAGAGGAAACGCGCAGGTCAGCCAATAGCCCGTCCACTTCGCCGTCTACGCCGTGATAACGCATAAAATTATACAAATAACGGAAATTACTACGAACAAACACAAAACGGAGTCGTCAGGAATATTATGTTCGGCGTCGGCATCCTGATCAAATCCGTAAAGTTCGCCTTCGCTATCCATCCGTTTCAGGATTTCGCGTGAATGTCCGCCACCTCCGAAGGTCACATCCACGTAGATACCCCCTTCTTGAATATTCAGGCCTTTCACGCTTTCATCGAGCATCACCGGTACATGATAGCTAGTCTCTTTTTCTTCCATTTTCTGTTTTACACGTTAAACTTTCCCTTAAACAAAAGTACCCTACTTCGTTGGCAACGGCACTTTACTATATTTGTGGGTAAAATTAAACATTTATCAAATTACCTTCCAAGAAATATATGAGAAAAGTACAAAAAAAGTTATCAACAGGTAAGGAGACCTACTTTTCTCTTGATAGAAAAGTAGGCAAAAAGATCAAGGCTGCACCCAAACAATAGTGTGGTTCTGCAATGGAACAAACAGGGAGATAAATACAATTTCCTCCCCAAGAAGCCGGAGTTTCCTCGGGAGGAATCAGAGTTCCCTGCCCAGGGAATTGTAATTTCCCAGGCAGGGAACGCCAGTTTCCAAAAACAGGGAACTACGAGGAAACTGTAATAAATTAGTAATCAGTCTAGTTTAACAGAAACGACTTCTCCTTCTTTTTATGGCTTTATGTAATAGTGTTTTTCCCTCGGATTTGACAGTAACTAACTGTTTTCCATTCTCACGGAGCACTTCGATATCGAATGTTGTATTAAATGCTTTTTATTTTACGCAGGTTCATACTGTTCCATTCCGACGGCAAACGGGGAGTAAAAGTGAAGGATTTCAGTCCTGTCGGACGGATGCCAAACATTCCTTCTGTGATGATACGCCCATATAATCCGCTTTCTGCGGAAAGATGACGCTGACTTCCTTCCGGCCAGGCTTCGATGGCATAAGGTACGTGCTCACCTAGCAGGCGTTGATTGGAATAGAATTTCAGATATTCTGTTGCCTTCTCGGTTGCTCCACAGGCATATACGCATCTCAAAGCATAAAGGGTGGAACGGTCCCAAAATGTTTCACTTCCTGCTTGGGTCAACAAACCGTTTTCCGTCCACAGGTGGGGAGAGAACAGGGCATTGATCGTACCTTCTTTGCGGTCAAAGATTCCAACAGTCAGAGGAATACAAATCCAGGAACGGAGGATATCGTTTCCTTCATAATATTGATACGTGTCAAAGCCTTCGACTTTGGCTCCGAAATAGTTTTCCATATTTTCCCGAAGGTCTCTTGCCTGTTTTTTTCATAAGCACTCAATACAGAAAAAGGCTTCTTCAAATCTTTTTCCCAGATAGACAGCCGAACGCAACGCATCGTAATACAACGAAGAGGTACAAAGATTGGCTTTTCCGGCAGGAAAACGTCCTTCCAATTCATCCGAATCGGAGGCGACCACACCTTTATCATTCAGGTTACGATGGCAATACTCCAGACACCATTCAATCAGAGGCCACAGCTCTTCGGCTTCCGCCTTGTCACCTCTTGCCAGGGCATAACGGGAAGTTCCGTAAGCGACCATTGCCGCATCACCACGATCGCCGGCCCCACCCCAGACATCAATACCTTCTGCGATGATTGAACTCGGTATCTTTTTGTACTCCGGATTCATGAAACGGGCAAAATGTTTAAACGAATTAAGGGCCGAGCCATTTCCGGCTTCATATCCGAGATAAGGGGAAGAAGGGATTGATATATTCCGCCTGGTCGTTTGCCCAGATAGCGGCATAATATGACTCACCGCCAGGACCGTGCATCAATCCGCCTTTGGTATCGTAAATACTTTCAGCACCACGTATTTTTGGCAAAGGCAAACATGGTATTGACAACAGGGTCCGGTGTTTCGAGAATCAGGTTATCCCAAAAAGCCTGCAATCAGTTCTTTCCGCTCCTGAAGTTCTTTTTCCACATCGGGTTTCAATTCTGCTTCACCGTTTTTATAGCCGGTGATGGCAGCATAGAAAACAAGTTCTTCTTTTCGGCTGAAGCTGCTTGGTCGCTGCCCCAATAATTTCCGAGACTAATTTATAACTGCCGTCCACTCCTTTTTCCGGGTCTGTGCTAATCACGGCACGCGATTCGGGCACTTCCACCGTAAGAGGCGAACTGCCTGTATTCCGAAGGATATACTTTTCATAAATGGCCGGTTTCGCCACCGCCGGGAAAAATGATGCGTGTCAGTTCAGCCTTTGCATTACGCGATAATCCGATAGTACTCTCTACCGTCATTTTTCCATCCAGCGTAATCTTATTCACCTTTTCTCCGGATAACGATTGTCCGTTCACCGACACCATGTCCGTTGCATTCAGGCAAAACGGCGCATCAGGCTGGCATGTGTATTGTTCGGGATAGTGCGCAACATGGGCCAAACCATACTTTTATTCAGTTCAAAAGAACCGTCCGCATTCACCCCGTAACGGAGCACAGTCGAAACTTTCAGCCCGCTCATCTCAATATGGTCATAATGAGGGATACGGTCTTTGACATTCCAGGAGATACTGCCGTCGGGGTTGATCGACCAACGGTTTTGAGCGGAAAGAGTTCCGCCACAAACAAGGGTCCAGAATAAAAACACAAATAAAAATAACTTCTTCATAATACTATTGCTCTGTTTATCTTTTAATTGTGCAATGTATGAAAAAAGTATTCACAAAAAAAATGAAGCTATAGGAAAAGTCTGTAAATAACACACAGACTTTTCCTGCAACTTCATTATCCTTCTAAAACTTGATTCTATTTAATTGCGCCGTCACGCCGCATCGATTTACCCGACCATATTCTCTGCGACGACCATTCTGCCGAAGGCTGAGACCAAAAAAGATCATCTGCCGGTAAACCTAAAGGCAAGAAGACAAATGCACATAAATACGTGCTACCGGTAGAGACATAACTATCGGCAAGTTCCGGCTGATGGCCACAAACACCAAGTGTCAACCACCCGTTTTCATCAAATGTCCCCAGGAATAAGCTGGCGTTTCATCACAGCAGTAAGAGCACAACGAACCTGTCCTGGTGCAATATAGAGCGGAAGTTCTTTTCTTAATGCAACCTGCGAAAGCGCCTGGAATGCACCAAAGCGATAAGCAACCGATCGACCGATAATGGGATAAGTTCCTTCCGGTGATATCATTTTTCCTGTTGTTCTGCATATCTTATCAGCCTCTTCCGTTGTACGTCATAGAAGTTTTCCGGATCCATATTCTTCTCACGCAATACTTCCAGAACATCCATCAACATCGGTTGGATTACATATCTGTTATAATAATCAAAATGGAAATTAGGACCATCTCCATACCACAACCGTCCCCTTTATACCATTCTTTATGTTTCTTCAAGGCATATTCAATCGGTCCCATTTCACATTCTCCGGTAAAATGAAGTAAAGCTGCTTCTATCGTAGCGGAGAACATCAGCCAATTACTTTCACCCGGTTTGATTTTTTCTGGAAGATATAAAATTCTCTATGATTCTCTTCCGGGTTACATCATCCAGCTGTAACCATATTCCTTCTTCGCTTCGCAATAAACCTTGAGCAAAAAAGGCGGCATCGACCAACGGCTGTCCACCCGGCCCATCAAAACGAAGGTAATCGGGCAAAGCCGGATCCATCGCATTCTTTATTGCTCTTATGACCAATGCACGAAACTCTTTCCGTTGTTGTCCTTCATCCGTATTATCATCCGGCAAATTTAACCAGGGAGCAATACCACAGAATGAACGTCCCAACGCTTCCAGATGAGTTACACCAGCCCGCTGTCTTTCATGATACATCTCGACCGGCATGTTTTTCCTTAATGTATTCTCACTCAGATTTACATATACAGGTCTTACAATCTGCAACATTGTCTCCACCCAATATTTTCTAGCATCTTTCCCTGTTGATTGGGCTTGACCTTTGGGAATAGTAAATATAACTAAATATAAAAAGGAGCCCTATTATTATTTTCGATTTCATTTCTTCTATTTTTCGTTATTAAATTTCAACATTTCCTTTCCTGCCAACAGAAATGCTCCCACACCATAAACTTCAGTCATATCAGATGTCACATCCTGGGGAGCTGCCGCTATCGGTTGGACAGAACCGAGTTTTCCTTCTTCATTAACATAACTTTTTTAGAGCTTTCCATCCTTTTACGGCAGCATTCTTATAATCCTTGCCTTCCAGTATATTATTATTTATCCCCCAGGCCAATCCATAGACAAAAAAGCCGGAAGCGCTATTTTCTGCCTGTGGATAAGCTTTTATGGTCATACATACTGGCGTGCCATGAGCCTTTCTTATCCTGACAACGGATAACAGCGGCAGCCATTTCTTTATAAATATTCAAATAATAATTATATGTATAATGATCTTTGGGAAGATGTTCCAGTATAAGTGCCAATCCTCCGAAAAACCCATCCATTACCACGTCCCCCCAGAATACTTTTTGAACCGTTTTTCTCTTTTTTTACCCAGATAGTTCTTGTCCCTGAAATACAGTCCGTCATCCTTACTGAATAAAGAGTCGGTTGTCAGTTTGTATTCGCGGTCCATATACTGAAGATATTTTTTTCATCCTTGGTCAGATTATACATTTCCACAAATACGGGCGGAGCCATGAAAAGCGCGTCACACCACCACCACCGTTTATTAGCGACCTTCTCGGCAGTCCACAAAGGCTCGTCCGAAGGATACCATACTATCTGATCCAATCTTTTCCGGACATTGTCGATCATTGCAGGATCTTTATATTTCCGATACATACCGACATACATTTGTGCCACACAAAGATCATCCGCATGATACACTCTTGGCAAAAAAATCCAGGAGTTCTTTTGACCTATTCCCATCAGGAAATCATAATACTTTTTGTCATTGGTATAGTCAGCCCATTCAATCATGCCACGATAAAGGGCGCCGTTTGTCCAATCGAGATTCTTATGTTTAACTTTAGCGAAGTTGTCTATTTGCCAGCCGGCAACCCGGTCGATAAGCTCCCGGTCATTCTGTTTATTCTTTCCTACCGCTACTCCTGCAATAAAAAGATAGCAGAAGACAGTAAATAAAACTTTTTTCATCTATACTTTTTATTTAAGATTATCCAATATGATTCGGGAGCAAATATACTTAAAATACATGCTCCCGAATATCATTTCTATCCAATTAAATCATATAAATCATACGATTAATTGCTATATTCTGTTTCTGCTGCCATAGCCTCCTCTAAATTATCAAACGGAGCAACATTGTATTCATAACCGGCATATCCCTTATTCTGGTTGATACGTCCTTCTCTGTTTGCATCGACAGTGCTTTGAGGTATCGGATAAAAAGATATGATAAGGAGCAATCGTATATTCCACACCGGAACGTGTTTTTTATACCTGAGTTATAGAAATTATTGTATTTAGAAACCCGTTGCCACCAATAGCTATTATCAGAGATTGTTTCTTCTGTATACGTCTGTCCAAACTCATCGGTTTGTCCGGTCAATGCGAAAATATAGGATACACGACTTAATTCAACATGACGCCATTCTTCCAGATACAGTTCACGCGCTCTTTCGTCCATGACAACTCCCATATTCATTTCTCCCGCGGTGAAAAGTTTTGAGCAATGGGCTCTTTTTACGAATTGTATTCACATCCTCAGCCGCTTTGGCCGCATCTCCTTTCCACATATATGCTTCTGCTCTCAAAAGATATGTTTCTGCCAGACGGAACATATACCAGTCAGCTTCTCCTCCTTCATAATTATTACTATTTTCATAATTAGGATCTTCTACCCAAGTTTTTTTGTAATGAGGCCAGTTAAACCAATTTTTCGTATAGTATCAGTACACAGCAATTCTCCGTTATCACCATACAAACGAATGTTTTTTCCGGCATACGGATTTCCGTCCGTGAATAATTTAGGATGATTGTATTTAAATTTCTCCATAACCATCCAGTTACCCGATTCAACATTATGGCGCAAATCAGTCTGATCATCCAACCACAAGCCATATTGATTATAATTGGTTGGACGCATACGAGCAACTCCACGACCATAAGTTTTCTTATAGTTGAAGTGAGTCGTTGTAATATCCATACCTTGTTTTTCCATCGGAGTCATGATTCCGATAGCACCAGCCGCCGGCCAAAAAGGAACGGTGTTACGCATTGTCCTAATACGTATACTAGTTGAGGAAGATTCGTTGCGACAAATCATACAGAAGATTGCTTCTTTTGTTTGTAGCAGCCATTTTATTTTCAGGTCTGTGTAAATCCCAAATAACATTACGCGTAACAGGATGAACATCCGGCATTGATTAATAAAAATGTTCCGAAATTATCTGTCATCAAAGAATATCCCGAACCATTAATCAGTAAATCAGCTTCCGCAATAGCTTTATCAAACTGTCCTGTTGCCAAATAACATTTGATTAACAAGTGACGGCAAGTACCTTTATTAACCATACCGGCTAAATCGGCTACTTCCGGTACATGCTGGACTGCATACTCCAAATCTTTTGTAATCATATCCAGAATAACCGAACGTTGCGTGGATTTATAATCAAATTTAGGACCTTGAACCTCTCTGGTAAACAAAGGTACATCTTTGAATTGAAATACCACATTAAAGTATCTATAGGCTCTATGGAAATAAGCTCTCCCCAGCATTTCGTCGTGTAACTGAGGATCCAACCCTTCTACATTATCAATATTCGTTATTATGGAATTCGCATATTTAATACCCGAATAAGTTTCACCCCAAATATATCCGTATCTTATAGTAGAAGCATTGTCCACAGCAGAAGGCTGCATCAATGTGATAAGGTCAACGCCAACATTCGGAACTGAAGGTTGATCCGTTGTTCCATTAACAGCCATCTCCGAAAAGAGATATTCTGATGTGAAAGGAGCTCCATCGGCATTTTCCCAGTGAAAACATATTTCTCAAATGTTTATCACAAGTAGCCAAAGCAGATTCAAGACCTTCTTTCGTTGTAAAAGTCTTTGACGGCTCATAGAAAGAAAGCGGGTCCGGTTTCAAAAAATCTTCGGAGCATCCCGACATTATCAAGGCAGTAGAAGACACTGCTGCAATCAATATATGTTTGATATATTTCTTATTTTTCATATTTCACTGTTTTTTTTATAAAGTTACACCTAAACCAAAATTGAATGAAACAGGAACTAAATTTCCGTATTCAGGATCATAATATTGCCATTCTTTTTGTCCAACAAGCAACATTGCGGACACTTCCCCGATACACGCAAACCTCCAATATGGAATTTAGACAGGTACTTTTTAGGAACATTATATTCTAAAGCAATACTTTCTAAACGGATAAACGATTTATCAATAATGCGCTGTCCTCCACTGGCCACATTCGAAGCCCCCAGACGTGCATAATTATTGGTCGGATTATCAGGAGTCCAATATTTTCAGCTGATAAACGTTCTGACGTTCAGCCTGATACCCACTATTTATAAATTCTTCAGAACCTTTATGCCCCCATTTGGAATAAATGTTTACGGACACATTAAAATTCTTCCAAAAAGTGAAATCATTCCTGAACGACCAGCGGAAACGTGGAGAGGTAGAACCCTGAAATACTTTATCTTCGTTTGAATATCTTCTATTTTCAACATCATATATATCTTTAAATTTAGGGTCTCCCGGTACTTGTTTATACTTTGCAGCTTCCTCTTCTTCGCCTACCTGCCAGATTCCTTCATATTGATAATTCCATATTTCATTAATATCCTTACCAATAAACCATTTATTTTTTTTGGTCATCCACTTCTTTACGTCCTATCACATTGCCATTTTCATCCACCACATCTTCAAAAGTATAATATAGATGCACAATCTTATTTCTGTTCAAAGAAAGATTGATGCTAGAACTCCATTCGAAGTTTTCGTTTTGAATGTTCAGTGTATTCAAAGTCAACTCAAAACCTTTATTCTGAACTTCCCCAAATTGGTCATAATACTGGAGAAACCGGTAATATTCGACAAACTCTGATTCATAACCAAATCGGTTGTAGGCATGTTATAGTACTCTAAACTACCTGTAATACGATCATTCAGGAAACCATAATCCAGACCAAAGTTCCAAGAGGTCGTTCTTTCCCAACGCAAATTCGGATTTGCCATACGGCTGACATACAACATAGAGATTTCTTCTAAAGAACCGTTTGAACCAATATAAGCATAAGGACCCGATCCGGTTGTCAAGTTAGAAAGTGCATCATATATTCCGACACCACGATTACCGTTCGAACCCCAAGAAGCTCTTAATTTGCCACGACTCATCGGCTCCCAGGTAAAAGAAATCTTCTTCCGTGAATGTCCAGGCCAAAGCCGCCGACCCAAAGATTGCTCTGGGATTTAATGTACCGAATGCAGAATATCCGTCACGACGGACAGATAACGTTGTCATATACTTATCATCATAGGCATAGAATAAACGTGCCAACAACGCATCACCCGTACTGTGAATATCGTCAGTAGAGAAAGAACTTTTCAATTTATCGGCACTATTTACATAATGTAAACCCAATGCATCGGTAGGAGTAAAATCCCTGGCATTTATTTTATCGGTCCAACGTCTATGTTCTTCCGCTTCCTGCGCTAATGTCAGGTTCACTTTATGTTTTTCAGCAAATGTATAATCCCAATTAATTGTATTATTCACCAACCATTCAAATCTCGACGTCTGTTCTCTGTTTACCGCACCGTTATGTTTGCTCTTCCACTCCGGATGTTGTGAAGATTCATGATAACGGTTATGATACCATTGGAAACGCGGAGTGAAATTCAATGTATAAATTGATATTGAACGGCAGTTTGACTTTTGCTGTTAAAATAGTATTTAGCGTTGTATAGCCACGTTCCAAATCTTTATACTGTTTGTCAAAACGATAGTTATAGCCATATTCAACGGATTCTCACCCATCGGATGCCATGCTAAACTTCCGTCATCTTCATACGGAGTAGAATATGGTGAGTTTTGCAGTAAAACATTTCCGGGAGCCACTGCCAAATTACCATCGGTACGATCCTGAAAATTCACATTAGCACCTAATGTCAGGAAATTACTTACAGTTGCATCCAATTTCAAATTAGAACGAATGCTCTTATAATCATCTCCTATAACCTGGCCTTTTGAATCCAGATAACCCATTGAAAAATAATAATTCATTTTCTCACCGCGACCAGAAATACTGGCATTATAATCCTGCTTAAAACCTGTACGATATGCTTCATCGTACCAATCATAGGTATTACCTGCAAAATAGTTTTCTTTTTTCCTTATCGAATAATCCTAAAACGACTTAACCATATTTCATCATCTGTGCCCTTGTCGACAGACATTGCTCTCCATTCAACAAGCGTCAATCCATATTTTACCAAATTTTCAGAAGTAGGTTGTCTATACTTTCGGGATTAACAAAACCTGTCTGGCTATCAAACCAATCAGAACGGAAGTCCAAATATCCGTCAGCATCATATACTTTACGCTGTCTGCCCATGGCTATCACCCCCCCAGTTAGCATCGAAACGAACACTCGGTTTATCTGATTTTTCCTTTTTTTAGTCGTAATGATTATAACACCATTTGCAGACTTAGCACCAAAAACGGCTGCGGAAGAAGCGTCTTTCAAAACATCTACCTGTTCAATATCCTGAGGATTAATTTCTGATAGTTCACCAAAGAATATAACATTATCAACCACAATCAAAGGATCATTATTTGCAGATAACGAACGCTGGCCACGAACCTGCAAAGAACCTCCGCCTTTTGCAGAAGAACTGACTCGACATTCAGTCCAGGGAACCCCAGTACGCAAAAAAAAATATCCTGCACCGTAGTAATACCTTCTTTGAGCAATTTGTCGGGACGAACCTGGGGAAACCGCTCCCGTAAAGGTCTTTCTTACGCATCGTACCGTAACCTACTACTACAACCTCATCCAGTGTTTGAGTATCTTCCTTCAATTCGATAACAATATTTGTATTGTTTCCGACCCTAATTTCCTGAGAAACATAACCGATATAAGAAACAACAATAGTGGAAGAAGGAGAGATATTAATCGAGAACTTACCGTTCAGATCGGTAACCGTACCATTCGTTGTCCTTTTTCAACAACATTCACTCCGATTATCGGCTCTCCATTCATATCGACCACATTACCTGTTATAGCCTTCGATTGAGTTACCTGCATAAATATACCTTTCTTATTCAGTACTATGTGCTTATCGCTTATGGTATAAGAGATATCGGCATTTTCAAACAGGCCGTCCAGAACTTCTGCAATAGGCTTTTCTACTGTAGATACAGTCACTTTATGGTTTCATCCACAATATTTTTATTGTAGAGGAAATGATATCAGTCTGTTTTTCAATACTATTTATCACATCTTCTATTGTGGCATTTTCCATGTGTAAATTTAAGATGGCGTTTTGAGAATATGTATTCGTTGCCATAACCAATGTTACACTCGTAAAAAAGAAATAAAACGAACAATCTCATAACACGAAAAAATTTTTATGACAAAACTTTGCCTTTCGATTTTTTATCCGAAATGGAATTCATACTTTTTGTTTGCTTAGTTAGAAAAATAAGGTTGACTAAAAACTTTTTTAATGACTGAACTATCAAAAGGAAAGGTGTGCGAGACCTTTCCTTTTTTTTGTTTAATCACATATTAATCATATATATCACAACATCTTTATGTCATAGGCAATTAGATTTTTAGGGTGAACAACTCGTTTTATATCCTCTCATTATATAAAAAGACGTTTCAGCTATTTTTTCCCACATAAGGGGATAATGTTTTTTCAAAAAAATAAAAGGTGAATGAATCACCTTTTATCTCTATAAACTTCTATCGTTTGTTTTTCATAAGTATTATTCTTATCCTTCACTCTTTTATTTTGTTTAAAAGATAAAGGGGCACTTAATCGTAATAATCGTAAAATCTCGTCCAACGACTCATATTCGAAAGTAGCCCGGTAAGGAGCATCCGCCAAAGTCGGATCTTTCAGTTCTATATTCACATTGAAGGTCAGCCCCAGACGCTTAAAGACGTATGAAAGAGGATCATCCCTAAATATCATCAATCCATCCTTCCATAGGCACACCATTTGTAAGGATCTGTCTTTATTATCTGGCAACGATTTGTCTGACTGTTAAAAGAGGCACGTTCTCCCCGGTACCATCGCAACAGGTGAAGAGTTCCCAAAAAGCAACGTCAATCTTTCCGTTTACCATTGTGACAGAAGTGATAGAATCCTTATTGTATGCTTCTATATATTAAAAGCCGTACCAGTAGCTTTAAGGATTACTTGACCGGTTTTTACAATAAAAGGATTTTCCTTGTCCGACTGTACTTCAAAATAACCTTCGCCATTCAAATACACATCCGTTCTCCTTTTTCGGAAAACCAAAGGATATTTCAACGAACTTCCGCCATTCAACCAAACATTGGTTCCATCAGGCAAACGGACTTCAGAGAAAGTTCCATGAGGCGACTTTTACCTCCTGATATTCTATTGTATCATACAAACCGCTATCTTTATCCAGATACAAATAAGTGCAGAATATCAATAAAAAGGTATAATGAGAATCGCTGCCGCACGTTGCCAATAAACTACCAATGTGCGAACCATATTCCTCTTTGTAGCTGCGATATTTGCAAGAATATTTTTCCTGGCTTCAAAAATACGTTAATCTCAGAAGGGTTAAAAGCGGGATTCATTACTTGCCAAATGTTACGCATTTCCTGAAAACAACGTTCATTATCAGAAAATTGACTCACCCAATCTTTCCAGTTCACGACGCTCTTCATTTGTCGCTTTTCCTGAAAGATAAGCGGTTATAATAGATTGTATTTGATCTTTATCTGTCATTATTTCTTTTTTTATAGTATTAAGACGTCCCGAAAACTTTTTTTCCACATCGTTTGTAACTTTTTTAGGGAATACCGATTGAAAGTAAAAAGGATAAAAAAAATCTTTCAATTGTTTCCTCAACAGTTCTAATGTCTTACTCACACGAACCTCTACTGTTCGTTCCGATACATTCAATTTCTCTGCAATCTCCTGTATTTCAAACCTTCAAAACGATTCAACTCAAATGCTTCTCGATATAAGTCAGGGATTTGTTGCAATGCATTATGAAGATGATCATGTAAATCGGAATACAATATATAATTTTCTGTATCATAGCAATCCAGTACACTATCCTTATAATTTTCCTCATACTGACGCACAACTTCCAAATGTCGGAATTCATCCATAGGCAACTGTTTCGAACAGATCTTAACAGGAAAGATTTTAATGAGGTTTCTATCTGAATGTTCTTTCTTTCGTTCCATAACTTCAAAAAGATGGATTGGACGATATCTTCACAGACTTGTTTATTTTTTATAAAGTTCCCGCCAAACAGCACTAAATCAACATAATATGACTGAAAGATTAATGAGAAAGCTTCTTCATTATCCTGCTTAATTGCGGACAACAAATATTGCTCTTGCGACAAATCTAGTTTACTCATTATAAATCACTTATCAGACGTTTTTTACTTAAATTAACTGACTAAATTAATCGGTCGTTTTTTTTAGTCACGCAAATAAGGTAAAGACATTTTTTTAGTTCTCATTAATGATTAAAAAAAAAGTAGGGGCTAAATAGGGTGATTTAGCCAGTACTTCTTTTTTTAATCATTAATGAGAACTAAAAACTTATGTCTTTCATCCTTATTTCGTGACTAAAAAAACGACCGTTTTTCTAGTCATTCGATAATATTCAACCAAACACAACCTCAACAAAGCCCCTACGACACAAGATCGCAGAGGCTGTTTTTTTCTGTATTCCTTCCTCACGGAGAAATTACAGTAAGAACTTTATTTTATTACTTAATATTAATAACCACTTGTTCGCCTGTCACAGGGTAATTGATGGATAGTCTAGGCGTTGCATGCAACGCCTAGACTCCAACTCTGGAAATTTTAGAATTTATTTTTGATTATAAATTATCTTATTTTACGATTGCTTTAACAGCTGCTTCACCCTCAACAGCTACCACAACTACACCTGCAGGAGCAGAAATTGTAGCTTCAGATGAAGTAACAACTGTATTAGCAACTGTCTGACCAAGAACGTTAGTGATAATAACTGTCTTACCTTCAGCACCCTTAATGATAACGGCACCGTTAGTTGCAACTACTGATACTTCAGAAGCGCTGATGCTTTCATTGTCTGTTGCCATATCGTCAGCAGAACCCTTTTCGATGTTGAAGATCAAAGCACCATCACCACCAGTCTTAGCATCATCGAAAGAAGCATCCATAGCAGACAATACCAAGCAGTTATTCTGGTTCTTGATCCATGCTGCATTCTTCGGAGCTATAGGAGCTACAGCATTTGATTCGATCAAGAATGCGCGATCTTCTTCTACTTCGTTAGCAGCCTTAGTCGGGTCGATATAACGGAATGACCAAGTATAGTTGTGATGTTTGTCTTCCTTAACAGTAGCTTTCATGTTAATAGAAGAGATCTTCTTAGCTTCAAGAGCTTTCTTAACATCATCCATATTCAGATCTTTTTTGTTGCAATATTTGCAAATGTGTTACCCAAGATATAGATTACGCTATCCTGTTCTACTGCATCTACGAAACCACACGAACATATTTACCGAATTTGTAAAGTTGTTTTTCCGTAACAACTTCTGCATCTGTAGAGTCAGCGAAGCTTACCAACAGTTTGTAACGGTTGAAGCCTTCTACAGCCGGAGTTGCGTGGATACAATCTTCTGGTCCGCATTCTTCGCCAGCAGCATTCATATGCTTGTGGTTGGTTGCGTCACAAGTGAATGTTTTCAGAACCTTCGTTTACAGTTTCGCTTACATAGATTAAGTATTGCGGTTTGATATTATACTGTGCAGATTTACCAATGTTGTACGGACGTACATTGAATGACAGACCAGCTTCAGCAATATTAGCAGCACCGATACCTAAGTAGCTCATACCTTCACGCTTGAAGTTTACGTTAGTTTCGTCCATCAAGTAGTCGTTTACGTATGCTTCTTTGAACTTCAACAGTTTAGTAGCATCTTCGTTACCTTCTACGGCTCCATCCAATTCAACGTGGTTGAAACGACGATACAGAGGTTGGTCAGCCAAACCGATTCTGAAAGCAGAAGTTCTTACTTCTTCAATAACCTGTTGTTGCAACAGGGCAGTTAAGCTCTGGTCAGCAACACCGGCTTTAAATTTAAATGATTTATCTGTTTCTTCCAGATTTGCAGCATCAATAAATGCATAATAGCAAGTAGCATCCAATTGATTGTTTTCTTTGAAGAAGAATTTGCTTGCAGCAGTTTTATCTGTGATCACAAAGTTATTTTTTTCTTCACCTAAAGCAATAACAGCATTCTTAGTGTGGATTGTATAAGACTCTCTCTTCAACTGAGCCAAACCATTAATTCTCTTTTTTAACGTCTGCTGTTACTTTATAACCATAATCAGCTGCTACGTTACCATTAACCGGTTTGATTTCGAAATAAGTCGGAGTATCCTGCAATACATTCAATTTGTTGCTACCAGCCACCTGAGCAATGTATTTGTCCATTGTGTACGGGTTGAAGTAGTTGAATGCATAGTTTGTGATCATCAATTCATCATCAGTCAAATATTTGTAAACCAAGATGTTCATCTCCTAAGATATTTGCATCTGTAATTTTTGTAATAACTAAAGAGTCAGCTGCAAGATCTGCACAGAAATATTTAGAAGAACCGGTAGCCTGAGTAAACTGATAAGTTCCATTCAAGCTTGCATATTCACGGTTTGCAACTTCCACAGGAGAAGTAGCAGCGAAATATTCAGAAGTCTTAGTCTTCAAAACAACCCACTGGTAAGCCGGCATGTGGTCAACATTCTGTTCGTCAGCGTCAACGCTCACCCATTCTTCTTTTGCACCATCGATATGGATCGGAGATGCGTAATATTTATTAGTTTTAGCATTGCGGATGAAATATACACCGTCTTCCAAAGATACTCTGTCAGTATCGCTTTCTTTGCAAGAAGTGAAACCTAATACGATATCAGTTTCTTTCTTTTTCACCAATTGTTACGACACGAATTTGATCTTCTTTTTACCAAATCCTGAACTGTTACATAGTTCTTGTCATCAGCATTAGCAGTGATAGTAGTCGGTGTTGCTGCCTTCCAACCATCAGCAGTCGGAGCTTCAATGATAGTCTTCACCTGAATAACCAAAGAGTCATTTGTCGGGAAATAAGTGAATAAGAATTGACCATGCTCTTTCAAAGAGCTAGCTTTCAATGCATCCAGATCATTCATATAATTAAATGCAAGGAACATAGAACCAGTTGTGTTGATGAAAGCAGTATCAACAAACAAAGCTTTAGCGTCTTCTTTTTCTTGTAATATAAACAAATTCGTCTTCTGCATCAGCAGCTAAAGAAAAATTCCTGGCTGAACGGATTTTTTTCAAACTTGTTTTGTTTGCATCCGAGTAAATGTCAGCTTAACGCCAGCATCTTCTTTCTGAATACCCAGTTTAGTGTTGATCTGCTTTGCATTCAAAGTAACAGCATCAGCTTTAACCAAAGAGAAAGTAGTAGTAAAAGTTGTAGCTGCATTACTTGCTAAGTCTTTCTTTAAAACTACAGTACCATTATCAACAACGAATCCTACTACAGAGTCTGTTGTAAAATAAGAATACAGAGGCTTTTTCATTTACCAGGGTTTCATAAGGAGGGAGAAAATGCCCAACCACTGACCTCGCCACCAACTTCAGGAGCAAACAGTTGCTGTAGCACCAGCAGCAAATTCTTCCATTGTAATAGACAGCAATGCTTCAGCGCCTTTGTTTACAAAAATCAAAATAAGGAGCTTTTCCCTTTATTTTCTTCTGTAACAGTGACACACCACAAAGTACTTGCCACATTGTCAGCTTCAATAGCATCAACAACACTTAACTTTCCGTCTTCATTAATCGACAAGAACTGACCGCCGTCTGTTTTCAGTTGATACAAACCACTATTGGTTCCTTCAACTAAAGAAGTAACGTTGTCTGCTGCAAAAAACAGATGTTGCACCTAACAATGCTACACCTGCCAAAAAGAGTAGAAAACTTTTTGTTCATAATTTAAAAATTTAATATTAATACTAAAGTGTAATAAGTTCAATTCACAATTGAAACGCCCCGCTTTCTTGATAAATGGCGAGTTTAATCGTTCCTTTAATCTCGCCATTTTTTTGGGGCCTTTCCTTTCGTTTGTGAAAGGCCCTGTTTTTGTACATCGTTTGCTATTCGATTGATAAGAAAGCATATAGACAGATAAAAAATATCTTAAAAAGAATGGTTGGTATGAAGCTAATTCTTACTTTTGTTGACGAGAAAAAAGGAACGTTTTTTCTCGTCACGGCATTTTCTCGACCATCTCCCTATTCATCAATCAATTACACGCTGTTTTTTCACACATTTTACATTCAATAATATTAATGTACGGGCGTACATTAATATATATCTATATAGCTTTTCTTTCAACACTTTACAACACATACCCAATAATCCTACTAGAACTAAGAAAATGTACCGAATAATTAATTCTTTTATATCAGGAGATTTATTACCTTTGGTACGGACTTTTTAAATACGAAAGGAATACATTACATAAATGTAAAAGTATACCTTACATATTTGTATTCCTAACCTTACATTTATGAAAAGAAATTATTTCATAAATAAGATTAGGGAGAAAAATCCTTAATAGTCATGATGTTAAACCTTAAAAATATCAGGAGGAATATGAGTATTGAATACGACTTATTTGCCAATCCTCCCAGAAATGGGGAAGAGAAGCCGACGTTACATGCCAGAGCTATCAATATCCAGACCGTCAATACCAACGAACTGGCGCGGATGATCGAGAGCATGAGCACTTTCACGACGGCCGATATCAAAAGGGGCAATCAAGGCAATCAGCGAACGGTTGTACTTCTGTCTCAGTAATAGCCAGAGCGTACATCTGGAAGGGATCGGTACGTTTTCGGTGACGCTGAGATGCAAGCAGCAGGTGGAAAACAAAAGATATACGCTCGGCATCCATTGAGTTTAAGAACGTGGAGTTCCGTGCTGATCCGGAGTTGAAGAACGTTTTCCGGGGCGTTCGTATCGAACGGCGGGAAGGGACCAGCGAAAAAAAACTACAATGCCGATATCCGGCAAAAACGTATCCTGTGGTATATAAAAAACTATGGGACAATCAACCTGACGGTTGCTGCCAGCCTGAACCAATGCACGCGGCAAAAAGACTAAAAAAGATCTGGAACAGCTGCTTGAAGACAATCAGATAAAAAAGAGCTGGTGCGGAAAAACGGGCTTTCTACACCAAGGCGTTCGCCCCAGCAACCAACAGCCGGCCCGTTACCTAACGACCCAACGGAATAATATGGAACTATACACCGCTATCAAAATACCCAAGCCTCCTTTCCGGTTTTCCTGGCAGGAACGCATCTTACTGCTCGGTTCCTGTTTTGCGGAAAATATCGGGGCGAAGCTGGCTGAGAACAAGTTCAATGTCGATATTAATCCGTTCGAACACTGTATAATCCGGCATCCATCGCTGCCGCATTGCGAATGCTGCTGCATCCGGAGCGGTTTACAGTAAATAATTTATTCCGGCACGAAGGCGTATATCATAGTTTTACGCACCACAGCCGCTTCTCTTCCACCTCGGAAACAGAGTGTCTGGAAAATATTAACGACAGGCTGTTTGCCTCGGCACAAGAAATCAGGAAGACCGGATATATGGTGATTACACTGGGGACTGCCTATGTCTACCGACTGAAAAGCTCCGGCCAGGTGGTGGCAAACTGCCATAAGCTACCGGAGAAAATGTTTAACCGCTCGATGCTATCCGTGGCAGAGATTGTGTCGGAATGGAAGGAATTGTTGCTCTCTTTATGGGAGCAATGCCCGGACCTGAAGATACTTTTCACCGTCAGTCCGATACGCCATTGGAAGGACGGGGCACATGGCAATCAACTCAGTAAGGCCACTTTGCTACTGGCAACCGATACGCTCCAGACGGCCTATCCGGAACGGATCGCTTACTTCCCAGCCTACGAAATCATGATGGACGAGCTGCGCGATTACCGCTTCTATGCAACCGACATGCTGCATCCTTCGGAGCTCGCTGTTGATTATATTTGGCAACGTTTTACAGAAAATTTCTTATCCGATGAAACGAAAGGCTTTCTTAAAGAATGGGCAGAGATCCAAAAGGCTATTAATCACCGCCCGTTCCAGCCCGAAAGTGAAGCCTATAAACGCTTCATCTCGCAAACTTTGTTAAAGATGGAACGACTTAACGAGAAATTCCCTTACTTTGATAGTACAAAAGAGATGGAAATAATAAAGTCTAAACTAATGTAAAGAATGGAATATTCAATTAAAGAAATCGTCAGAATTATCGGTGCGCAGGCAAACAACTTGCAGGATAGCACCATCAGCATTTTGCTGACTGACAGTCGCCGGCTTTCTTTTTCCGGAACAAAGTCTATTCTTTGCCCTCCAGACAAAGACCAACGACGGACACAGATACATAAAGGAACTCTACAAACTGCGCGTCCGCAATTTTGTAGTGAGCGAAAATGCTTCCGGAGTTCGAATCGCTCGGAGAAGCAAACTTCCTGGTGGTAAAAGACACGTTGAAAGCACTTCAAAAACTGGCTACCCATCACCGGAAACGTTTCAATATCCGGTAATCGGCATTACGGGAAGCAACGGGAAAACGATTGTAAAAGAGTTTCTCTATCAATTATTGCACAACGAGTTCAACATCGTCCGCTCGCCGCGCAGTTACAATTCACAGTTGGGTGTGCCGCTATCTGTCTGGCAGATAAGCGACAAGAATACGCTGGGAATCTTTGAAGCCGGCATTTCCCAACCGGATGAAATGGAAAACCTGCGCTCGATCATTTCTCCGACTATCGGTGTTATTACCAATATCGGAGAAGCACATCAGAAAATTCCTCATTTCCACCACGCAGAAATGCCTGGAGAAACTGACGTTGTTCAATGAATGCGAAGCCATTATATATGATGGGGATGATGCGTTTATATCCAACTGTATCGAATCGGCCTGCCTTTCACATAAGGCGATTGCTTGGAGCCGGACAGATTCCGAAGCGCCGCTTTACATCGAAAAAGATCGAAAAGAAAGAGGCGGAAACAGTCATCCTTTGTACACTGCTCGGGGCTAACTCAGAAATATGTCATTCCTTTCACCGACGATGCTTCCATCGAAAATGTGATCCATTGCCTGGCAGTAATGCTTTATTTAAAGCCGACCAGCGTATGATGCAAACAATTTGCAGGTATTGGAGCCTGTCGCCATGCGTCTCGACGTAAAGCAGGGGCATCATAAACCTTTATGTGTAAGGTTGGTGCAATAGCTCAACCTTCAATCCCATTACTCCCACAAATGCTACAATCACATTGCCTATTTCAAAGTATGCCGTAGCAAAAAAAACTGCTACAACTACACGAGATACCGCAGCACATACTGCAATGCGGTAGTCTTGTCCTTCCGGATTCTGCCCATATCCATACTGTCCCACCAGAACCACTGCCATATGGATTGCCATTCCGATTGCGATTTGCTGCTCAATCAGAAGGCCGTTGGAATATCCCAATTTGTCCTTTACAAACCAGATACCGGTAAATTCCACCACAATTTCGTATATAAAAGTTCCCAGAATTAATTCCGGTAATGCATCATTTATCCCTTTTTAACATCTGATTTAACCTTTTTCCGTGTCTTTTTCTGCCAAAGCCTCTGTGCCATCCGGTAGCAATTCTGGAATCCCGCTGCCGCCCCAAGGAAAAAAAACAGCAGAATCACCAGCCACGGATGCCCGTATCTTCGGTAAATAAAAACCCCGAGTCAATACATAAAAAAAATAGGAACTATCATGTTGATACCGAACTGCATGATTAAAATCAAGGAATCATACACTTTATTTCTGTTCTTCATGAATAGCTCCTTCCCTTACATTTTCGTGAAACGCTCTGCAAATACTAAGCTTTTTTATTTTAGAAACTTTTTTTGATATAGAAAGGACTTTTTGTTCTGCCCTGAAATACCGCAGTTCTAAGATATATGTTTTGCTTTCTGATATTAAAACAGTCTTTCCAATGTTTGACAGTCTGCACCGGTTGTCCGCCTGCATACAGATACATAAACAAGCCTGTTAGGAGGTCTTGGCATTCTGTTATGCAACCGGCAATGCAGGCACATAGATGTGCCTGCAAGGCGCAGTTGAATATGGATATGAATTTGCGCCGGTTGCCGGAATCCGCAAACTTATTTGTCAGAATGCCTAGACCTCCTTACGGGTTTGTGGAAGTATCTGTAGCAGACGGACAACCGGGCAGCCGGTCAAAGCAGCGGAAAGACAGTTCACAATCAAGCAAAACACATATCTAAGAACCGCTGGCATTTCAACGCATATCAGACAAATGCCCTTTCTAATCAAAAAGTTTCAAAAACAAATCGCTTTCCATTTGCACTCGCTTACGCTCATTATATCATTTTTTGAGGAAATTGTCTATAAATATTTTATGAAAAATGTCTACTAAATCAACTTTACGATTTTACAATTTTTACATAATTTTAACAAATATTACCAGATGGTTTTTTCCTGCACCTTCGTCATTTTGTTCAATTGGTTGTAAACCTCTGCCATTGTTCGTTATTTCTCCAGTCGCGTTACAGGGTAATATTTATTTCCCGGTTGGTATGGGTGTAC
>VOFJ01002875.1_pt1 | contig 43530 bp, 61 predicted proteins | sample 5384081 | NCBI WGS metagenome assembly VOFJ01 (sample SAMN12384729, study PRJNA508395) | human gut metagenome | isolation source: healthy gut I | host: Homo sapiens
AGATGCGCACGATACCGCCATGCGCAGCAAGGAGCGAGACGACGAGTGATCTCATGAGTAAACTTTCCTTTCTCACCGCGTAAATATTTGTGTGAGAGACCGGAATATATGATCCCATTAACGTTTTCAGAATTATTCCCCTTCGGATGCCTCAACAGTCTCCTCGGCAGCAGCTTCACGGTCAGCAGCGCGCTTATTGGAACACGCAGGCTGTAAACGATCATGACGACAGTGACGACCAGGATGACCAGGGCAAGCGGGTGGTTCAGCAGTTCCTTCGGGCCGCTGCTCATGAAAGACTCGACTTTGGCGGCGGAGGTTCTTTTCAAAGATGGGTCCCAGAATGAAGCCGATGGCCACGGGCATGATGGGCAGCTCCATGGCGCGAATGACAACAGCGATCAGGCCGAAGATCAGCAGGCACCAGACATCGAACATGCGGTTGGAGCAGCCAAAGGCACCCACACAGCACATGCACAGGATGATGGGCATCAGCAGGCCCTGCGGAGCGGAAAGGATCTTGACGAAGCCCTTGATGCCGAACAGCATGAAGATCATCATGAACAGGGAGGACAGGCCGATGATCAGGTAGATGGAGTACATCAGTGCGCCGCTCTTCTCAAAGATCAGCGGACCAGGGGCGATGCCGTGGATGATCAGGCTGCCCAGCAGGATGGCTGTGATGCCGTCGCCGGGGATGCCAAGGGTCAGCAGGGGGATCATTGCGCCGCCGATGGCAGCGTTGTTTGCAGTTTCAGAAGCCACGACGCCGTCCATAATGCCGGTGCCGAACTTTTCAGGAGTCTTGGAGCGGTTCTTGATAGTGGTGTAGGACATGATACCGGCAGTACCGCCGCCGATGCCGGGCAGGATGCCGATGCCGGTGCCGATGGCGGCTGCGATGAAGAAGTTGCCGATCTGGCTCTTGAACTCCTGCCAGGTGAAGCCCAGACCATGGATCTTATCCACGGTGGTGTTCTGCTGCATGATAACTTTGGGTTTCACGACCTTCTGGGCAACGCCTACCACTTCAGGGATGGCGTACAGGCCGATCAGGACCACCAGCTGCTGGAAGCCGGACTGCATGTTCACGCTGCCGAAATCGTAGCGGACGATGCTGTCGAAGGTGGAGATGCCGAAGGTGGAGAACATGACGCCCAGAAGGGCAGCTGCCAGACCCTTGACCATATCCTTGCCGGCCAGTGAGATGACCAGCGACAGGGAGAAGATGGACAGAGCGCAGTACTCGAATGCACCAAACTTGATGGCCACTGCAGCCAGATACGGTGCAATGATGATCAGAGCGATCAGACCAAAAATGGTGCCCAGGAACGAGAAGAAGATGCCGGTGCCAAGTGCCTTGGCACCCCTCGCCCTTGCGGGCCATGGGTGCGCCGTCGAAGGCGGTGACCATCGAGGCAGGCGTACCGGGGATGTTCAGCAGGATCGAGGAGACCAGACCGCCGGAAATACCGCCGATGTACAGAGCCATCAGCAGGGGCAATGGCGCGGCTGTCACTCATTGCAAAGGTCATGGGCAGGCAGATCGTAACGGCCATGGTAGCCGTCAGACCGGGAATGGCACCGAAGATGGTGCCGATCAGAGTGCCCACGGCCACCAGAACGACGCTTAACGGGTCGCTCAGGACCATGGAAAAACCTTCCATCAACATAATCTGTACCTTCCCTCCTTAAAAGATTCCCTTCAGGATGCCCTGCGGAAGCGGCATCTTGAAGCCGTACTTGAACATGGCGTAAATGCCCACGGCGCACACCAGTGCGAAGACCACGGAAAGCCCAGCTTCCGGTCCTCTTTGTAGGTCAGGATATTGAACTCTGCAAACAGGAACAGGAAGGTGGAGATCAGGAAGCCCACCGGCTGGATCGGGGCGATGTAGACCAGAAGCACCACGAACATCTCCACGACGGCGCGGTTGTCAGCCCAGAAGCCCTTGGCCGCATCCGATGCGGTCTTTTTTCCGGTGCATTGCCCGCTGCCTTTTTTCCGCCTTCATCACGTGCAGGCCGCGGACGATCAGCACGATGCCGAGGATCAGCAGCAGCACGCCCCACAGCTTGGGCACGGACGAGGCGTTGAGGAGCGATGCGGAAAGCATCTTTGGGATCTTGATCATCGCTGCACCGATCAGGTAGGCGATGGCAAAACCGCCCAGAACGATGCCGCTGAACAGATCGTTCTTCCCCTTATTGTATTTTTTCGTATTTCATAAGCTGTTCTCCCTATTTTTTGTACAAACGACTCAGCGCCCGTCTGCCATAAACTGTTTGAACTCCGCTTCCACCCAGGCCAGGTAGTTCTGCCAGTCTTGACCCGTCGGGTCAATGAACGGATTTCCCCCTTGCGGGTTGTTCAGAAGCTTTTCCATCTTTTGCAAGATATGATTGGGACCGGGATGGTTTCCCAGAACCAGCTGTACGTTCTGCTGCTTCATCAGCTCCAGAGAGTGAAGGAATGCGGGCTGCAGATCCAGCAGGCCGTACCGGATAAAAGAACTCTTTATACATGGTAATGAAGCCTGCTCCGCCAAAGGTTCCTGCACGCCAAACCTTTCCGCCGTCCTCAACATCGAAGAAGAACGACATAGTTCCTTCGGTATGGCCCACCGTTTCCACACAATGGATCACGGTGTTGCCCAAGCAGATCTCGTCGCCGTCTTCCAGCAGAACATCCGGATGGATCATCCGATAGCTCAGATATTTGTCCTGCGGAATTACTGCAAGTTCCGGCTTCCGCTGTACGCTCTCCCATTCATCCTTACCTACATAGGCCTTTGCGCCGTAGATTTTTGTCAGTGTATTGGTCGCGCCAAAATGGTCGTAGTGCAGATGGGTATGGAGCACGATTTTGATATCTTTGGGATTGAATCCGGCTTCCCAGATCGAATTGATCAGCAGATGATCCAGCTCGGGGTAGCTTGTGTCGATCACGATCAGACCTGCACCCGTGTCGATCAGATGAGAGCAGACCGCCTTATTGCCAATGTAGTAAACATTTCCGGCAATTCGGAAAGGTTTTACATAAAAAGTCATCCGGGTAACGATGCTGCAATTCATCCCGGCCTTCCAATCGGGCCTGCCGAACGTAATAATGTTCATAGCGCGTGCGAGGATTGTAATCGCTCATGCTTTCCCTTCTTTCTGTTTTGATCTTGTGTCAGCCCGTATTACTTATCGGCCCACTTGGGATGGTCGTAAACCTTTTTGTCTGCCACGAAAGGCCACTCGCCGCGGATAACGGCCAGGCAGCCATTCACGCACATCTTCGCCATCTTGATGACGGCCTCCCGGGTCTGGGCGGCGCTGTGGGGGCTGACGATCAGGTTGGGGGTGTTCAGCAGCGGATCATCCGGCTTGGGCGGCTCGTTGCAGAACACGTCGGTGCCAGCACCGGCAATGGTGCCGGCCCGCAAAGCTGCGCACAGGTCGGCTTCGTTCACGATGCCGCCGCGGCTGCAGTTGATGACCAGAGCGGTCTTTTTTTCATGGTGGCCAGCTCGGCTGCACTGATCATGTCGCGGGTCTGGTCGGTCAGGGGGCACATGGACGGTGACGATGTCGGCCACCTTCAGCAGCTCCTTGTAATCGGCGTAATATTCAGCACCCAGAGCCTCGATCTTGTCCTGACTCATGAAGGGGTCGTAACCGGCCACTTTCATGCCCACGCCCTGACAGATCTTTGCGGTCTCGCGGCCAATGGCACCCAGACCGATGACACCCACGGTCTTGCCTTCCAGCTCGAAGGCCTTGTGGACACCGCGGATCTCCCAGTTGCCCTTCTCGGTCTCCACCTGACCCTCGTAGAGGTTCTTGGAGAGGGCAAACATCATAGCCACGGCATGTTCTGCCACACTGCGGTTGTTGGCACCCGGGGTGATAACCACGGGGATGCCCAGCTCAGTGGCTTTCTTCACGTCCACGGAGTCGTAGCCCACACCGGTGCGGCCAATGACCTTCAGTTTGGGACTGTTCTCAATGGCATGGGCATCGCACTTTGCGATGCGGACGATCAGGGCATCAGCGTCCTGCATGTCGTCTAAGTAGTTATTGGGGTCCGGATTATCTTCTGCAATGATCTCGACCTGACCGTTGGTGTCAGCCTTCAGCTTTTCGATGCCTTCCGGGCAGATCGACTGCGTCATAACAAATTTCATAGTGTTTCTCCTTCAGGTCCTGTTTTTTCCGAAGCTTGCGGCGTATGCGATGGAATTCACCAAGCTCAGCTCGTTGCTGGCGCCGGTACCCGCCAGTGCATAGCCTGTGCCATGGTCCACGCTGACACGGACGATGGGGAGGCCCAGAGTGATATTCACACCCTCCACGGCCTTCCAAGACTGCTTCTCGCGGTCATACACAAAGCCGACAGTCTTAATGGGGATGTGGCCCTGATCGTGGTACATGACCACCACGATATCGTACCAGCCGCCGATGGCCTGACTGAATACACTGTCCGGGGGGCAGGGGCCGATAGCATCAATGCCCCCTCGGCCTTGGCGGCATCGATGGCGGGCTTGATCTCCTCGATTTCCTCCCGGCCAAACAGTCCGTTCTCACCGCAGTGGGGATTCAGACCGGCCACAGCCACCTTCGGATGCTCAATGCCCATATCCTTGCAGACCTTGTCAGCGATCTCGATAACTTCCAGCACGCGGGCCTTCTTCACCCGGTCGCATGCTTCCCGCAGCGACACATGGGTGGAAACGTGGACCACACGGAAATCGTGGTGAGCCAGCATCATGGCGTATTTCTTGGTTCCGGTGTAGTCGGCGTAGATCTCAGTGTGGCCGGAGTAATGGTGGCCGGCCATGTTGATGGCTTCCTTGCTCAGGGCGTTGGTCACAGTGGCCTGGATCTCTTTCTTCATAGCCAAGTCGATGACCTTGACCACATACTGGAAGGCTGCCTCGCCGCCCAGAGCGCAGGGGCCTACGTCAAAGGCCTTCGGGTGCTCCTCTGCCAGCGTATCGGGGATCTTGTCTTTCGCTTTGGGCACGATGCCCAGATCGATCAGATCAATGGTGCCGTACTCATAGCGGCCCTGTGCGGGGCTTTCCACCAGATTCAGCTTCAGGTCGATGCCGTTGACCTTTTGGGACACGGCCAGTGCATATTCCATGCAAGAGCGATCCCCCCACCACCAGCGGCTTGCAGGTCTTGTAGACCTCCGGATCGTTCAGCGCCTTCACGGTGATCTCCGGTCCATTGCCAAAGGGGTCGCCCATAGAAATACCAACGATAGGACGCTCCATCCTTGTTCCCTCCTGTTTTCAGATCAGGCCATGCCCTTTGCCTTGTTCTCTTCCAGCACCTTGCGCAGGGCCTCAGTGCCCCCTCTTCGCTCAGGTAGGAGAAGGGACGGCGGCACTCGCCCACGGGGTTGCCCAGCAGAGCAGCGGCCTTCTTGACGACGGTGTTGGGGTTGCCGTACTTGAACACGGCACGGAAGCTTGCGATGGAATCCTGAGCGGCCTGTGCTTCCTCGATTCTTGCCTTCCACGAACAGGTTGTAGATAGAGGACAGGACATGGGGGTAAACGTTAGAGCAGCCAGCAATGCCGCCTGCACCGCCGGCCTGCAGGGACTTCAGGATCAGGGAGTCGTTGCCGGACAGGACCTTGAAGCCCCTTATCCAGATCTTGGGTCAGGCGGATATAAGCCTGCAGGTTGTCCCAATCGCCGCTGGAATCCTTGGCACCCATGATGACATCAACGTCCTTTGCCAGCTTGGCAACGGTTTCGGGCAGCAGCTTGTTGCCGGTACGTGCGGGGATGTTGTACAGCACGATGGGAACATCCACATGCTTTGCCACTTCCACGTAGTGGTCGTACATCTCTTTCTGAGAAGCCACGGCGAAGCTGGGGGTGATGATGGACAAGATGTCGGCACCCAGGTCGGCAGCACGCTTGCTCAGCTCAATGGTCTCGCGGGTGGTGATGCAGCCGGTACCTGCGTAAACGGGAACACGGCCCTTGACCTGATCCACACAGGTCTCGATGATGGCCAGCTTTTCGTCAAAGGACAGTGCGTAGGCCTCGCCGTTGGTGCCAATGGGGAAGATGCCGTGGACGCCGCCCTGGATCAGACGCTCGATCTGCTGGCGGAGGACTTCCAGGTTCACGGTCTCATCGGGGTTCATGGGGGTCAGGATGGGGGGGTGATGATGCCTTTCATAGGAACGTTCTTCATAATCGCTTTCTCCTTTTTCATGTAAATTTATGTTTTTCTGTTCACGCGGTTCAAATAACTTCCAGGTAAATATTGCGTGCGTCCTCGGCTGTGACGGGACGCATGTTGTTCACCAGCAGACGCTGCTGCTGCATACCGGCCTCCACCAGGCCGTCCAGATCTTCGGGCTTCACGCCGAAGCCCTTGTAGCTGGTGGGGATGTCCAGATGCTTGACGATTTCTTCCAGCCAGTGGATAATGTAAGCGCTCTTCTCTTCCACGGTGGTGCAGGTCTTTTTCGCCGTGGATGCAGCGGTCATAGGCCTCGGCGAATTTCTCACGGCAGACGCTCTCGTTGAAGCGCATGACGGGCACCAGCAGGATGGCATTTGCAACACCGTGGGCCACATGATACTTGCCGCCCATGGGGTAACTCAGAGCGTGGACTGCGGTGGTACCGGAAGCGGTGATGGCCACACCGGCGTAGAAGCTTGCAGTCTGCATATTGATCTTGGCCTGAACAGCTTCGGGATCATCACAGGCTTTTTCGATGTTGTTCAGGATCAGATCCAGTGCCCACATGGCGTACATATCGCTGAAGGGGTTGGCCTTGTTGGAGGTCCAGCACTCGATGGCATGGGCCAAGGCGTCCACACCGGTGGAAGCAGCGATCTTGCGGGGCAGCTTCTTGATCATGATCGGGTCAAGGATGACGTAATCTGCGATCATTTCCGGGTTGACAATACCGATCTTGACTTCCTTTTCCGGCACAGCCACGATGGCGTTGGGGCGTTGCCTCGGAGCCGGTGCCCGCGGTAGTGGGAATCATCAGAGTGGGAACACACTTGTGAGCCCGCAGCGGGGCATCCAGCAGTTCCTTGACACCGTACTCATTGGTCTTGAGCAGGGAGGCCAGCTTTGCGATATCCATCACGGAACCGCCGCCCACCGCTACGATGAAGTCTGCGCCCGATGCCTTGAAAGCATCGATGACGGCCTGTGCCTGCTGATAGGAAGGCTCTGCGGGCAGCTCGTCGAACACGACGTACTCCTTGCCGGCCTGCTCGATCTTGGCCGTGACCAGAGCTGCCAGTCCGGTGGCCTCGATGCCCTTATCGGTGAACACAGCCACCTTTGCGCTGTCCTCAACCAGATTCGTCAGTTTGTCCAGACTGTCCTCGCCTCCGAAGACCGCACCCGGCATTCTTAATGTGTACTGCTTCAGCATTGTCTTGTCCTCCTTGCTCATTCCTCGATGGTTTGATTTAGTTTGTTCAGGATCCGCAGAAGCTGGTCACTGGGGCCAAACCTCTCCGGACTTGGAAAGTACATATCGTTTTTGTCCCTTACAGGTAAAACCGGAAAGGACGACACCCGGATCCATCTCACAGATGGGATGGAGCTCCGCCACGCCAAGTTCGCCCATGGTCTGGATCAGTACATCGCCGCCCGTGATCATCAGGGTGCGGCAGGTGCCGTTTTCTCCTGGTCCATCCGCCTCGATGAGGTATTTGGCTGTCCGGCCGATGGAATCCGCGATGCACTGCCGCATCTCTTCTACTTTCATCTGACGCTGTTCGGCGTACTGTCGTGTGGAGCGATTGCCGTCGGCATCGTTGGTATCGATGATGATGCAGTCGCTCCGGCTCACCGCTTCGGTCATGGCTTTCAGCTTTTTCTTGGCCCGCCGGGGTTTCCCAGTAGTGATCGGTGAGCTTTTCTTCCGGTGTCAGTCTCAGGCGGACGAATCCGTTCTGTTCAGCCTCATCCAGCTGGGAAAGGGTAATGGGATTAAAGCTTCCGCAGATTACCAGAAACCGCTTATCCAATCGGGGCTGCCGGGCCGCTTCGGCGTGTTCCAGCCCCAGCAGGCTGGGCAGGATAGCCGCAAAGCCTGCGCATCCGGCCAGCGCGTTCAGCTTGCCGTTCTGCCGGAGCACCTCGCCGGTCTTGCGGATGTCCTCCATGGACTTGGCGTTATAGATTTGAATGCCCGGGCCGGTCAGCCGGATCGGCTCTCCCGCTTCTGTGATCACGGTGGGAAGCTTGCTCTGTTCCGCAATGATGGCGGCCACGTCGGAGTTTCTCACTGGCTCGAAGGGATCCTGCCCGAACACGCTCTGGGCCACCGGCATTCCTTCAATGAGCTGCTGACCGTGCTCTGTGGTCCGGTTCATCTGGGGAAAGGCCGGCACGAAGAACAGCTGCCCTTCTGGGCTTTGCTCTGCCACTGCTTCCAACTCGGCTCCGATGTTGCCCCGGAGCGCGGAATCCGTCTTTTTTTATAGATGCAGGGAACGTTCAGGGGCGAAGGCCCGCCGGACGATGGATGCTACGCATTCCTTCGCCTGCTGCGGGGAGATGTGGCGCGTTTCCGCGTCGATCACCAGAACATCCGTTCCATCGGCAAAGCGCTCAAGGTCTGCATGGGGATCGGTCAGCACCACCGTTTTGGCACCGGTCTTAGAGATCTGCACTCCTGTGTCCAGTGCTCCTGTAAAGTCATCTGCCAATATCAAAAGTGTAAACATTGCTGATTCACCGCTCTCTTTAGCTTGCCTTTTTTCTTTGCTTCGGTGGCCTTATTATAGCCAAAAGCAGGGCGGTTCTCAATTTCAATTTGTGTCATTATGAAACAATTTTGGATTTTTGTCAAATTTTGTTGGTTCAAACCGTTTCATTTTAGAACGTTTCAGCAATCTCGTCTGGCGTAGAACGTTGCATTATGTTACAATTTTGTTGAAAAAGCCCGCGAAGCGTCCCGTTTTGGAACATTTCGGGCGAAATCCACTGTTTTTCCCATCGTGAGGAGGGATCTGCTTGGAAGAGATTCGTATTCTTGGGATCGCGCCGTTTGAAAGCATCCGTGCGGCAATGGAGCGTGTGGCGCGGGAAGAGTTCCCGGAGGTCCGCTTTGAAGCCTACACCGGTGACCTGGAAGAGGGCGTCAAGATCGCGCAGCGCCTTGTCAATGAAAACGAGAGTTACGACGTTATGATCTCCCGCGGCGGCACGGCGGAGCTGCTGAAACAGAAGCTGACGATGCCGGTGGTCGAGATCACGTTTTCGGTCTACGACATCCTGCGCGCCATCAAAATGGCCGAAAATTACAACAGCCTGTACGCCATCGTGGGCTTTCCCAGCATCACAGGCCCGGCCCATACCCTGTGCGACCTGCTGCGCTTCAACACCGACATCGTCACCGTTCACAGCGAAGCCGAGGTGCGCTCGGCGCTGGAACGGCTGAAGCTGGGCGGCTATAATATGGTCATCTGCGACAACGTGACCCACAGCATTGCCCGGGAACTGGGGTACAGCGCTTTCCTGATCACCAGCGGTGCCGAGAGCCTGCATGCCGCTTTTGAACATGCGATTGACATCTCGAAGGAGTACCGCCGGATGCGCCGGAAGATTGCACTGCTGCAGAATGCGGTGCGGCAGGCGCGGGGAAACGTTCTGGTGTTCAACGAGAAAAAAAGGAGCTGTTCTATACCACTGAGGACTCTGTTCCTGAAAAGATCCGGGATTACTTTGTCCAGCGCATCGGCGACCTGAGTTCCGGGGCGGTGCGGCAGTTTTTGTACACCGACGAGCTGACCTACCTGCGGGTCACAGCCCAGGCCATGACCTTTGCCAATGAGCAGTTCTATGTGTTCTGCTACACCCAGACGATCCTCTCCCGTAAGTCCATCAATGCGGGCATCTATCTTTATGAACATAACGAGGTTCAGCACCTGTTCCAAGACAGCTTTTTAAGCATCAGCGGTGCCATCCGCCCGCTGGAAAAGCGACTCTCGGCACTGGCGGCCACGGCCCAGCCGGTGCTGATTCTGGGTGAACCGGGCACTGGCAAGCAGCAAATCGCCAAGGCGCTCTACCTGAACAGCCCCTATAATAAGAACCCCTTTGTGGTCATCAACTGCGCCACCCTGAACGAAAAGGGCTGGGAGTTTCTGTTCAATTCGCCCTCCTCTCCCCTGCTGGAAAACCACACCACCATCTATTTTCAGGACATCGGCAAGCTGGCCTACCGGAACCTACAGGAGCTGCTCTATTACTCCAACCAGATCTCGCTGAAGACCCGGGTGTTCATGATCTTCTCCTGCATCGTTTCCCAGCAAAACGCCCCGGCCCCCACCATCCAGAGCTTTTCCTCCGAGATGGGCTGTGTGGGGCTTTCGGTGATTCCCCTGCGTTCCCGCGCCGACGAAATCCCGTCGCTGGCCAATCTCTACCTAAACAGCCTGAACGCCACCCTTGGCAAGCAGATCATCGGTCTTGCCCCCAATGCCATGGATCAGCTCATCCATTACAGCTGGCCGGACAATTTCACCGAGTTCAAGGCAGTGCTGAGCGAGCTGGCGGCCTTGGCTTCCTCCTCTTACATCCTGAACGATTCTGTCACCGAGGTCTTGCTGAAGGAACGAACCCTCCATCATGTGGAGGCTCCCCCCACGGCGGAGAATCCCTTCAGCGGGAAAACACTGGATCAGATTATCTCTGCCGCCATCAACCAGACTCTCTCCGACTGCGGCGGCAATCAGACCCCTTGCCGCCAAACAGCTGGGCATCAGCCGGTCTACCCTCTGGCGGCACCTGAATTAAAAGCACCCCTCCTCGAGATCCTTTGATATTTTCCAACTTTTCTCCTAAACCATACCATGCATACCTTCTACATGTTCTTCTCCTAAGAGAACACGCCAGTCCTTGCCATACCGGACTGGTGTGTTTTTTATAATGTGTCATACTTTCACCACTTTACCTCAATAAATTTTGCAAAAACATCTTGACACACCGCACAATCCATGATACTCTCTATCGCAAATTCCGCCGTGTTAGCCACGAATGACATTTTGAACACAGCCACAGAAAGGGTTGGTTATCACCGTGAGACCCACCACTTCAGTGAGGGAAAGTCCACGAAAGAATTTTTACCGCCCCGCAACACACCCGATCTATTTTGCCGCCGATTCACCCCGACAAAATCCATCGCTGCGCTGCGTGGGCGGTATTTTTCTTTATGGGTAACGCACCTTGAAAATTTCATAAGCCGACCGGACGTGATACCGACTTTTTTCGTCAACGCCGCTGCACAAACAGGGGCAGGAACTTCGTTCGGAGCAAACGGTGACCCCATTACATGAGCAGCGGAACCCTCTACTTATTTTTTGCGTCTTAACAATTCGGAAACATTTGTTGAGAAACGGTTTTGAGCGCAGCGGTAGAGGGCAAGAACCGTCCCGTGGCCACAAATTTTCAATTCTTGAAAATTTTCTGTCCATCTGGGACTTCACTTCTCAATGCGTCTGCGAGTTTTCCGAAGTGATCTTGTTGGGGGGCTTGTGCCTGCCCCAAACCCTGCCGCTTAAAAGCCCCATCATTCGTGCCGCTACGGCGCAAACGCGGAACGGCGTGTCGTGCTTTACATAACTTCACCGAGGAGTTATCGAACAGACAGGAGGTACAATGACCAAAACGAATGTTCAACCGATTCCTAGCAATTCCCAGCACCACGACACGCCGAACAACAAAACGCACGTCATCAAGTTCCGTGTGACAGCGGAGGAAAAACGTCACTGGAACTCACTTGCAAACTCCTGAATCTCTCCCTCTCCACTTTTATCCGCCGTGCCATCCACAACGTCAAGATCGAGAAAAACAGTCATCGTTGCAGGCGGCGGCGAAGAAACCCCTGACCACTGTTTCCACCTCTGCTTGCCCAGTGCAGCAAGGTGGGCACCAACCTCAACCAGCTTGCAAGGCACTTCAATTCTGGCGGTGCGGACACCGAGCAGATCCGGAGCGAAAACTTCTTGACGAACTTGCAGACCTGACCGCATTTCGGCTGCACGCCGAGAAAGTTCTGGGTGAACTGTATGGCAACGCTCAAGCATATCAGCTCTAAGAACTCGGACTACACCGCCATCGAAGCGTACCTCGTTTACCAGCACGACGCGTTCACCGGGAAGCAACTTTTGGATGAACAGGGCAAGCCGAAGCTGCGGGATTCGTACCTGCTCGACACCCTTGAGTGTGGCGATTTCTCGTTTGCAACAGCCTGTCTGCTGGCAAACCGCAAGTATGGTAAGAGCACCCAGCATGGTGATATTAAGAGCCATCAGTATATCATCAGCTTCGACCCACGAGATGCAGCCGACAACGGCTTGACCATGGAAAAGGCACAGGCACTTGGCCTGAAATTCTGCGAAGAAAACTTCCCCGGTCATCCTGCCATCGTCTGCACTCACCCGGATGGGCATAACCGTTCGGGAAACATCCATGTTCACATCGTGATCGGCAGCAATCCGAACACGAGAAGTGACGCGCAAGGCCTTTATGCAGAAGCCCCGCGATTGGCGTGAGGGTATGAAACACTCCAGCACCGCCCAGACCATGCGACACCTCCGTGTCGAGGTCATGGAGCTGTGCGAAAGTGCCGGACTGTACCAGATCGACCTGCTCAACGGCTCGAAAGAGCGTGTGAGCGAAGCCGAGTATTGGGCAAGACGGCGTGGTCAGCAGAAGCTCGACCTTGCAAACGCAGCCCTTGCCGCAGCTGGACAACAGCCCAAGCAGAAGAAGTTTGAAACCGTAAAAGATACCCTGCGGAAACAGATTTCTTCGGTGTTGTACCGTGCTACCAGCTTTGAAGATTTTTCCGACAGGCTTTGCAGCAGTACGGCATTGCCGTCAAGGAAAGCCGTGGACGACTCAGTTATTTGCCTTCCGGCAGAACGAAGTTTATCCGAGCGAAACATCTCGGTGACAAGTTCGATAAGGCGGCAGTGTTTGCTACGTTGCAAGGCAAACGCCGAACGCAAGCCCAAGGCGCAGTTCAAGCAAGATACCATCGGGAAACTGATTGACATTCAGGCAAAGCTGGCCGCGGGCAAGGGCACAGGCTATGAGCGTTGGGCAAAGAAGTACAACCTCAAAGCCATGGCACAAACCTGATCCTCTTGCAGGAAAAAGATTTGCTCAACGAGGACGCCCTGAACCAGCGCATCGCCGAACTGGAAACCAAGTATCACAACTCGCTGGCGGTGGTGAAAGACCTCGAAGGTCGCATGAAAGCCAACAATGAGCTGCGCTATCACATCGCAGCCTACACCAGCACCAAGAATGTCGCACAGCAGTTAAAGGCTGCCAAACGACCCGCAGCCTTTGAGGAGCAGCACCGTGCAGAGCTGACAGCATACCGGGTGGCAGCAACCTATTTCAAGGCAAACAACATCGTCAAGCTGCCCAGCCCGAAAAAGCTGGAAGCCGAGTATGCGCAACTGGCATCCGAAAAGGCAAAGTTCTATGAGCAGTACAAAGGAAGCCAAAAGAGGAACTGCTCAAACTGAAAACCGCAAAGCAGAATGTCGCGTCCTTTTTCCGGGAGGAAGAACCGACTCATCAGGAGAGATAAAGGAGTGTGCGTATGATCAACCTGAAAATCGACCCGGAGTTTCAGTCTCAGATTCCCCCTCTGACCGATGATGAATTTAAGCAGCTTGAAGAAAATATCCTTGAAAGAAGGCAAGCTGATTTCTCCTTTGATTGTCTGGGGTAATACCCTTGTCGACGGACACAACCGTTATGAAATCGTTCAGGAGCATTCCGAAATCTCTTTCTCCACGATGCCGCTCCCGTTTGAAAGCAGAGAAGAAGTTCTCGCTTGGATTTGCAAAAACCAGCTGGGGCGGCGTAATCTCACGCCGGAGCAAAAGAAGTTCCTCATTGGAAAACAGTACAGTGTGGAACATCGGAAGCCCGGTGGAAACGGCAACAACCAGCACACGGCTGCTGCCAAGAAAACGCCGCCCCGGAGGAATTGTGTCAATTTGACACAATTCCTCCCACTGCCACAGAAGCAAGCGTTCGTAAGCAGATTGCAGAGCGGAACAATGTCAGCGAATCCTACGTTGCCCGTTCTGAAAAGTTCATGCGCGGCGTGGAGATCATGGATCAGATGATGCCCGGTACAAAAAGAAAAGATCCTGTCCGGGCAGTTCAAAGTCCGTGATGCTGATATGCACCGCCTTGCCAGAGCCGATTTTCCGAATCGCAAACAGATCGTGCACGAGATTCTGCACCCGGAGGACCGCTCTGCTCCGCAGTCGAGCTACTCACACTACTCTGGAATCAACTATTCTGCGCTGGAAGCTGCCGTCCGGCGAATCCAGCAGGACTTTGATTTTTTTTGATGAGATACTTGCCTAAGCTACCGGACGATTCCTACGCCAAAACTGAAACGCTAAAAATCCTCAAGCAGCACAAAGCGTATATGGCACAGTTTGAAGAAATGCTGAACGATAAAGAAATCGCATAACGACAGGCACTTGTAAGCCATCAACGAGCCACCAGCCGCAAGAGCAGGGCGGAAAGCATCCGCGCCCTTGCGCCTGATAAAAATGGAACTTTGATTTTCTCGCCCGGCTTTGCCACGGTGGGACGATCAAAGGAGCGTGCGTTTGAACAAAAAGGAAAAGTCCACAAACACTTCCCCTTATCCCGATGAAGTCATTGACCGTCTGGCGCGGGCATTCTACCCGGCCATCCTTACCTGTTGGAACAGCGAGGAGGGCCAGCGGGAGTTTGCCGCGTGGCAGGCGGAACAGGCTCATCATGCCACCAGTAAAGAAAAACAGAGCGTTCCCGACGGGGAACGCCCTGTTGTACATATCGTTGTTGTCTGTGGCTTTTGGCAGGGTGTGTCCTATTCAGGGGCGCACCCTGTTTTTGTTTTGCCCTTAATCTTCTAGCCCATGGCTTCCAGCCACATTCTTCAAATATTTCTCCGGGTACCGTTCAGAATCATCAGATCGGCATAGCCCAGCGGGTCATTATAGATGAGATAATCCAACTCCGACCTCTGCGCCATGGTCACGTCCAGTGCATCCTCGACCCCGGTGCAGTCAATGGAGATTTTCCTGCCATCCCGGAGCAACAGCTTCACGCATGCTGGTGCCCATGTTGAAATGACAAGGTTCTTGCATCGTACTTCATATTCGTGTCCTTTCTGCCTTACGGCACTCTTACCGTGGTCTGTCGTGCTTTTTTGTGATAAGGTTTAGGACGTTTTTCGATGGAAGCAAGGGATTCGTTCTGTTTTCCGAAGAAAAAAAAAAATCCGAACCCTTCTCCTATTGGAAAAAAGTTCGGATTTTGTTGATGTGGTGCACCTCCAGGGACTCGAACCCTGGGCCCACTGATTAAGAGAGCAAGCCGCCGGTTCGTCTCAATTTATGGAAGTTTCGAGTCATCGTTATTTTTAACAAAGCAACGTGATTTTTCACCCAGTAATTTCTGCACTCCTTTGTCGGATTTTGTAACGAAAAGCACCCTTTGCACGTTTTGAAACCGTGCAAAATCCGTGCAGAAACCGTGCACTTACTCCCCAGACAAACTAAAATCCACTTCATCCGACAACGACTTGACGGCATTGGTTTGGGTGGCCATTCTCTTATTTTTAGTACTTGCTGCATCACAAGCCGATTGGAAAGCATCTGACCTCATTCTCAGTATAACCCGTCGTTTTGTGTTAGAAAAAAAAAGCAACACAGCACGATATGGTCTGTATGGCCTTGTAGTGGTATCCTTTTGCCAACAAGAAAACAACATAAAACGAAAGGAAAAACAAATGATGAAACGTATCTTTACCCTGATTGCCTCTATTATTCTGGCCACCAGTCTACTGGCTGTCCCCTGCTTTGCCGCTGAGCCTGAAGACTTGCCAGCACCGCAGCCTGGTGTGACCGAAACGGAACAACCTGACGGTTCTGATCAGCCTGAGAATCCGGACAGACCTTCTATCCCAGCCATGTGATGCTATGCCGGGCGTTGGAGACATGGGTTAACTCATAAAATCGATGTTCAAGTATTCTTTCGCTTCTTTTTTGACAACCTCTAACCCGATTTGATATCCAATGACTTTGCAGAGATAATACGATTGGTAGTACAATTCTTTGCTGATTTCGTCATCGTCCATAAAATGTCGGCATTCCGCTTCAATTTCCAGACATCGGGGCAATACTTGGTAATGTCCATATTGAATACAGGCTTCTCGTCCTTCTTTAGCGAGTGCAGCTCCTTCCTCATAGCGACCGCACAAATCCAGTACCCGAGCATAATTATAAAGGACCAAAGGCAACACCCCTATAGATGTTATGGTTTCCTTAAAATGCTTACGCACATACTTAAGCAGCTGATAGTAGATTTCAGCTGCTTTTTTATTTTGGCCAGCATCAGAGTAAGCAAGCCCAATCTGATTGATAATTGTGATTTCATCTTTTGTATAAAGGAAACTTTCTATACCTCTCCAGGTCAAAGCGGGGCACAGTCAGCTGAATTGCCTGCATTAGCAGATCGATTTGTTCCAGCGGCGTGTAGCGTCCATCTAAGCGTCCCAGGAGTACCCTTGAACGCAGGGCAAATTGCTGCGCAATTTGATCATCCGGATCTGCCAGCTTTTCAAATTGTGCAAGCTTCTCAAAGCCCTCCGGCACCTTTTCGGTCACATTGCAGGCAACAATTTCTTTCTGAAGAGCTTCCATCTCCAGTTCATTTTTACTCAGCAGAGCAAAATAGCGGTCATCCGGCAGGCCCAGACGCTGCAAAAGGGCATTGATCCGGTTGCGGCTGGGGGTCTGTTTCCCATTTTCCAGCCGGGAAAGAGTCATAGGCTCACAGATTCCATAGCAGAGCTGCTCCTGGGTCAAACCCAGATCCAGCCGCCGCTGCTTGACGTACTCGCCAAGAAAGACATTCTTCATCCCTAAACCCTCCTATAGAAGTAATATCTCTATTATTATAAAGGATGGCACAGCGGATTTCCAGTGAACGGTTCAACTTTTACTGAAAACTTATCGTTTTGTGTTATTTTCAAGTAACTCGGCACGATATGTTCAGAAGTGCGTCGTGCTGCTACAATATAGTCACAGCGATGAACCAAACATCCAGAGCTGAAAAAAAGGAGAAACAGAAAATGTATACCGTAACTTTTTCCAATGAAGAGCTGGAAGAGATGAAGGCAAACGACGCGGTTGTTATCGTTAGCTGCGATGATGACAACGGGCACCGCCTCTACTGATCAGTGACGGTTTCCCAAGGAGCAAATGTTTGCTTCTTGGGATTTTTCTGTATAATGGAACCATGTTTTATGAATTGAAAAACGGAACGCTTGTGGAAACCAAAGACGCACAGGGGAATTTTGATCTGACACAGGTCCTTGGAAATAAATATTTAGAAGATGTTGATTCCGAAAAATGTGTTATTGTTGATACGTACAGCAATAGATGTTTCCTCATCTCAAAAGATCTCCTCCACCATGGTGTGAGCGAAGAAGTATACCACAAAATGCTGGATAGCGATGAAACCGACTCAAACAAGTCAAGCGAAGAAGTCACTTTCATCTTAACAATTACGTATAAATGCAACATGCACTGTACTTACTGCTATCAGCAAAACGATAAAACCTTGGAAAAGAAACTTATCAGTGATGAAACTCTGGATAAAATTTTAAGTATCATTGCACAGTATATGGAAGCAAATCCGAACAAGACCGTTCGACTGGGTTTATTTGGTGGCGAACCCTTGCTGATCGAGAATGAGAAAGTAATTGATAAAATTCTCCAATTTTGCAAAGAGCACAAAACCACTGTTCATATCACCACAAACGGAAGTTTCCTTTCGTATTATTTGAAGAAATTTATCATCAATCGTCGCTTCATCAGCGGTATTTATCCCACAATCGACAGTATGGCGTTAAATTATATGACGCGATACGATCTTGATCCGAGCCGGAACAATACAAATGAAACTTTCAAACTCCTGTGCTGTATTAAGACACTTCTGCATTACGGCATCCATGTGGACTTAGGAACCAATATCGATAGGCACAATCATAAAGAAATCTGGAATACACTGGATGACTTGAAGAAGTTACAGCTTTTGCAGGATAAAAACTTTGCGTGGACTATTGGTCGAGTAGATGATCGTTTGTATGAAACAAATTTCCCTGACATCATGATGGAAAGTGAGATTCTCGCTGAGCTTCAAAGCAAGCCTCTCCCGGACAATGTTCACGCGGCATTTTTAAAGACCTGCTATAACTTTGCCGACAAAATGGGCCTAAAGTTGAATTTGCGGGAGCATAAACAAACACATAGTTATTGTTGGAGCACTTCGTCATCCAGTAATGTTTTTTATGTTGATATGAATCTGAAAACATATCGTTGTACTTGCACAGTTGGTAGATCTAGGTACAGCCTTTTTTGATTTTTCCTATGAAAATTTAACAAATTATCGGCCCGTCGCTGTAACCTGCAATTCTTATGCGGAGTGTAAGGATTGTAAAATCGGTGGCTTCTGCGGTGGCGGATGTCAGCTGTCCCACCAAATCGATTTCAAAAAGTGCTGTACATATGAAGAAGAAGTTTTTTTTCTCACTTCATGAAAACACTGTTTATTCCTTATATTAAATCCAAATATAACGAGGTGAATCAAAATGAACGCAAAGCTGAAAACAGATGCACTTGACCTTACCTCTCTGCTCAATGGGCTGGTGTTTTTCTCCCCAGTCTCTCTACTGGTACGAACCACTGCAGGAATCTCTCTCAGCCAATTCTTCATTTTGCAAGCAATTATGGCTACTATGGTCCTCCTCACAGAGATTCCTCTCGGAAAGCTGACCGATCGCATTGGCTATAAATCCACGTTGGTACTATACCAGATCGCGCTGCTCATTTCGAGAACCTGCCTCTTGCTGGCTCATGTAAGCTGCAATTATAGTCTGTTTATTTTACAGGCTATCCTCTCGAAGGCACAGCGGCTTCCTTTTTCTTCTGGGACGCAGAGCGGCTATATTTATATTATGTTTTCAAAGGAACATTACGCTGAAAAATCTGCACATGTCGCCAATTATGGAACTGTCGGATTTTTTGCCAGTACCCCTAGCTTATGCGGTCCTGTACACGCTGATTGGCATCAAGGGTCTGCTTCTGGCAACGATTGCCGCAAACCTTGTTGCTGTCTTTACCTCTTTAAAAATCCCCAAGGAAACAGTGCAGCCCAGAAGTGAAACGCGCCAAAAGAAAAACATTCCCTATCCGCAGTTGTTTCAGCAGAAAAAGATATGGATGCTTCTAATGATTTTGGCAACTTTGAACATTGGCCGCATTCTGATCAATTTCTTCTATGCGGAGAAGCTGCAGTTGTGCGGGATCAATGAAACCTGGCTCGCCGCAATTATTATGGGTTATTCTGCAATTCAGTTGCTGTCCGAACGGATTCTCGCCCGTACCAAGCCTGAACACTATAATCAAATGATGGCACTGTTTTTCATTCTGAGTGGAATAGCCCTTGGTGTGTTGGGCTTGGTCAATGTGCCGGTTTGGACTATCCTATTTATGCTGATCCTTCCGCTTTTTTTTGGATATTCCATCCTATCTGCTGGGAGAAGTCCAAAACAGCATTGTAGATGCTGCCGGCGAGGGAAGACAATCGCGCCGAGCTGCTTTCCGTCTTCAACATGGGCGTCAATGTTACTGAAATTTTTTTATCTGTTTGGCTCATCACTACTGGTGAGCGCCGGGTCAACGGCTTGTTTTGTCATCCTCGGTGCTTTTATGACCGTAGTTGGAATTGGCATCTGTCTTTCTGTGAAGAGCGCATGGTTGCTTTCACTTCAAAAAAAGAAAAAAAAGAACGGCAACTAATTTTAGTCTACAATATCAAGAGGGCTTATATATGATGTCTGGATACATCTCCGATTGCCTAGGGAGAAAATTTCAGTTGTATTCAACCCAAGCCAATATTTACCTCAAAAATTCAATTGGGATGTCTTCATGGCCACACTGATTCCTACTGAAGGGTGTAATTTTCAGTGTTCATACTGCCACAAAAACCACCCGGCAGCCAGTATGACTCGTGACACACTGGACCGAATTGAGGGAGTATATAACTGCACAAGCGCCGCGCTATAAACAGGTCATACTTGCATGGTTTGGAGGTGAACCTACTCTTTGCAAAGACACTGTGCTGGAAGTGTCCAACATTGTGCAAAATCTGCAGAAACAGTATGGCTTTCACTATGCTGCCAATATGACCACCAATGGTTATCTGCTGAATGACAAGCTATTTCGGCAGTTCTATCAGGCAGGGATCACCAGCTATCAAATTACAATTGATGGTTGGAATCACGACAAGACTCGGCCCCATGTATCCGGCAAAGGAACCCTGCAGACCATCATTAACAATCTGGCCTCTCTTTCCAAGTTGCCGCCGGCAGAGTATTCCTTTCATATCACGCTGCGCCACAATATTCTGGCCGACGATGAGGACTACAGTTGGTATGATTATCTGTACCGTCTGTTTGGGCATGACAAACGCTTCGCCGTACTTGTTCGTGCTGTTGGTGACTGGGGTGGTGAAGGCGTCCACAGTCTATCCATCCTTCATCAGGATACAAAAGATGTGTTGGTAGCAAAACATGTTGCATATCTGGATAAGATCGGGATGTCGTGTCATAACCACAGAAACGGAGCCCTTGCACAGGTGTGCTACGCTTCCTATCCACATAGCATGGTATTCCGGGCCAATGGAAAAATTGGCAAATGCACTGTGGCGCTTGACCACCCGCAAAACCAGTTAGGTTGGGTTGATCCCGAAAAAGGTATTGTGATCGACCCGGAGGTTAACTGCCGGTGGAGCTTTTCTGATCTGAAGCCCGAGTGTCGTAGCTGCCGGAATGTTTTGCGCTGCATGAATATGCAGTGCAAAAAGTCTGAAATTATTGATGGAAAGACAGTTTGCCTCTATAGAAAATCAGAATGTGTGTAATCAGTTAACTAACGCAAAACGATATGTTTATTCCTCATCCTGTGTGCTACAATTTGAATCAGAAAGAGCAAAGCACACAATCCACTGTTCATAGAGACAGATGGAACGATCACAGAAGAGGTGGAAATCATGAAGTATTATCTCAAAAAGTGCTGGCCCACTGTTACAGCGGCCTCCATCTGTATGGTTGTTGCCTATGGTTTGCAGGTCTGCACCAGTCTGGTACAGATTCAGATCACCAGGGACTGCTGGACGGTGATCTGCGGGCTTTCACCATTCGGATCATTCTTCTTCTGCTGACCTGGCTGGCCGTGGTCCTTTGCCTGATTGCAGAGACCTTCTTCCAGGGCCGGGCCGTGCCGTGCGCCGGATGAACAACGCTCTGCGCCGGGATATGGCAGCGGGCCTGTTGCACAAGACCCATCAGGAGTATCATAAGCAGGAGAGCGGCGAGTACCTCTCCCAGTTTACCAACGACGTGAACCAGATTGAGCAGATGGCCTGGACTCCGTTTTTTCACCATCATGGGTTCTGCGGCACAGGTGGTGTTCGGCATCGTTGCACTGGCATCCATTCATTGGCTGCTTCTGGTGATTTCTCTGGTCATCGCATTGGTTATGATCTTCGTTCCTCGTCTGTTCAGCAAACGGTTGGGAACCGTTGGCACAGCCTGTGCCGCCAGCCAGGCTGACAGCGTCAGTAAAATCAAGGATCTGCTGGCAGGTTACGATGTGCTTCGCTTCTTTGGCAAGGATGAACGGTTTACCAGCGGAGTCGATGCAGCCAGCGACAGCATGGAGCAGGCCAAGTACAAACTGACCATCAACAAGGACGGCATCGGCTGTGGTCTGGCCTATGTCAGCGCCGTCTGCCAAGTGGCCGTTGTCATCCTGCTGGGTGTCCTGATCCTCAATGATATGATTCCTCTGGCCACCTTTATGGGCACCGGTACCATCTGCGCCGGCGTGTATAATGGAGACTGAACCAGGTGTCCAAACTTGCAGTGTCCTTCTCGGCCAGCAAGCCCTATTTCGATAAGATTACCATCCATGCCGGCGAGGCGCAGCTTCCTGATTTCGGTCTGCCTACCCTGCAGGAAGGCATTACGGTCAAGGATGTCTCTTTCGGCTACGATGAAAAGAAGCCGATCCTGGTCCACAGGAACGCGGAATTCAAGAAAGGCGGCAAATACGCCCTCACCGGTCCCTCCGGCTGCGGCAAGAGCACCCTGCTGAAGATTCTTCTGGGCTGGCTGCCCGGCTACCAAGGCAAGGTCCTTTATGACGAGAGACGTGCGGGATTACACGCCCGAGCAGCTCCAGCAGAAAATGAGCTACATCGAACAGAATGTGTTCCTGTTCAATACCACCATCCGTGAGAACATTACCCTGGGTGAGCACTTTACCGACGAGCAGATGGAAAAGGCACTGCGTGACAGCGCCCTGGCAGGCGACCTTGCCAATATGCCCAAGGGTCTGGGATACGCCGGTGGGCGAGGAAGGCAACGCCCTCTCGGGCGGCCAGAAGCAGCGCGTGGCCATCGCCCGTGCTCTGATCCATAACCGCAGCATCCTGCTGGTGGATGAGGGCACCAGCGCCCTGGACCAGAAGAACGCCGACATCGTGGAGAAGAGCCTGCTGTCCAACCCTGACCTGACCCTGATCCTGATTAGCCATCACCTGAGCGACGAACGTAAAGCCCAGTTCGATCATGTGTACGAGTTGACGCCCGCATCTTCTATTGTCTGAAACCGGGAAGCAACGCAATAGCCGGAAGAATCCAAAGAAACCGTGCCGGGGTTTCGTGACACACGACTTTGTTTGCAAAGTCTAGTGTGTTACACCTTGGTTCCGGCTGATGCGGAAAAGGGACTGCGAGCAGCTCCGGCAAGCACCTATTCTGCGGCAGAAGGATGCGCGGATGGGGATGGCAGCTAATGGTTTCTGCCCACCCAGCGCAGGCTTGCAGAGGAACCAATCTGGTGTACGTTCTCCTTCCTGCCGCAGCAGCGTTTTTCCCTATAAGCCGCAAGGTAAATAATCAGCGTCTGTATTTGCCCCGCATCCCGGCCTTTGTGCGGTGCTTTAACATAGAGGATTTATTGAACACTCGCAGCAAGGTCATCTGTTCTTCTTTCGTCAGCTTGGAATAGTCGATGCCGATCTGTCCCATCAGGACATTCATCTTCTTTTCCAACGGAGAACCTTCAAACTTCTGTGCATTTTCAAGCTGCTTCCTCGCTTGCTCGACCGCTGCGCCGTCCGACGTGGTCTTATCGGTCCCATGTGCCGCTTTGATCTGCTTCAGGATCGCCGGCAGCTCATCATAGAGGATCTGCCCGAAATATTCGTCCTCGTTGATCTGCGCCGCCTTCAGCGTCCGCATGGTCAGGTCCTCTGCATCGGCATGGTATCGCTTTTTCCAGTTCCTGCCGGGTGGCTTCCACCATGGCATTCATATCCCGGATGCGGTCACTGAACCAGACCGTCCACACAGATCTCAAGGTCGGTCATCCACCGGGAAAAATCGGGATGTTCCAAAAGTTCACACAGCAGCCGATGATTGAAATTCCCATTCCTTAATACGTCCACTGCGCCATCGCTCAGATGCAAGTCCGAAAGGACTGCATCTGGGCGTTTTTTGTTTTCCGTCACGCCCAACAGGTAGTCCGTGGTCACGCCATAGAACTCAGCCAGCGTTGTCACCGCATAAATGCTGAGGTCGGTCACATCGTCACTCTCGTATTTCGACAATGCCGATTTGGACAGACCCGTCTGCTCTGCCAGCGTTTCCAGCTTCAGACTCCGCTCCACACGCAGGTCTTTGAGCCGTTCTCCCAGTGTCAGCTTGATGTTCATGGTCGCACCTCCGATGTTTTTTGCACAGTATACCACTTCCGGCGGTCCCTGTCCATAAGCGTGGAATTTTGCAGTTTCTGCACCTGTTTTCCGACATTATGGATATACGGCACAGCAGCCCATGGAGGTGCTATCCTATAGACAGAAGGAAAACATATCACTCCCCAGCAGCGAACATATTAAGGGCTTCCCGTAAAAGCCCTCCCGAATCATATAACCGAACCTTGACAACAGAATGACCGTCCGAACTGCCCAGACCGCCAAGACCTCCCATCGGGGGAGCGAGCGCCCTGCATAGGGCCGACACAGAGTCCAAAAAAAAGATTTCCTGTCGGGAGGCAGCAAGGGAGACCGGCTTCACCGAAGTTCCCATTTGGGGACCCCGGTGACTTTGAACGTGGCAGGGATCAAAACGATCCGTGCCAAAACCTTTGACCAAAGGAGAAATTTTGAGTTTATATCAAAAGATCAAGTCCGCCATCACCGTTCGGCAGGTGGGAGAGATGTACGGCATGAAGCCCGACCGCCATGGCATGGTGTGCTGTCCGTTCCATTCTGACAGCGACCCCAGCATGAAGCTGAACGACACCTATTATTACTGCTTTGGCTGCGGAGCCAACGGCGATGCCATCGACCTCACCGACCTCACCGCCAAGCCTGTTCGACCTGAACCCACGGCAAGCCGCCGAGAAGCGGTCTTGATACACGACTTCGGGCTTGACCCGGACAAGCCGCTTGCCAATAAGCCGCCCGCCATCATCGCCCCGCCGCCCAAGCGTGGCCTGACGGACGAGCAGTGGGCAGACATCGCCTACTGTCTGCGGGTGCTGACCGATTATCTCGACCTGCTGCACGACTGGCAGGAGCGCTACAAGCCCGCCACCCCGGAGGAACCGCATGACCCACGGTTTGAAGAAGCCCCCTCCACACGACCGAGACCATCGAGCACCTGACGGACTGCGTTGCATTTGGGACGCCCCAACAGAAGGCCGATGCCGCCGCACAGCTGCTGTCCGGGTCGTACCTGCTGATGTTAGAAGAGCGCACCGACCGCCTTGCTCTGGCGAAGTGCGCCTGACAATTTATTCACCTGAAGTGGTGGGTCTCACGGTGAGACCCACCCACCACTTCACTTTTCTAAAGGAGAACCACCACATGAAGAAAAACATTTCCCGCAATCCCTTATGGCCGGACTGGTACAACGGCAAGAAGATCGATGAAGTCCAGTTTGGCCGCGCCTTTCTGGAGCAGTGGCCGCTGAAATGCGTCAACGGAACGCTGTACACGCTGGACGGTCCGGTGGAGGACGAGAGCGAGATCAAGCAGCGCATCTTGGAGAACATCAAGGAATATGTCACCTCCGGCCTGTCCAAAAAGGTCACCAACATTCTGGAGACCATCAAGCTGCTGGCTTTTTCCGACCCGTTTCCCATCGAACAGGACTGCATCCACCTCCAGAACGGCGTGTACCATCTGCCGGACGGCTCTTTTCAGGAGAGCCGCCTGTTCTGCCAGAACCGCCTGCCTGTGAGGTATGACCCCAAAGCCGCCAGCCCTGACCGCTGGCTGACCTTTCTGCACGAGCTGCTGGACGATGCCGACATCCCCACCTTGCAGGAGTATCCTGGGCTACTGCCTGATCCCCAACACCAAGGGACAGAAGATGATGCTCATTGTCGGCAAGGGCGGCGAGGGCAAATCCCGCATCGGGCTGATACTGAAACGGCTCATGGGGGATGCCGCCAGCAACGGCAGCGTCCAGAAAGTGGAGAACAACCGTTTTGCCCGTGCCGATCTGGAACGCCGCCTGCTGATGATCGATGACGATATGGACATGAACGCCCTGCCCAAGACCAACTATATCAAAACGATTGTCACTGCCGAAGCCAAGCTGGACTTGGAGCGCAAAGGTGTCCAGAGCTACCAGCGGGACATTTACGCCCGATTCCTCTGTTTCGGCAACGGTGCGCTGACCTCGCTGTACGACCATTCGGACGGCTTTTTCCGCCGCCAGCTCATCCTGACCACCAAGGACAAGCCTGCCGACCGCACGGACGACCCCTTCCTTGTGGAGAAGATGTGTGCCGAATTGGAGGGCATCCTGCTGTGGTGTCTCGAAGGACTGCACCGGTTGGTGCAGAACGATTTCCGCTTCACGGTCAGCGAACGAGCCGCCGCCAACGTGGACACCATCAAGCGCAGCAGCAACAACGTCATCGACTTCATGGAATCGGAGGGTTACTTCCGCTTCAAGGCGGACTACTCCATCAGTTCCAAGGAGTTCTACGACATTTACAAGCAGTGGTGCGAGGACAACGCCTGCCACAGCGTATCTGCCATCCGTTTCAGCGCGGAACTGCGACAGAATGACCGCCGCTACAATCTTGAAGCAACCAACAACATCTACCTGCCCGGTGGCCGCAGGGTGCGGGGTTTTGTAGGCATCGAACCGCTTGTCCACCCCCTGCCCGTAAAAAGTGCATTTTTTACGGAAGAAGTTCGTACAACCTGTACGGTCTGTACTTGTACGCACCCGTACGGCGAATCGAAGCAAATTAAAACGTGGTATCGTTTATATCTCGTATCTCAGTACGCCGTACAGACCGTACGGGTTATTTGAAGTCCGTACGCAATTTTTTCAGATGCGTACGGAGCAATCAAGTTCGCATTGTGCGAACTTGTCGGGGCGAGGCCCCTCCATCTTGCTGGCGCAAGACCGTTCGGTCACTTAAAAGCCCCACTGGGGCTTTCATTGCTTCGCAAACGTGAACTCGATTAGCTCTCCCGCAGGAGACGTTCCCCCCTCGGAGAGTCCTCGAAGAGCCCACTACACTTTGCAGCCCATAGGGATGAATGTGTCATAGTGGGTTATTACACTTCCGAAGAAGTGCATCTTCGTCCCCGTCACCTTTCGATGAACCTTGAAAGGAGGGATGCCCTTTGGCAAGAAACGATGGCGTTGACCGCACCAGTGTCCGGAATCTCGCCGTTTCGGACAAGGCCGTTGGCAACACCCAGCAGCACAATGAGCGTGAAAAGGACAGCTATCGGAACCCCGACATTATCCCCCAGCGCACTGCATGGAACGTCCACTTCAAAAAGCCAACCGCCAGCTACACCGACCTGTTCTCCCAACTGGAAACCGCTGGCACGATTTCAACGCGCGGCTTGAAGCCGGATGCCACCCATTACTGCGAGCTTGTCTTTGATGTCAACTCGGCCTACTTTGACAACCACGGCGGCTACGAGTCCGCCAAGCAGTTCTATGAGGATGCCTACCAAGCTGCCGTTCAAATCGTGGGCGGTGAGCAGTATATCCTCTCGGCAGTTATGCACGCCGATGAGATCAACCGTGCCATGACCGAAGCATTAGGCCGTGAAGTCTACCACTATCATCTCCATGTGGTCTATGTGCCTGTGGTGGAAAAGCAGATCCTCTGGTCGAAACGCCGCAAGGACAAGGCACTGGTCGGCACAGTCAAGGAGACCGTCATGCAGGTCAGCCGAAGCAAGAAGTGGGCTTCCAAGCCCCTGCTGGACGATGCCGGAAAGCCTGTCCTGCAAAAGAGCGGCAAGCCAGTCCTGAAGAAGTCGTACAGTGTCCTGCAAGACGATTTCTTCAACTATATGCGCAACGCCGGGTACACGGATGTGGAACGTGGTGAGCGCGGCAGCACCGAAGAACACCTGACCGTCACCCAGTTCAAAGTCCAGCGGGAGCAGGAGCGTCTGGACAGTCTGACCGCCCAGATTGACCAGAAAGAGCAGCACCTCACCCAAACCAACAAAACCCTCTCCAAGACCGAAAAGGAACTTGCCGCTGTGCAGAAAAAGGCCACGCTCACGAAAGAAGCCCTCATTCATGCGCGCAATCTGGATTATATTGGTAAGCGCACCTTTCTCGGCAACTACTCGCTGACCGAAGAAGAGTTCTCCAAGCTGAAAAAGCAAGCCGACCACGGCTATATGATGGACGTGGAGAACCGCCGCTTGAAAGAAGAACTTTCCACCGCCAAGAAGGAGGCCGTTCGTTGGAGCAACAAGTACCACGACCTGTGGTACGACGTGAAACCCTATCTGGACGCGCTCCACCGTGCGCCTGAACTGGTTGTGCGTGGCTTTCTGGAAAAGATTCTTGCCCCCAAGCAGGAGCACACCATGAATGTGCCGCAGCAAAACCGTAAGCGTGGGCAAGATATGGAACTTTGATTTTCGGAGGATACCATTTGAACAAAAAGAAGAAGTTAAACAAATCCGGCTACCCGGATGAAGCAATCAAGACCCTTGCACGTTGCTTTTATCCCTCCATGGTTGAGTTTTTCAACAGTGAAGAAGGCCAGCGTGAATATGAGGAATGGCTGAAAGAGCAGGAAGCACTACAAGCCTTGCCTGTTGCCGCATAAAAACAGCAGGACGCTCCCAGAGAAGGGAACGCCCTGCTTTACATAGATGTTTCTTACCGGGGTGTGTCCGCTTGGGCACACCTCTTATTTTTTTTTGCCCTTAATCTTCTAACCCATGGCTCCCGGATGCATTTTTCAAATATTCCTCTGGGTCACCGTTCAGAATCAAATCGGCATAGCTCAGCGGGTCATTGTAGATAAGGAAGTCCAATTCCGTCTGCTGTGCCATAGTCACATTCAGTGCATCCTCGACCCCGGTGCAGTCGATAGAGATTTTTCTCCCGTCTTGGAGAGTCAACTCCACACACCCGGTATCCATGTTAAACTTGCAGGCTCTTTCATCGTACTTCATAATCGCATCCTCCAAATCTTGTTATCAGCTTACGGTCTATGACAAGGCATCGGAGTTTTGCGCCGTCCACAGGAACCTTCGTTGTTGTACCCGAAGAAAACGAAAAATCCGAACCCTTCTCCAATCGGAAACAGGTTCGGATTTTTTTCTTGTTTGCGGGCGCGGGTGGATTCGAACCACCGAAGCTGAAAAGCAGCAGATTTACAGTCTGTCCCCATTGGCCACTCGGGAACACGCCCATATTCAGTTTTGCAGTCCATGGATTGCCTGTATATATTACCACCCGGATGGTAGTTTGTCAACATCTTTTGCGGAATTTTTGGATTTTTGTGCCGAAAGCAAAAACACAAAAGCAAAAAGCCGCCCAGAAATCAACGTTCCTGAGCGGCTTTTTGGAGCTGGTGACAGGAGTTGAACATCTAAGAGGAAGCATTTCTGCAAAAATCCAGTACTTTCAGCCCGGAAACATGACATAAAACCGTCATTCTGGTTTATCCCTGTGAATCATATTTTCAGGTTTACGGAATAAAGTGTTGTCCAAAGTGTTGTCCGCTCAGCTGTTGCCCAGCAGCTTTATAAACTCTGCATCTACTGCGCGTGCAGTGTTCTCTGCATCGCCGTTCAAAGCGTGGGCATACACTCCCAGCGTGTCCATGCTCTTACTGTGGCCCACAAGCGCCTTAACATCCCCCGGCGGGCAAGTTCTTCACGATGGACACGAACGTGTGCCGCAGCGAGTACAGGGACACCGGCGGAAGATCGTTCGCTTTACAGTACACTTGCCAGCGCTTATAAAAATAGCCCTCGCTGCCGATATCGAACACGCTTTCCCCTGTCCCGGTCACTTCCCGCTGCTGCTCCAGCACCGACCGCGCAAAGCCTGACAGGGCAAAGGCACGCAGCGCATTCTCGTTCTTGCCTTGCGTTTCCTCGCCCAGTACATTCACGGCACGTCTGATCGTGACCGTATCGCCTTGCACATCTGCCCAGCGCAAGCCCAGCAGTTCCCCGGACGCAGGCCCGTAAGAACTTCAAAGCGGTAGGCACAGATAAAATCATCCCGGCGGCGCTTGCCCCTGTAAAGGGTTGTATCCACGCTGAACAGCGTTTTAAGTGCATCCGGCTGTAATATCGTCTTGCCCTTCAAACGCGCCGCCGGGGACGATGCAGTCCCTCAGGGTGGAAAGTGGTTAGTTTCCGCGCCCGGCAGTATTTGCAGAATGCCCCTCATATCAGCGCAGAGGGATTGCAGCGTTTTTTGCTCAGACCGTCCGCAAATGCCTTGTTGACCACGTTTTGCAAGTCCTGTTCCGTCAAGCTGGTGATTTTCTTCCTGCCGATCGCGGGGAGTATGCGGGTGCGCCAGCGGCTTTCTACGTTCCTACAATTTCCGGTGCCGGTTGTCTGTTCCAGCGTGGCATACCATTCCGCATAGAGCTTCTCTATCCGTTCTCCACTGGGGTTGACACCCGTTTCCAACCACGCATCCGCTTTTTTTGCCTTTACTTCGGCCTGCCCTTTGCGGCCCGGCAAGCTGGAATAGAAGAACTTGCGTTCTCCGTCTTTCTGGGCGGTGGTGTACCAGCGTCCCCCGCTTGGGTTCCCACTTGACCGCGCTTGTGCACTTGCTCATCTGGTGCACCTTCCTTCTTTTGTGCATTTTGTCCCCCGGCGGCGCTCTGATCGCGGGGTGCTGCATCGCATAGAATCGGCAAAATGCCGAAATTTAACGCTCACAGTTTCCGCTGTGGGCGCTTTTCTTTTTATTTGGGAGCTTTTTCATCACCGGTGCCAGCGCTCTGGGTGCTGTCCCCGGCGGGGTCTTTTGTACTTCGGTATCTGGGTGAGTTCTTTTACTCTTTCAACGGCCACTTTTTGGCCCTCTTTGTTAAGTTCAGAAAATGCCTCGTTTAATCGATCTTGAATCGTCATCTGAACAACTCGCCCGGAAAAGTAAAGCCTTGTTTCCGTTGTGTCGTCTGCATTGCGGGCTAAACGCTCTATTTCAGGGTTAACAACATCTGTAAAAGCCCTTCCAAGAAGATCTCTAGGCTCAACGTTCAACGCATCTGCAAAACGAATAATCGTTTCATACTTAGGGTTTACAACGCCGCGCTCATACTGGCCGACAAGAGATCCGGAAATTCCCATTTTCTCGCCCAGCTCGTTCAAAGTAAGCCCCTGTATTTTTTCGCTGTTTGCGAATAGCTTCGCCAATTCTCACTTTTTGGCCGTATCCATACAATCACCCTAGTTTATTATAACGTTCTATCTCCAAAAATGCAATGAAAATATTTCTTTTTTTGCTGTTGACAGAATGATTTCATTGCTATATGCTTATTCGCGCAATGAAAATCATTGCATTTTTGAGTTTGAGGTGAAATAATGTCAAAATCTATCGTTGTTGACCGCATAAAGGTGATTGCAGAGATGGCCCGGCAGAATGTCACTTGTGAAGAAGTGGCACAGAAGGCCGGTGTAGGCCGCTCTGCTATCCAGAAAATGCGCAAGGGTCAACCAGTCTGGCGCACCACCGCCGGACACGTTGCCGCCGCTCTGGGTGTGAAAGTTGAAGAACTGAAGGAGAACTAAACGATGTACAGACCATTCAAAAAAACTGCGCTTGCGCATGATCGAGATGGACTATAACCAGAAAGACCTTGCAAAGGCTGCAGGCATTGTACCCAGCACATTCAGCTTGCGTATCCGGGGAAAGCAGCCCTTCGACAGCGCCCAGATCGCCGCAATTGCCCGTGTGCTGAACATCCCAACAAGTGAGATCGGCGCGTATTTCTTTGAAGAACCGGCCAGAACGAGGAAAGCAGGGTGATAGTTTGAACGAATCTGAAAAGATCTCATCCCCGGCGGGTATACGGACTTTCTGAACTATCTGGACACTGTTACCACGGAAGAAGCACTCTTTTCTCCGCTGACGTACTGGTTTGCAAATCAGAACACTGCTGATGATACGCGAGATCGTTTTGACGTGGTAGCAGACCGCGCAAAGGAACTCAAACTCTGGAACGGCCTTGATTTGAAGTTGGAACGCTGGGCGCGAACCAACAAAGAAGAACTTGCCCGTATTGGAAAAGACGTTTTCGGTGCTCGGATCGGTGCCGATTATGCAGCCTATCGGAATGGTAAGCCGCAGCAGAGCAAGACCCGCAAATTGCAGTCCTATACGGCAAAGCAGCTTTCTGAAATGAAAATCAAAGCCAACACAATACATTGTCGAGGGCGTTCTTCCCATGGGCATGGGGCTTCTGGTGGCAAAACCGAAGATTGGCAAGTCGTGGATGGTTTTAGATTTGTGCTTGTCCGTGGCCTCTGGCGTGCCCTTTCTGGGCTTTCAGACCAAACCAGCACGGCACGCTATACCTTGCCCTTGAAGATGGCCCCAGCCGTATGCAGGCCCGTATCTTGAAGGTTTTGGACGGTCAGCCCGTGCCAGACGCTGCACGTATTTTGTTTCAATCGCCGCGCATGGATGAAGGGTTGTTGGATTCTCTGGGCGCGCTGCTGGACGATAACCCAGATATTCACCTTGTTTGCATCGACACGTTGTCAAAGATCCGACCGAAAGCAAAAGCCTATGAAAACGCCTATGATGCAGATTATGAATTTGTGGGAAGGTTGAAGGACTTTGCCGACAGCCGCGGTATCTGCGTGCTGCTGGTTCATCATACCAGCAAACGCAAAACGGATGATTCCTTTGAAAACATCAACGGCAGCACCGGCATTCTGGGCGCTTCTGACTTCACGATCGTTCTTGACAAAAGAACCGGATGGATGATGAAGCATCCTTTATCCTGACCGGCCGCGACATTGAGCAGCAGGAGCGAATTTTAACCTTTGACAAAAAGCCGCTGCCGCTGGATCATGCAAGGAACAGCCGCAGAGATTACAGAACAACGCCGTATTGCGGACTATGAAGCAAACCCCATTGTCAAAACCCTTCGGGAGCTGCTTTTGCAGGGAGATGGGACATGGACAGGCCACGCGCAAAAACTTATGGAGTTGGGACAGCATTACACGCACACCGAACTTGCGCCCAGTTCTCAGGCGCTGGCAAAGGCCCTTGTAGAACTTGAACCGCTGTTGTGGGAGCGGGACGCTATTAAACATTGGCTCAAGCCTAACCCTGGCGGGGGCAAAAACACGCTTTCAAGATGTATCGCACAGACAATACAATCCCGAACCCGAATGCAGTTCAATTGGAATGCCTTTAACTCTAAAAATCGGGATTTTCGGGAATTTCGGGATATTTAGCCCCTAACAATCCCGAAAATCCCGATTTTCCCGAAAATTCACAGTATATGCAGAAAGTGAGAAAGCCTATGAAGCACACCTATTTCACCCACTTGCCCCTATTGCGGCGCACACCTTGACCCCGGCGAAAGGTGCGACTGCCCGCGTGCATCCCCGGCGGGTATCAGTACGGAAATCGTACCAGTACGGAATCCGGACAGGTACGGAAACCAGATGGGTGCAAAAAATGCACCCATGCAAAAATGCACCGGTGCAGATTGTGCACCTGAACCTGCCCGGCCTGCCGGAGATCGTGTTTAGCCGCAGCAAGCAGCAGCCTGACCCCGGCCAGATTGAACCGGGTTCAAAAATGACCCCGGCAAATTGCCGGGGATACCAGTTGCATTTTACAACCGGTTGCATTTTGCAACTGCTGCTCAACAACAAAAAAGAAAGCCGCTCACACTGTTGGCGCAGCGTGGGCGGCAGATGGGCGGTAAAGTTTAGCAGACAATACCGCCCCCATTATATCAAAAATGGAGGATTTTACAATGCTTGGTTATACTGCATATCAATTATCTATCGTGGGCCCGTTCGCTCTGGTCTGTTTCTTTGGTGCCGCTGTGATGTGGTTCAGCGGCATCCGTTGAGGGGTGCGGGCAATATGAACGAGAACCAGACCACCCCGAACAGATGCAGCCGGATTTCTGCATGACCGTAAAGACAACAGTATGAAGCCTGACGGTATCCACAAGGGCGATAAAGTAGCCTTTGTGTGCTGTGACCACGTGGAGAATGGACAGATTGCCGCTGTGAGGGCTGGCGATCAGATCTATTTGGCGCATGTGTGGCTTGATAAAAAAGCGGAGTTCTGCAACTGCTGCCATCAAACGTTGCGTATAGTTCCCACTTCTTCGCTGGTGAAGCGCTGAACGCCGTGCAGATCATCGGCAAGGCCGTGGAAGTCCGGCATATTTTGAACCCGGCGGGGTCTCCTGAAAGCACCCTGCCTCAGAATGACCCGAAGGGGGTACCGGTATGAAAGTAACCCTTTCCTATACCCTCAGTGAGCTGGAACAGGCCCAGAGGGCGCAGACTGTACTGGTGAAGCTGTTTGGACGCTGCCGCGTACATAGCAGCCAGAGCGGCGACCGCTGCATGATCTATTTGACGTTTCGTTTCTGACATGGTATACTGAGCCTGTAAGGCATAGAGTACCGCACAGACTGCGTCTGTTAAGCTAATAAGCACAGGGAAAACGCTATTTCAAGCGGTTCTCTGTGCTTTTTATTTTGTCTTGTTCAGCTGCGCCGGTGCTCTGGGCACTCTCTGAATGCTGCTTTGCTCTGTGGTTTCGTCCTCCTTCCATGGTCTGCCCGGAAAGCCGCAAAAAACAGTGAAAAAAGGCAAAATAAACGGTGTGTTTGTGGCTGTTTCTATGCCTTACTTTTTCAGCCGCAGGCGTGCCGCCTTTGAATGATTTTTTGCTCGATAAATCGTTATTTACGCAAGACCTGGCATGGGGTGGGGAGGGACCCCCTCCGGTGCCCTCGGCGCACCCCCCTTTTCCGTAAGCGCCGATTTACACACAGGGATTTTTTATAAACAAGTAATTATGCACTAAAACTTATGATTGTTGCTGTTGATTTTGACGGAACACTTCAATTTCCGGATGGGAAAGCCAATATTGCATTATTTCATGCGCTTCGGTGCAAACAGCAGCGGGGTGACACCATCATTCTTTGGACTTGCCGCAGTGGTCAGCGGCTGGCCGAAGCTGTGCGTTTCTGCCAGCAACACGGCCTGCGTCCCAACTACATCAACCAAAAACACCCCGCAGATTATAAAAAATGCTTGGGCATGACCCCCGCAAAGTCTATGCGGACTTGTATATTGACGACAAAGCCCATAGCTAACACCGTCAAAAAAGGCAATTGCCTTTTGAAATAAACGTAAACGGCCACGGATAAGGCCGGGAAAGGGACCTATATGGAGCCTGTCACTTCTACATCGCTTGCGGGCGTTTGCATCGTCTGCGGCCCGCCCGGTTCTGGAAAGACTACATTCGTGCAGCAACACATGCGGCCGGGGGGATATTGTGCTTGACATGGACACAATAGTGTCTGCCCTGACCGGCAGCAAGTCGGCACATCCCGATTATTCCGGCATCATGGACACGGCTATGTCTGTAAGAGAAGCGGTTTACAAGTCCATTGAATCAGGCAAAGCCGGGAAACGTGCTTTTGTTATCACCAGTTCTTCGGACAGAAAGCAGGTTGATGCACTTGCCCAGCGTTTGCACGGCTACACGCATTACATGGACGCGCCGGAATCGGAATGCGTTAGAAGAATCCGCAACGACCACACCAGACCAGATAAAAGAAAAAGACAGTGCACTGGTCAAGCGCTGGTTTTCGGCCTGCACTCCGGCCGAGAAAGGAGCCACCATGAACGAAACTGTAAATCAGGAACCCGTTACCACTGCAGCCGGAGAGCAGCAGGAGCCGCGCACCTTCACGCAGGCCGAGGTAAACAACATCGTTGCTGACCGCCTGACCCGTGAGCGTGCCAAGTATGCCGATTATGACGATCTGAAAACCAAGGCCCAGCAGTTCGACACCACAAAGGCCGAGCTGGACGCACTGAACGCTGCCAACACCCAGCGCGATATGCGCGCCCGCGTGGCTGCTTCTACTGGCGTCCCTGTGGAGCTGCTGACCGGCGACACGGAAGAAGCCTGCACCGCTCAGGCACAGGCCGCTTTGAAGTTCGCAAAGAAGAATGAATATAGCTATCCTGTTCTTAGGGACGGCGGTGCAATTCCCCTATGAACGTATGCCGGGTTTCAAAGATACCAGCGTTGCCGATTCTTTCAGCCGTGATAAAAAGCACGAACCGAGGTCTCACCCCTGTTCCATCTACTAACGATTAAACGAGGTTTTAACATATGTCCGTTGAGCTCACTACCAAATTTGCCCCGCAGACTGATGAGCTTTTTCAAAGCAGAAAGCAAAATCAGTTTGTTGACTAACACCGATTTCGATTGAGCGGTGCCCACAGCGTCAAGCTGTACAAGATCAGCACAACCCCGCTGAACGACTACAGCCGCAACCGCAGCACCGCCCCCGAAGATAGCAGCGAATCCCTGTCTCGCTATGGTCAGCTGCTTGACCTGAATGCCACCACCGAGGAGCTGCTGTTGAAGCATGACCGTTCTTTCATCTTCAACGTTGACCGTCTCGATCAGGACGAAACACAGCAGCAGCTGGAAGCAGGCACCGCGCTGGCCCGCGAACTGCGCGAGGTCGTTGTGCCTGAGGTGGACACCAACGCTTACACCGTCATGACCACCGGCGCAGGCCACAAACCCGCCGCTGCAGCGCTCACCAAGTCCAACATTTACGCCGCAATTCTGGCAGCGTCTCAGGCGCTGGACGATGCAGAGGTACCCGAGACCGAGCGCACGTTGGTGGTCACACCTGCAACTTATGCCATTCTGAAACAGGCCGTTGAGTTCGATCATACCGAGATCGGCGCAGAAATGCGTGCACGCGGCGTTGTTGCCATGCTGGACGGTGCAGCCGTGGTAAAGGTGCCCCTCTGCCCGCCTGCCGGAAAAGTTCGGCTTTATGCTGGCGCATCCGTCCGCGACCGTGGCCCCTGTCAAGCTGGAAGATTTCGGCATTCACAATGATACCCCCCGCTTTCCAGCGGCAGCATCGTGACCGGCCGCATCTGCTATGATGCATTCGTGCTGGACAACAAAAAGATCGGCATTTACCATCAGGCCACCACCTGATTGTGCATTTTGTCCCCGGCGGCGCTCTGATCGTGGGGGTACTGCATCGCGAGTTTTCGTCAAAATGCCAAAATTAACGCCCACAGCTGCCCACTGTGGGCGTTTTTTCTTTGAAGGGAGTGCAGCACGTGACACCCGAACAGAAAAAAGGCATGGTTATACCGGTACCAGGACAGTTTGCGCAGGCAGGAGTGGCTTTTGTCACAGCTAGAGGAAGCTCACAGCCGTGCAACATCCATTCAGGCAGCACCCGGCGGGATTCACACCGCGCCCACCGGCATACACTCTGACCGTGTGGGCCGACAGCGTGCAGCGTATCGACGAACTGCAGCGGAAGTACATTGCCGAGGTAGAACAGAGCTATCAAATCTACGACGAGATACAGGCCGCAATAGAAGCCCTGCCGGACATCCGGCAGACCATAGCTGTGCACTACCACTATTTGCAGGATATGAAGATTGATTTTATCTGTGTCAAGCTTGATCTATCAAAATCGACCGTTGCAAAGCTGCTGTCAACTGCCCTTGACGCGCTGGAAGTGCCGGACGCTACCGCATCCATGCCCGACGGGGGTAACACACTAGACTTTCATTTTTGCAGGGGCCTAGCGCGTGCAAGCAGTGCTTTCGTATGTACAAAAAGCGCCGTTTCCAACTTGTTGGGGGAACACCCCAAGCCCCTTTAACAGCCGCTTTGAAGCGCTAAATGTTGTCCAAAAAACGTTGTCACATAGCAAAAGCCGCCTAGATTTTACGAATCTAAGCGGCTTTTCTTGAGCTGGTGACAGGAGTTGAACCTGCAACCCACTGATTACAAATCAGTTGCGCTGCCATTGCGCCACACCAGCATGGACCAAGCGGTCTTTTGATAGAATACCAAAAAACGCGCGGCTTGTCAATATCTTCTTGGCGCGCAAAAAACAACCCATTCCCCAAACAGTATACTATACCGTTTAACAAATGAGGTGCCATTGCCATCAGTTCATGCTTTCGTCTGCTTTTTAGCATTCTTTTCTGTTGCATCACGTTTTGATACCAGGAAATTTTCAACGCAATACATCGATAATAAAATCGAACCATTCGATTCTATTATCATAAAAACCCACAGGAACCGCGGACGGCTCCTGTGGGGTTCAAAGTCTGTTGTATTCTTTTTTTTTGAGCAGCGGGCTGCTTCAGCGGGCAAGGGCCTGCTGGATCTTTGCAAAAATCCTCCAGTGTGAGGGCTTCCGGGCGGATGCGGGCATCAAAACCGGCGGCTTCAATGGCGGCTGTCACCGCGTCCCTTGGGCATTCCCAGGCCGCTGGCAATGGCGTTTGCAGCCGTTTTGCGGCGCTGTCCGAAGGCGGCACGCACCAGCGCAAAATAGCCTTCTTCGTCCTCCACCTGCACAGCGGGCTGCGGACGGATTTCCATGCGCACCACGGCGCTGGTCACCTTGGGGGCCGGGTAAAAACTGCCGGGCGCAGCGGTGAACATCATTTTGGAGGTGGCATAGTAGCTCACCGCGCAGCTGATGGCGCTGGATGCACGGGTGCCGGGCGCAGCAGCCAGACGGTCGGCAGCTTCCTTCTGTACCATGACGGTCAGGCTTTCAATGGGCAGGCGGTCGCCCAGCAGCTTCATGACGATGGGACTGGTGATGTAGTAGGGCAGGTTGGCGCACACAGCCACCGGCATACCGGGGAACTCTTCCGCAATAAGAGCCTTCAGGTCAACTTTCAGTACATCCTGTAATACCAGTTTAAAATTGTCCACTCCGGCCATCGTTTCGGCCAGCAGCGGGCGGCAGGCGTTCGTCCACTTCAATGGACACCACCTTGGCGGCGCGCTTTGCCAGTTCCCGGGTCAGCACACCGATGCCGGGGCCGATCTCAATGACACCATAGCGCTTATCCACGCCGCTGGTATCCACGATCTTGGGCGGCAGACCCGGGTTGATGATAAAGTTCTGTCCAAAACCCTTGGAGAGTGCAAAATCGTATTTTTTCACACAGGGCGCGGATCACCGAAAGGTCGGTCAGTTCGGGCATAGATTCCATCCTTTTTCATAGTACGATTTGAATGCCCTCCGCGTCGCTTTGGGCATATTCAGCGGAAATATTATTATAATATGGCAACCCAGCCAGACCTGCGGGTCTGGCTGGGTTGCATTTTCACGAGAAGGGTCGGTACGGTAAACGGGAGCGCTGCGGGGCGCTCCAAAACGCCTTTTCACGTGAGGAGTCGGTACGGCAAGCGGCATCACCGCGCCCTACGGGCGTGATCAAAAGCCGTTTCAGGAAAGGAACATGCGTACGGCAAACAGCACCGCAATAAACCGGTTCCCTTTTTGCAAAAAGAAGCCCATGCAGCATTTCTGCCGGTTTTACCCTTTATTCTGCGCTGGATGCTGCTTCGCCGCCGGCTTCTGCTTCGGTGGAGGAAGCCGTTTCCTCAGAGGAAGCGTTCTCCGGCTCAGTGGCAGCGCTGTCGGCTTCTTCGGGAGCAGCAGCCGAAGAAGCTGCTTCGTTGACACCGCCCAGAGTCGTGGTACCGCTCAGCTGCTGTGCTGCGCTGACCGCACGCTGGATCTGCGGGTCATCCTCGGGGGTATCATCGTAGAAATTCGTGGTCTCTTCGGCACTGAGGGCACGCTCCACATCCACGCTCAGGCCGGTGCCATCAAAGCAGGAGCCGTCGCCGCAGATGAGCTTTGCCACCGTGATGCTCACGGCGCTGCCATCCGAAAGGCGCTGCGGGCTGCTCTGGATGGTTCCCTTGCCCATGGTGGTGGTGCCCACCAGACGTGCGCCGTTCATGGTGCGCAGGCTGGCAGCAAACAGCTCTGCTGCGCTGGCGGTGTTGCCGTTGACCAGACAGACGATGGGCAGCTCCACCTTGCTCTCATCGTCGCTGCTGCCAATGATGGTGCGGTTTCCGTTCTTATCCTCGGCATAGGCCACAGTGCCTTCCGGGGCGATCAGGTCGATGCAGCTGATGGCATCATCCAACACGCCGCCGCCGTTATCGCGCAGGTCGAACACAAGGCTCTGGGCACCGCTGGTAGTGAGAGACCGGATGGCATAGTCCAGCTCGCTGGGCGTGCTGCCGTCGAACTGGCGGATCTTGATGTAACCCACGCTGTCCAGCATCTGGTAGTCCACGGTGGTGCTGGTGTAGCCGGAGTGGGTCAGGTCCGTCGTCCGGGAAGCAGCCTTGCTGTCGAGCCATGTAACATTGACGATGGTGCCGGCTTCGCCCTGCAGGCGGGACTGCACGGCATCCACCCCGGAAAGGCTCTTCACCATCGGTGCCGTCAATAGCAGTGATGTAATCGCCCACCACGATACCGGCTTCCTGCGCAGGCGAGTCCTCATACACCCTGGTCACTCTGGCATAGCCGGTCTGGTCCATGCCAAGTTCCACGCCAATGCCCATCACCTTGCCGCTCTGCTGGTTCATCAGCTCGGTGTAGGCGTTGGCGGTGTAGTAACGGGCGTACTTGTCGCCGGTACCCAGCAGATAGCCTGCGGTCAGGCGGTCGTACAGCACCGTTTCATCAATGGTGTAGTAGTCGTTGCTGCGCACATAGCGGTCCACCTCGGCCACTTTGTTGTACATGCTCTCCTTTTTCCTTCACGCTGCTCACCGTGCTGTCAAACAGACGCATGGCAATGAGCATGGTAATGGAAAAGGTCACGGTCATGGCAAGGATCACAATGGTGACAGCCATGCCCACAGAGATTTTTACGGTTCATGCTTGCCCCTCCCTGTTAATACAGCAGCATCATGATCACACTGCTCAAAGCAGCGAGAGTGCAAACACGCCTGCCAGAACAAGGCAGCCGATACGCAGCCAGCGCTTGTGTTTTTGTTCGTTCATAGAATACCAGACTCCTTATAAACACACTCAGTTGTGCGGGAACGGATATAACCGCGCGGATTGACCGCATTGGCCTTTTTGCCGCCCTTCCAGACCTCCAGATGCAGGTGGTTGCCGGTAGAGTTGCCGGTAGAGCCAACGTAGCCGATCAACTCGCCCTGCTTGACATACTTGCCTGCGCTGGTGGCGACCGACCTCATGTGGCCGTACAAGGTACTGTAGGCGTTGCCGTCCGACATGCTGCCGTGATAGATGATGACGTAGTTGCCATAGCCGCCGCTGGACCAGCCTGCCACCTGCACATAGCCACTGGCGGCTGCGTAGATGGGGGTACCGCCCGGCGCAGCCAGATCGATGCCGGCATGCAGCCTGTTGACGCCGGACACCGGATTCTTACGCCAGCCGTACTCGCTGGAAACGCGGGGTATAGCTCTTCAGCGGGCAGGCAAAGCCGGTAAAGCTCAGCTGCGGCTTGCTGGATGCAGCGGCCGCGATCAGCTTCTGGATCTCTTTCTTGACGGCCTCATAGTTCAGCTCGTCCGATTCAATAGCGGCCTGTGCCGTCTGCTGGGCCTTCTGGGCATCCTGTGCAGAAAGCTGCGCCGCAGAAATGCTGCTGTTCAGCTCGCTCTGCTTTGCCTTCATCTGGTAGTTCTGGGTATCCAGCTCCGCCTTCTGGCTCTGCAGCTCCTTGCGCTGGGCCTCCAGCTCCACCTTTATCCGCTTCCAGTTCGCTCTTGGCCGCCTTCATGTTGTCCATGATCTCGGTATCTTTAATGGAGATATCCTGCATGACCTCGTTGAAGGTGAGCAGCTCATACAGGTCGTTCACTGCGCTCAGCATGGCCACGCTGCCGCCGTCGCGCAGCTCCTGCATGGCAGCCATGTGCTTTTTAAAATCGCCCCACTGGCTGTCGATCTCGGCCTGCTTCTGGGTGATCTCGCCTTCCTTGGCGGTGATCTTCTGCTCGGTCTGGCCAATGTTGTTCTGCACAGCAGCGATCTGGGTGCTCAGCACGCTGATCTGAGACTGAATGACGCCCACGCGCTCCTTTAGCTCACTTTCCAGCGCTTTTGCAGCAGCTTCCTTTTTCTTTGCGTCCGAAAGCTCCTTCTTGTGCTGGTCGATGGATTTGGAAAGGCTGTTCAGCTTGTTCTGCAGGCTGGCCATGCTGGTGGCTGCCGTGGCCGGCTGGAAGCTGACGCTTGCCGCAAGGCATACCGCCGCCAGGCACAGACTCACGCCGCGCAGCAGCTTGCTGCGGGCAGGCTCCGGCCGTGCATGGCGCGGCGTATGGCCGGGCATCTGCAGCCGGAAGGGCTTTGCATGAAGTGCTTTTTTCATGTGCGGCTCCTTTCGATCACACGTTCAGGTGCTTGCGGATGGAGAACATACTGCCCAGACCACCCACAACGGCACCGCCGATGAGACTATACGGGATGATAGTGGACCAGACGGCGCTCACCGGCACCAGTGCCTGACCCATGATCATTTCCCACACGCCGCCCAGACCGTCGGAGGCCTGCACCATGTAGGAGTAGCCGCCCAGACTGATCGCTGCAGTGAGCACGCCGGAGATCAGGCCCATGGCCAGACCTTCCACAACGAAGGGCAGAGTGACCAGACCGTTGGTGGCACCCACGTACTTCATGATCTCAATTTCGCGGCGGCGCGCAAACACGCTCAGGCGGATGGTGCTGCCCACCGTGATGATGCTGACGACCATCAGCACCAGCACGATGCCGCGGCCCACTTTGGTAACAGAGCGCTGCACCTGCACAAAGACGTTGGTCATTTCCACCGGGGCGGTAACGCTGTACACGCCCTGAATGGCCTGCATCTGCTTGCTCATGCTCTCCATCTGGCTCAGATCCGCGATGGAAACGCGGTAGTTGGCCTTGAAGGGGTTGTCATTTTTCAAAACTCATCCCACAGGGAGGAGTAATCTTCCATGTAATTGCGGTAGGTGTTCAGCACGTCCTGCTTGGGGACGAACTGCACATTGGTCACGCCGGGCATTGCCGCCAGTTTTTCGCCCACGGTCGGCCAGTGGCATCATCACACTCCGGGTCCAGATAGAACCACGGTCTCGTTCTGGCTGCCCAGATAGTTCACCATGCTGTCCACATTCACCTCGGCAAGACTTGCAAAGGTGTTCAGGGTCATACAGACACTGAGGGACAGATGATGCACAAAAAGGTCAGCCCAGTGCTTGCCCAGATTGCGGATGCCGCGCCGGATCAGAAAAAAGAAGGTAGAAGGTCTCATCATACGGTGGCCGCCTCACTTTTCTGCGGTGTCAGCAGGCTCCAGCCTTCGGTCTCGCCAACAGGCGTTCTTTGCGCTCTGCGCGTGCGATGGCCTTTGTCGGCAGGCACATCCGAAATGATGCGTCTCTTTTCAGGGGTGACGACGCGCTGGTGGAACCGGCGCACCAGCTCGTGCCCGCGGGTAACACCACCACGGTGATGCCTGTTTCGCTCACCCGCTCCAGCAGCGCAGCTCCATCACTTGCAGGCTCACCTGGGTCGATGTTGCCGTAGGCTCGTCCACGCACGACCGTGCCTGTCGCGGGCGCGGGCGCGGGCCACAGCCACGCGCGCTGCTGTTCACCGCCGGAGTAGCGTCCGATGAGGCCTTGGCCCTTGATCCTCCAGGATGCACCAAGCAGCTCCAGCATACCGGCCACGGTCGCTGATCTCCCCGGCTCTTGACGTTGGTCACAGCGCATGGCAAAGGCGCATGTTCTCGTACCACAGTCATGGTGACTCGCCGGAAATCCTGAAAGATAATGCCCATCTGGAGATGCACCTCGATGGCGGTGCATGGTAACATCCTGTTCTCAGCACGGTCACCTGCGCGCACTGGCAGCTGAGCAGGGTGGACGCGTGCGCCGGAATGGCTCAGCAGGAACACGAACCGCCGTCGTCGCAGGCTGATACGTCCAGTCGCTTAGTCCGCCCTGCTTTATATTCCCTTGGAAACGTGTTCTA
>VOFJ01003586.1_pt1 | contig 43527 bp, 65 predicted proteins | sample 5384081 | NCBI WGS metagenome assembly VOFJ01 (sample SAMN12384729, study PRJNA508395) | human gut metagenome | isolation source: healthy gut I | host: Homo sapiens
CTTGTGCATTGTCAAGGCAAGTCTTTACGTCTACCATATTTTTTGATAATTAAAGTTGCTATTCGATTGATTAAGTAGCAAAAGTATATTATTTTTTGTTCACCTGCAACAGCATACCCATCTTTTTTATGAGTGACTTGCCAATGATAATCAGGGTAACGGCGGTGATAATCATTAAAATACCCATCATTAAGCGGGGAGTCAGCTTTTTCGTGAAACAGGAGGACACCGAAAAATAAAGCGGTCACAGGTTCCAGAGCCCCCAGTATGGCGGTCGGAGTGGAACTTATGTAATGGATAGCCAATGCTGTGCAAACCAGTGATACGGCAGTAGGCAGGATAGCCAGTGCCAATACATCTCCCCAGAGCCACGCGGTAGGTATCACTTGCAAATCCGTCAGGAAGTTCAGACGGACGATGTAGACCGACAGACCGAACAAAATAGCGTAAAAAGTGAGTTTTGTTGTCGATAGGTTTTTCAGTGTCGAGCGGTTGACACCTATACTATATATATGGCATAAGATAGCGATGATAGCAGGACAAAGATGATTCCAATGGTAGACAACGGTTTGCCTCCGTCTCCCTGATAAAGCAGGGCAATGCCGGCGAGAGCCAGTAGAATGGAAAAGACGGTGATTGCTGAAATCTTCTCTTTAAAGAACGCTCCCATAATGACCGCTACCATTACCGGATAAACGAACAGGATCGTTGACGCGATTCCTGCATCCATATAGTTGTAGCTCATGAACAGTAGTAAGGAAGAAAACGAAAAAACAACAATCCCATAATAACCAGCGGAAGAATATCCGCTTTACGAAGGGCGAAAGATTGATGCTGCATCTTCATCAGTATCCCTAGTACGATGACAGCAAAAAAGTAACGATAAAATAAAACAGTATCGACGCTCATGCCGGCTGCATAGAGCGGGAGTGTACAAAAAGAGGATTCATACCGTAACTTGCGGCGGCAATCGCTCCATAAATAAAACCTTTGGTTTTGCTGTTCGTATTGCTTTTAAGTCTTTAAAATGGCGTGCAAAAGTACACAGTTCACTGATGATAAACAAGCGTTTAGGCGGTTGATAGTATAATTTAATCTTTCGTGTGCTAAAAACTATTATTTCGGCTGCATAAAACTAATCCTGTTTATGCGATCGGAAGATTAAATAAGTGTAGCCGGAAGAATAATTCTTAGGCAAATAGGGAAACTATATGCACGGAAGAAATTGTACCCTTAGAACCAAATCGCCTTTTTCATTGTATCCTATCCAATGCTTGGGAGTTTCTCGTCTTGTACAGATAAACAGGGGGCAGGTAAAATCCGGCTTCTCGGATTTGTTGAAGAAATTTATAGAAATTAATAGCGATAATGCGATAGGAGAGTATATATGCTCTGTCTATCGCTCATCGCTATAATAAATCCTAATTCCCTTATTTACCGGGAACGTCCTCTTTTTATAATTAGTTGTGTACTAACGTACCTATCTCTTCTCCGCTGATTACTTTCTTCTAAGATTACCTACTGTGTCCATATCAAATACAACGATAGGCAGGTTGTTTTCTTTGCACATACAAGTCGCAGTTAGATCCATTACTTTCAGGCCACGTTTCAGCACTTCATCGTAAGTAATATCGTCGAACTTGGTTGCCGGTAGGGTCTTTTCAGGATCAGCTGTGTAGATACCATCTACGCGAGTTCCTTTCAGCATAACGTCTGCTTCGATTTCAATTCCTCTAAGTGAAGAACCGGTATCTGTGGTGAAGAAGGGATTTCCCGTTCCTGCGGACATAATAACCACTTCACCGTCTTCCATACATTCGATGGCTTTCCATTTGCTGTAAAATTCACCGATAGGTTCCATGCGTACTGCTGTAAATACACGGGCTTTCACCCCGGCAGCTACCAAGGCCGAACTCAATGCCAGACTATTGATAACGGTTGCGAGCATTCCCATTTGGTCGCCTTTCACACGGTCGAACCCTTTGTTGGCACCGCTCAATCCGCGGAAAATGTTTCCACCGCCTATCACGATGCCGATCTGTACGCCTTGTTCATGAATTTCTTTGATTTGTGCAGCATATTCTGCCAGTCTTTTTTCATCAATGCCATATTGCTTTTCGCCCATAAGGCTTTCTCCGCTTAATTTCAGCAAGACTCTTTTATACTTTGCCATACCTTTTTTATTTTATTATTTGCCGCAAATATAGAGATAATTTATTGGATAGCCTCATTGGGTACGATTACTTTTCTCACGATTTGCCTTCCGATAAAGGTTTGTACAATTCCTCTCAATGAAAGATAAATGAGGAAAGCGAGCCACAAAGCATGATTGCCTAAAAAGTCATGGAAAGCATAGTAGACGAGGAAAAAGCTGGCAGAAGCAATCAGCATTGAATAAAGCATGGAACGGGTGGCAGTGGCACCGATAAAAACTCCGTCCCACAGAAAAGCGGAAAAACCGGCCAACGGAATGGCGAGTGCCCAATAGAAGTAGGTGTCGGAAGCGTTTATTACTGAAGTGTCATTAGTCAGTAATTCGAGAAAGCCTTTTCCGCCTATTGCATACAAAAGGGTGAATGCTGCAGAAAGACCGACGCCCCAATAGAACAGGTGATTGACTGTGTTACGGAGAGCCGGTTGGTTTCTTGCGCCTATATAACGTCCTGCTAACGCTTCACCGGCATAAGCAAAACCGTCCATGATATAAGAAAAGAGAGTGAATAATTGCATGAGCAATGTGTTTACGGCTAATACGATCTCGCCTTGTGCGGCTCCGGCTGAAGTGAAAAACATAGTGACGATAACCAAGCAAAGTGTACGGAAGAATATATCCCGGTTGACCTGAAAGAAGCGGTACATAGCTTGTTTCTGCCATATCTCCCGCCAGGCAATTCGTTTGCGGAGTTTGCTGTAATAACGGATATATAGTAATATTGCCATTATGAACCCTGCATATTGGGCGATAAGGGTTCCGGTAGCTACTCCTGCCACTTTCATGTCCAGCAGATAGACAAGGCATAAGCTGGCTGTGATATTGACAATATTTTGAGTAATAGCGATATACATGGGAAAGCGTGAATTCTGCATTCCGATAAACCAACCAGCGAATCCATAAAGTCCTAATGTGGCGGGAGCTCCCCAGATACAGATATAGAAATAGGTGGTTGCCAGTTGTTCAACTTCCGGAGTCGTCTGTATAAAAGTAAATGCAAGTTTTAGGATATGATACTGGAGTATTAACAGACAGATTGCAATGGATAGACCGACGCCGACGGAGCGGAGTAATAACCGGGTGATTTCATTCAAGTCATGTTGCCCGTAAGCCTGCGAGGTCATGCCGCTCGTCCCCATGCGAAGGAATCCGAAAATCCAGTAGATGATATTGAACAGCATTCCTCCTACGGCGATGGCCCCGATATAGGCCGGAGAACCGAGGTGACCGACGATAGTTACGTCAATCAATCCCAGTAAAGGGACGGTGATATTCGATATAATGGACGGGTATGGCAATCTGTAATATGCGTCTGTTTTCGGAGTACAATTTTATATTTATCATCTTGTAGAAACACTTTTATCTAAATGATTGTTCTTTTCGTGAACAAAGGTACGTTTTTTATTTTTTTGTTGTATCTTTGTGTGTCACGAACTAAATAGCAGTGTAACGGATTATGAGAACCTTAACTATTTTTTTTTGTCTCTGTTTTCATTGCCGCTGATGCTGAATGCACAGTCGGTTGATGAGATGTTGCAGAAAATATCTGCCGCTATTGAAGCTGGGCAGCAATGGGCAGGCTGTGAGCTATTTCCGTCAGACTATTAGCTTGAATATAGATCGTACGGAAATGTATTATTGGACAAATATTGATAAGAGCAGTGAGATTAGTTGAAGTTGGCTAACGAGCTGGCTATTGCATTTAGAAAGAAACGAAATTACGACAAAGCTTATCTGTTCTATAAAGAATTACTGCAAAAGGCTCCCAATAATGTAGCTTGTTTGGAATCTTGTGCAGAAATGCAGGTATGTCGCGGACAAGAAAAAGATGCTTTGCGAATGTACGAGAAAATATTGCAACTCGATGCGGACAATCTAGCTGCTAACATCTTCTTTAAGGAAACTATTATTATTTAATGGCGGAGCAGGAGAAGAAGAAGTTAGAAACGGATTACAAGAAAATTCCTTCTCCCACTAAAATGCAGTATGCCCGCTATCGGGATGGATTATCGAAATTATTTTCTACCGGATATGAAAAGGCAAGAAATTCTTTGCAGAAAGGTTGTTTAACGTTTTCCGTCAACGGAGGCTCAAAAGACATTGGATAAGATATTGAGAATAGAAAAAGAGGTGAAGCGCTGAAAGCGGTTCACCTCTTTTTTCTATAATAAATTTTATTTGATTGTTCTCATGGGAAGTTCTTGTTGGATAGCCGTTGTCTTAGTTGTACTTTGGTAACCTTTGGGACCGGGAACAGAGGACTATGCATCAACACATAGCGAATACTATTGTTTTTGCTGATTGGGGTGAAACGGTTTACCCAAGATATATCATAGTCCATTATGTTGTTTGGAGTGGATGTTAGATTAGTGACGCAGTCTTTTCTGTTCAAACAATTTGTTAAATTCGCTAAGAACTCATGTTCTTTATGCCGTTCTTTGATCGATATAACTTTGCATCCAATTGCTATATGCTTCTCTATCATAGGTTGGAGTGTCATCGCAATAGTCTGTGTCCATACATGTATTAAGTCCTTCATCATCCGATTCGGAGAATGTATGGAATAAATCCGAGATAATGGGCTAATTCATGGGCGATTGTTGCCACTATATCTGAAGAACTATAGATTTGTCCTTCTATATTGGCTTTCCTGTTTATATATAATTTGTAATAGATATACAATGAGGATATGTCAGAGAAGTGCGTTGGTAAGAAATTTAATTGATTTAGTCCTTCTAATTTGTCCGGCTTGACTGTATATGGAAGGAAGACCTAAAATTACACCTAATATATTTTTTGTTTGCTTGAACCGATATAACATAATATTGATGTATTGGTCGGTATCCCATAGATATTGAATATTAGACTTTGTCATGTCATAAAATTGTCACAGTCTTGCACTGCGATTGTTTACTTTTATACGATGTACACCGGGCTCATCAAGTTTTTCCCTCATTGTTGTGGGTAGCAAAGGACAAATTCAAAATGAATATCTACACTTTTGTTATTCGAATTGTCATAATAATTATTGCAAGCTGTTATGATCAATAATTTCTTTTTTATTATTTAGTTGTTCAGTTTGGTCTGAATCGAGAACATGAAAGACAACTGGAAGATTCAGGAAGTTGATAAGACTCTTCTTGGTTATCAGTATCCTTTCTTTAATAGATGGGGTAGGACTGTTTTCTGAGTCTTCACAACCATAATTATGAAAAATAACTTGTTTTCATAAATAAAGTAAATAATGTAGTTCTCATATATAAAATCAGATTTTTATCTCAATAAATATTCCACTTCCTTTTAAACATATAACCTCTTTTTTGTTTGTTTTTCGTCTTCTAAAATTAGTCTTCCTTCAGGTTCAACACAAACAATATTAGCCATAAATTCGCCATTGACGTCTTTATACCGGTACATTCCCTCTTTTCTAAAAAAGCGACTTTCATATTGGCGGTTATGAGTGCCGTATTGTTTTTTTTGAAGTAAGTCGTAATAAATTTGAATACGTAGCATTATATGCTTTAATATATTGAATATATCATATTGTTTTCCTGTGATTTGAAATAATGAAACAGGATTGGGAGCAGGACTGTGAAACACTTCCTGATTGATATTTATTCCTACTCCTGCAATGCTTTGGCTGATATTTCTTCCCATTAAGTCATTTTCTATCAACATTCCGCATATTTTCTTATCTTTCCAATAAATATCGTTCGGCCATTTAATAGAAATATCGGTGGTGTAAGTATCCAGTTCTTCCTTGATTGCTAATGATACAATTTGAGAGATAAGGAACTGTTGTCTGGCTTCCAAAAGACTGGAAAAATCACAAAACTGAAAAGGAGGTTCTTGAGCGGTTCTGATTCCCAAGAGTTCCCACGTTGCCCTCGTCCGGATGTTTGAAAGTCTGCAACCACAGTGGTGAACTCTTCTGTTTGTTGTCGTGCGCAAAGAGCTTGCAAATAATTGTTGGTAGAGTTCGTTTCATTGATATGAACCAATGGGACCGGAAATCGTTTAGGGGAGCGCATCATATTCTGTACGTAGCTTTTTAGTAAACTTCTTGATTACTTCATCATAAGAATGATCGATCAGTTCTTTTATAAGTTTATCATCTGCATCACTGTCGAAGCGGACGCTGTTCCAGTATTTCTTGTTGAAATGATAAGCTCCTTCGATGCCGGCATAATGTTCGCGCAGTTCAATCGCTTTTTCCGGATCACATTTTAATGCAATACTGTTTGCTCCTTCCAGATCAATAAGGGCAAACATCTTATTCATCACTTTTATGACAAGTGACACATCATCGAAAGGGAAGGATTCAGTTGCTCCTTTCTTGCTGAGGCAGTATTCTCTGACAGTTTCTACGTTCATAACTAATAATTATATAATAAATCTGTATACTCCGTGTTACTCTGTATTTTCTGTGATGAGCCTCGGAACTTTAGAATAAAGGAGGAAGAAATGCTTCCTTGATATGCTCAATCTCGAAATTGCCGTTTTCACCCACTACCGTAATGATATCGAAGCGAACCGGAATGTCAATCTGAAATAGCTTTATGTACGTATCCGCAGCACGTACTGTACGTCTTATTTTCGGTACATCCACAGCATCTTCCGGTTGAGCAAACTCGGTGTTACTGCGAGTCTTTACTTCCACGACCACCAGTTCATTATCTTTTGCTGCTACAATGTCCAGTTCGAAATGTCCTTTTCTCCAGTTCCGGTTACGGATGAGATAATCCCCCTTCTCAAGATAAGCTACGGCGGCGTTTTCTCCGGCTTTCCCTAAATCATTATGTTTGGCCATCTTTTTTTGCAAATTTACTGCTTTTATTCTTTGTTTTTACAGAAGTAAAAGTAATTTTGCAGAAGATATGAGAAAAAGGAGTAAGAAGTGCCTGAAAATGCATGCCGAGTGTACCAAAAGGGAACGACGGATGAGCATTTTATTGAGCGACGAAGAACAGCTGATTGTAGATCGTTATCTTGAGAAGTATAAGATAACGAACAAGTCACGTTGGCTTCGCGAGACGATTCTCATGTTTATTCACAAGAATATGGAAGAAGATTATCCGACCCTTTTTGGAGAACACGACATGAGATATGAGACGATAGTCTTAAAAAAATAGAAAAATTAAAGGGTGGATGCTGGACGATACTTACTTTATGAAACAGGCCCTGATAGAAGCCGGTAAAGCTGCCGAACGGGGAGAAGTTCCGGTAGGGGCAGTCGTTGTCTGTAAGGAACGAATTATTGCACGTGCCCATAATCTCACAGAAACATTGAATGATGTGACGGCTCATGCCGAAATGCAGGGCTATCACTGCTGCTGCCAATGTGCTTGGTGGTAAGTATCTGAGTGAATGCACACTCTATGTTACTGTTGAACCTTGCGTGATGTGTGCCGGTGCCATTGCTTGGGCGCAGACTGGAAAGCTAGTGTTTGGTGCCGAAGATGAAAAACGCGGATATCAGAGATATGCGGCAGACGCTTTGCATCCTAAGACAGTTGTTGTAAAAGGCATATTGGCTGATGAATGTGCTGCTCTTATGAGAGAATTCTTTGCGGCGAAACGAAAATAAAATTTATTCTTTTATTTCCTCGAAATCTACATATTCACCATCATCTTGGGTGAATATTTTTTTGTGCTTTTTCTTGCCGAAGTATTCTCGGACAGAATTTCCTCTTCATCATCATTAGAATTGTACGACCCTTGATTGTAGCTTTGTTGGCTTTGTCCGGTTCTTCCCGTGATGTGACGATGACGAACGGCGTCCGATCCCGAAAATTGTTCTTAACAGAAATCCTACAATGCGAGAGGCCAAATACGAAAATGGCAATAATAAAAATGAGTATGAATAAAAGTATATGCATCGGGCTATGATTTTTATATTGTTACTCTGATAAAACTCATAGTACAACAAACGTGCCAAGAGATTGTTTATTTACTTTTTCTTGTAAAAAGTGAAAGTAAAATATACCATACAATGATGGCGGCAAAGCTACTGATTTCCAGAAATATAAGAAGAGGAATGCAGATAATCAGGAATATAAAACTGATTTTGTTGTCATTCCATGACAGATTCTTAAATTTCAGCGAAAACATCGGTATCTCTGATACCAGCAGTCCGGAAAACAGACAGACAAGTATAAGAAGGTAGACAGGATGACAGGTTTCGAGACCAGCAAGTCATGCGCGCCTGCCACTAAAGAACCCCAAAACAATGCATTTGCAGGAACTGGCAGCCCTACGAAAGAGCTTGTCTGCCGTGTGTCATTATTGAACTTGGCCAAGCGCAGCGCGGAGAATACGGAAATCAAAAATGCCGCATAGGGTAGGTAAGGAGCAATAAACTCCATGGTTGCCGGATAGTACATCTCTTTGAACAGAGAGAAGACAATCAATGAAGGAGCGACACCGAAACTGACGTCATCTGCCAATGAGTCCAGATCCTTTCCGATGATTGAGTGAGCGTTGAGTGCACGTGCCAGCAGTCCGTCGAAGAAGTCGAAAATGGAACTTAAAGCAATGAAAAGTAGTGCCAGCTCATATTTGGCTTCAAAAGCCATGACGCAGGCAATACAACCGGAGAAAAGGTTCAGGCAGGTTACGGTATTCGGAATACTGTTTTTAATAACGTTTGTCATTGTGACAGAATTATTTAAGTTTGGCGATAACCGTTTGGTTACCAGTCGTTAACTGTCCCATACTGACACAAACTTCTGTACCAAGGGGCAAATATACATCCACACGGGATCCGAATTTGATGAATCCCATATGCTCGTCAATATAGCATTCCTCACCTACTTCTGCGTAAGTAACGATGCGGCGTGCCATGGCTCCGGCTATCTGGCGGGTAAGTATTTCCTACTCCTTCCGGAGTTTCGATAACGACTGTCGAACGTTCGTTTTCCGTGCTGGCTTTCGGCAACCAGGCTTTCATAAAATTACCGTTGTGGTGGGCGACCTTCTTGATTGTTCCATCTACCGGATACCAGTTGGCGTGTACATTAACGATGCTCATAAAGATAGAAACCATTAACCGGCGGTCGTGGAAATATTCATTCTCGTCTACTTCTTCAATGACGACAATCTTTCCGTCGGCGGGGGCTACGACTATTTTTTCCGTTTCTTGTCCGAACAAACGGATGGGGCAGCGGAAGAAGTTCACCATCAGCAGATAGACTGCTATACTCGCCACTGCTACCACATAAAATGGTATTTTGCAATCGATCCCCCAATAAAGAGCCGCATTAATCAATAGCAATAGCAAGAAGCTACCCCATAATATATGTGTTCCTTCGCGGTGAAATACGTATTTTTTCAATTTCTTTAGTCGGCCCATGAATGCTGTTTAATGATATTGCCTGCAAAAATATACTTAATTTAAAAAATCAGCAAGTAATTAGGCATAGAAATGTGAATGTTGATAACTTTTTGAGGATTATTTTTGTTTATCTCTCGGGAGATAGTAATTTTATGCCTTCAAATAACTACTTATCATTATGCAGGATTTCGTTCATTTACACGTCCATACCCAATATTCCCTTTGTTGGATGGTCAGGCTAGCGTAGCTCGTCTGGTTGATAAAGCTATGAAGAATGGGATGAAGGGTATAGCCGTGACCGATCATGGAAATATGTTCGGTATTAAGGAATTTACGAACTACGTCAATAAGAAGAATAGTGGTCCGAAAGGTGAAATCAAGGACCTGAAAAAACGGTTGTGGGAATTGAAGCCGGCTCCATAGAGTGTGAAGATAAAGAGGCGGAGGTTGCAGCTTGTAAAAAGCAAAAAGATAGTGGAGGCGGAAAACAAACTGTTCAAACCGATTATTGGGTGCGAAATGTATGTTGCCCGCCGCACAATGGATCTGAAAGAAGGCAAACAGGACCAGAGCGGTTATCACTTGATTGTATTAGCCAAGAATGAGACTGGCTATCATAACCTTATAAAATTAGTATCGCACGCATGGACGCGCGGATATTATATGCGTCCGCGTACAGACCGCAGCGAACTGGAAAAATATCACGAAGGATTAATGGTTTGTTCCGCTTGTCTCGGTGGCGAGATACCGAAGCGGATTACCAATGACCAGTTTGCCGAAGCGGAAGAAGCTATTCAGTGGTATAAGAACCTGTTCGGCGATGATTTTTACCTTGAAATGCAGCGCCATAAAGCAACTGTTCCCCGGGCCAATCACGAGTGCTACCCTTTGCAGGTAAAATGTGAACAAATATCTTATGGAATATTCCAAGAAGTTCAATGTCAAGTTGGTTTGTACAAATGACGTTCATTTCGTGGATGAAGAAAATGCCGAAGCACATGACCGTCTGATCTGTTTGAGTACCGGTAAGGATCTGGATGATCCTACCCGTATGCTCTATACCAAGCAGGAATGGATGAAGACACGAGAAGAGATGAACGAGCTCTTTGCCGATGTGCCGGAAGCGTTGAGCAATACATTGGAACTTCTCGATAAAGTAGAATACTACTCTATCGACCATGCCCCTATCATGCCTACTTTTGCCATTCCCGAGGATTTCGGAACGGAAGAAGAATACCGGCAGAAGTTTACGGAGAAAGACCTTTATGATGAGTTCACTCAAGATGAGCATGGCAATGTGGTGTTGAGTGAAGAAGATGGAAAGGCGAAAATCAAGCGTCTGGGCGGATATGATAAATTGTATCGTATCAAACTTGAAGGGGACTATCTGGCTAAACTGGCTTTCGACGGAGCAAAAAGAATATATGGTGAACCGTTGACGGAGGAAGTGAAAGAGCGAATGAACTTCGAATTGTACATCATGAAGACGATGGGTTTCCCCGGATACTTCTTGATTGTACAGGACTTTATCAATGCTGCCCGTAAGGAATTGGGTGTATCCGTAGGTCCGGGCCGTGGTTCGGCAGCAGGTTCAGTAGTGGCTTACTGTTTGGGTATTACGAATATCGACCCTATCCAGTACGACTTACTGTTCGAGCGTTTTCTGAATCCGGACCGTATCTCTTTGCCTGATATTGATGTGGACTTTGATGATGACGGTCGTGGTGAGGTACTTCGCTGGGTGACGAATAAATATGGTCAGGAAAAGGTGGCTCATATCATCACGTATGGCACAATGGCTACGAAACTGGCTATCAAGGACGTTGCCCGTGTGCAGAAACTCCCTCTCTCGGAATCCGACCGCTTGGCTAAACTGGTGCCGGATAAAATTCCGGATAAGAAACTGAATCTCCGCAATGCGATAGAATATGTCCCGGAGTTGCAGGCTGCCGAAGCCTCTTCCGATCCTTTGGTACGGGATACGCGATCAAGTATGCCAAGATGCTCGAAGAAGAAACGTTCGTGGCACTGGTGTGCATGCCTGCGGTACGATTATTTGTCGTGATGATATTACCGACTGGGTGCCTGTCAGCACTGCCGATGATAAGGAGACGGGCGAAAAGATGCTTGTCACCCAATATGAAGGTTCGGTGATTGAAGATACCGGGTTGATTAAGATGGACTTCCTCGGTCTGAAAACTCTTTCCATTATCTAAGGAAGCCGTCGAGAATATCCGCCTGAGCCGCAGCTTGAAATTGATGTAGACCAGATAGATATTAACGACCCTGCCACTTACAAACTATATAGTGACGGACGCACAATTGGTACATTCCAGTTTGAATCTGCCGGTATGCAGAAGTATCTGCGCGAATTACAGCCTTCTACATTTGAGGATTTGATAGCCATGAATGCCCTTTATCGTCCGGGACCTATGGATTATATCCCTGATTTTATTGACCGCAAGCATGGACGCAAGCCTATCGAGTATGATATTCCGGTTATGGAAAATACTTGAAAGATACCTACGGAATCACGGTATATCAGGAACAGGTGATGCTTTTGTCACGTCTGCTGGCAGACTTTACCCGTGGTGAGTCCGATGCCCTTCGTAAAGCGATGGGTAAGAAGCTGCGTGATAAGCTGGATCACATGAAGCCTAAGTTTATCGAAGGCGGACGCAAGAACGGGCATGACCCGAAAGTACTTGAAAAGATTTGGACCGACTGGGAAAAGTTTGCCTCTTATGCGTTCAACAAATCACATGCTACTTGCTATTCTTGGGTGGCTTATCAGACAGCCTATCTGAAAGCGAACTACCCGTCGGAATACATGGCGGCTGTCATGAGCCGAAGTTTGTCCAACATTACCGATATCACGAAGCTGATGGACGAATGCAAGGCAATGGGTATCCAGACGCTCGGTCCGGATGTGAATGAGAGTAACCTGAAGTTTACGGTCAACCACGACGGTAATATCCGTTTCGGACTGGGAGCGGTGAAAGGCGTAGGTGAAGCTGCCGTGCAAAGCATCATGGAGGAAGCGTAAGAAGAACGGTCCTTTCCTTGGAATCTTCGACTTTGTGCAACGCGTCAACCTGAATGCCTGTAACAAGAAAAATATGGAATGCCTGGCATTGGCCGGCGGATTCGACAGTTTCTCAGAGCTGAAACGTGAACAGTATTTTGCCGCTAACTCGAAAGGTGAATTATTCTTGGAAACATTGATGCGTTATGGCAACCGTTATCAGGCAGATAAGGCAGCTGCTGTCAATTCTTTGTTCGGAGGCGAAAACGTAATTGACGTCGCACCCCCGAAATTCCGCAGGGAGTGGAACGTTGGAGCGATCTCGACCGCTTGAACCGTGAACGTGACTTGGTTGGTATCTATCTTTCCGCTCATCCGTTGGATGAATTTTCCATTGTATTGGAACACGTCTGCAACACTCGTATGGCAGATTTGGAAGATAAAGCAGCCCTTGCTGGTACGCGAAATAACGATGGGAGGAATTGTGACCAGTGTCCGTCGTGGAGTTAGCAAGAACGGAAATCCGTATGGTATTGCCAAGATTGAGGACTATTCCGGCTCTACCGAAATCCCGTTTTGGGGAAATGACTGGGTGACTTATCAAGGGTACCTCAATGAAGGAACTTTCCTGTATATCAAGGCCCGTTGCCAAGCCAAACAATGGCGGCAGGATGAATTGGAAGTGAAGATCACCTCTATGGAGCTTCTTCCCGATGTGAAAGAAGAACTGGTGCAGAAAATCACGATTATTATTCCTTTGTCGGTCTTGAATACAGCTTTGGTTACTGAACTGGCAACCCTCACGAAAGAGAATCTCCGGGCAATACGGAACTTTATTTTAAGGTGACGGATGACAGCGATACCAACCACATGTCGGTCGATCTGATTTCCCGCCCCATCAAACTTACGGTGGGAAGCGATTTAATAACATATTTAAAAGAGCGTCCGGAACTTGGATTCCGCATAAATTGATTATTGGTGATTTATGGCGTTTTGAAATAAGAATTTTGCTTTGTCTATTTCTTTATGGAACAAAGATAAGGAGGTTAATTTAAAATTTAGAAAAATAATAAAAGAGACAATGTTGTAGAAAAACATAGTCTCTTTTTTATTTATATAGTTGTGTGCTATTTTTTCAATCTTTGTTATCCTTTTTTCGATTTACGATACTCACGTGGAGACATCCCCATGATTTTGCTGAATAACCGGGAGAAATAATAGGTATCTTCTATACCTATTTTTTATAGCATATCTGATTAATTTTCATATCAGTAGTGTCGAGTAGCTGGCAGGATTGCTGTATCTTTAATAAGTTGAAATAGGTCAAAGGACTATACTTGTTTTTTCTTTTGAACAACAGGGAGAAGTGGGAAGGAGAATATCCGATCTGATCGGCTATATCTTGTAGGCTAAGATGCTTTTCCATATTCTCTTTCATATAATGAATAGCCAGTTCGCTTACACATTTTCATCTTCTGCTGCATCATTATTTGCAGTTGCATTGCGAAATTGTTGTATATATCGCAATGTTCCCAAATAAAAATGAAACATAGAGAATGCATAACGCAGGTTCTCATTACTATAACCATTCTTCAAAGTATTGAATATCTCTTCAAATAAATTGATTCGTGTACTGATGCGTGAATGCGATTCAGGTTGGATATCCATTGGGCGGCTTGCCTCTTGAGCGTAAAAGGGAGCGAGAATACCTTTTAAAGTGTATCCAGTAAATAGTCCATGGATACGATTTGTCGGAAGCATAGGCATGGGGAACTCCCGCAGGGAGGATAAAATACTGGTTGGCGGATACGGTATATTCCTGATTGCCGATGCGATACCATCCGCCCCGTCTATGCAATAGATGAATACATACTGGTTGATAGGCTCTTTCCGTTCCCGGAAGTGATGCTTGGCTTTCGGATAATATCCGATGTCAGTAATGTGTAGCATGGAGGTAAGAGGGTGGTCTTCTTCCATTTTGTCAACGATAATGCGGGGAAGCACTAAAAGGCTCTTTCTCCGGTAAATCCATCTTTCAAACTTTACCATAATCTCATAGTATATGATTCGACTGTTCTGCGCAAATATATAACAATGTATCTTATCTATCAAATAAACTGCAAAAAAAAATAAGATTGTCCATCTTTATCGAATGAAATTCTATTTTTTTATGCTCTTGACATGCTCTATCTTTGCAGTATCAATTAATCAATCTTCTAATGGTATGAAAAGTTATAATAAAAAAGTTTGTCTATTTTATATGTTTAGTCTCTGCGATGGGCGGACTTCTCTTTGGCTACGACTGGGTGGTGATAGGGGGAGCGAAACCTTTCTACGAACTCTATTTTGATATTGCTGATATACCTGCCATGCAAGGGCTTGCTATGAGCGTCGCTTTGCTCGGTTGTTTGATTGGCGCTATGGTGGCGGGTATGATGGCAGACCGTTATGGACGTAAGCCCTTTTGATAATTTCTGCTTTCATATTCTTTTGTCTTCGCTTACGCTACCGGAGCATTTTCGATATTTAGCTGGTTTTTGGCAGCCCGTTTCTTGGGCGGTATCGGAATAGGAATTGCTTCAGGACTTTCTCCCATGTATATTGCCGAAGTAGCTCCTACGTCAATTAGGGGGAAAACTCGTTTCGCTAAATCAATTGACGATTGTACTCGGTATCCTGGGCGCTCAAATCACTAACTGGCTGATTGCAGAACCTATTCCTGCAGACTTTTCTCCTGTGGATATTTGTGCTTCATGGAACGGGCAGATGGGATGGCGATGGATGTTTTGGGCGGCTGCCTTCCCCTGCTGCGATATTCTTGTTGTTGGCATGCTTCATTCCCGAAAGTCCCCGCTGGCTGGCGATGAAAGGATAAAAGAAGAGAAAGCATGGAATGTGCTTAGTAAAATAGGCGGTGACGATTATGCCGACCAGGAACTTCGTCTGGTGGAAGAAACCGGTTCTTCGAAGTCGGAAGGGGGATTGCGGTTATTGTTCAGTCGTCCGTTCCGCAAGGTACTTGTTTTAGGCATTATTGTGGCTGTATTCCAGCAATGGTGCGGTACGAATGTAATCTTCAATTATGCGCAGGAGATATTCCAGTCTGCAGGGTATTCGTTGGGAGATGTTCTCTTTAATATTGTGGTGACAGGTGTGGCGAATGTAGTTTTTACTTTTGTGGCTATCTATACAGTCGAACGCTTGGGACGTCGCGCTCTGATGCTTTTGGGTGCCGGAGGGCTGGCTGGCATTTATCTCATTCTCGGCACTTGCTATTTCTTCGAGGTAAGCGGATTCTTTATGGTGGTACTTGTTGTGCTGGCTATCGCTTGTTATGCAATGTCCCTGGGCTTCTATCACTTGGGTGCTGCTTGCCGAAATCTTCCCGAACCGGGTGCGTGCCGTTGCAATGGCAACCTGTACATTTGCTTTGTGGGTAGGTAGTTTCACGCTGACATACACTTTCCCGTTACTGAATAATTTATTGGGAAGCAGTGGTACATTCTGGATTTATGCAGCCATTTGTGCTGTCGGCTATCTGTTCTTCTTCCGTGCATTGCCCGAAACGAAAGGCAAATCACTGGAAGCATTGGAAAAGGATTTAATCAAATAAAAAAAATAACAGGTTGGCAAATTAACAAGTAAGTAAATAGGTATTGGATAACATCATCAATCAGGCAGGAGAATGTAAAATCTCCCTGTCCCTGACCCCTTTTGTCTCTTGATCTCTTTGTCAACGAATAAAAAAACAAATTTATAATCAATAATACGATGGTAAAAGCATGGAAAGAAAAGGTGGTTATTCCTACTTATGAAGTAGGCAAACCAGAGAAGAATCCAATATTCTTGGAGAAACGCGTATATCAAGGCAGTAGGGGGGTGGTCTATCCTTATCCTGTGATTGAATCGATGTCTGATGAGAAAGTGGATAAGGAATACAATGCTATTTTTATCGAAAACGAATACATCAAAGTGATGATTCTACCTGAGCTGGGCGGACGTGTACAGATGGCATATGATAAAATCAGGGAACGTCATTTCATTTATTATAATCATGTGATAAAGCCGGCTTTAGTAGGGCTTGCGGGACCGTGGATTTCAGGTGGCATTGAGTTTAACTGGCCTCAACATCACCGCCCTAGCACCTACATGCCCGTAGATACGACTATTGAAGAAAATGCCGACGGAAGTGTCACGGTATGGGTGAATGAAATGGAACGTATGTTTCATCAGAAAGGAATGGCAGGTTTTACGCTTCGTCCGGGACATGCTTTTCTTGAAATCAAGGGAGTACTTTACAATCGTACTGAAGTACCGCAGACCTTCCTGTGGTGGGCAAACCCCTGCCGTAGCGGTGAACGACTACTATCAGAGCGTATTCCCGCCCGATATCAATGCCGTTTTCGACCATGGAAAGCGTGCCGTATCCAGTTTCCCCATCGCAACGGGTACTTACTACCAAGATGGATTATTCTGCCGGAGTAGATATCTCGAACTATAAGAATATCAAGGTTCCTACTTCCTATATGGCTGTCAACTCCCCGCTTTAACTTTGAGGGTGGATATGAGAATGATACTCGTGCCGGCATGCTTCATGTAGCGAACCACCACATTTCTCCGGGCAAGAAACAGTGGACGTGGGGAAACGGCGACTTTGGTACCGCGCATGGGACCGCAACCTGACGGACGAAGACGGGCCGTACATTGAACTGATGGCAGGTGTCTATACCGAAAATCAACCGGACTTTACCTGGCTCCAACCTTACGAAGAAAAGAGCTTCGTTCAATATTTCCTGCCTTACCGGGAATTGGGAGTGGTGAAGAATGCCAGCAGGGATTTGCTGATGAATATTGAACCGGAAGGGGAGGACAGCGTTCGCTTCAAGATATTTGCTACTTCGCGCCAAACGGTAAATGTTGTCTTGAAAGGTGAAGACGGGAAAATATATTATAGCAAGGGAAGTGACTATCACTCCGGAAGAATTGCTGGATGAAACAGTAAATGTGAAAGGTGAGAAAGCTCGATAAACTGATTCTTGAAATCACAGCAAACGGAAAGGAATTACTTTATTGGCATGCAGAACCGGAAGAAGTGAAACCTATTCCCGACGCTGCTGAAGCAGCCCTGCTCCCCGGAAGAAATAAAGACTACTGAACAGCTTTATCTGACCGGCTTACACTTGGAACAGTACAGACACGCCACATACAATCCCGTAGAATACTACGAAGAAGCATTGCGCCGTGATCCGATTGATGTGCGTAATAACAATGCGCTTGGTCTGTGGTATATCCGTAAAGGCCGTTTCCATAAAAGCGGAGCAATACTTGCTTACAGCCGTAAAGACCTTTACAGAAACGTAACTCCGAATCCATACGACGGAGAACCGATCTATAATCTCGGTCTTGCCTTGAAATACCAGAGACGATACAATGAGGCTTACGACCGTTTCTATAAATCTTGTTGGAATGCCGCCTGGCAGGATGCGGGGATACTTTGCCTGCGCGCAGATTTCTACCATGCAAAGTCGTTTGGAAGATGCCTTAGACGAAATAGACCGTTCGCTTATCCGCAACTGGCATAATCATAAAGCCCGCGCTCTGAAAAACTGCTATTCTCCGCCGGATGGGCAGAACCGAAGAAGCCCCTGCAACTGATTGAAGACTCATTGGCTATTGATAAATTCAACTTTGGCTGTCGTTATGAGAAGTATCTAATAACGAACGTAGTCGACGAATTGTCTGTCATGAAAGAGATGATGCGTGGAGAACCTCACAACTATGATGAAATAGCTCTTGACTATTGTGCCGCAGGTTGTTGGCAGGAAGCTGCTTCCTTATGGAATATAGCCATTGCCGAAGGTATTGTTACACCAATGACTTACTATTATCTGGGCTGGTGTCTGCACCAGGGGGGACTTTCCGGAGTGAAACAGGCATTTGCCGATGCAGTCAAAAGCTTGCCCCGATTACTGTTTTCCCAACCGTTTGGAAGCAATTCTTGCTTTGCAATGTGCCATGGAACAAAATCCGAACGATGCGAGAGCCTCCTTACTATTTGGGCAATCTTTACTACGACAAGCGCCAGTACGACTTGTCTATGGAGGCATGGGAAACTTCCGCAAGACTGGACGGTAGCTTTCCGACCGTATGGCGTAACCTGGCTTTGGCATTCTTCAACAAGAAAAAATGAGGAAGCGAAAAAGCCATCGAATGTATGGAACGTGCTTTCCGCCTTGACACAACCGATGCACGTATCTTGATGGAACTCGACCAACTTTACAAACGTGTCCGTCGTTCACACAAAGAACGTCTTGCTTTCCTACAACAATATCCTGATTTGATTAAGCAGCGTGATGACCTGATACTGGAAGAAATCACCTTGTTGAATCAGACAGGAGAGTACGAAAAGGCGAAAACGGTATTGGATGCACATAACTTCCATCCCTGGGAGGGTGGCGAAGGAAAAGTGCCTGCCCAATATCAACTGGCTCGTGTGGAATTGGCAAAAAAGCATTAACTGCCGGTGAGAATAAAGAAGCAATATCATTATTGGAAGAATGTCTGGAATATCCGCATCATCTTGGTGAAGGCAAATTGTATGGTGCACAGGAAAATGATTTTTACTACTTCCTGGGCTGTGCTTACGAAGGATTGGGACAACATGACAAGGCTACGGAGTGTTGGGAACAGGCAATCATCGGACCTACCGAACCGGCTGCCGCCATGTACTACAATGATGCGAAACCTGATAAAATATTCTATCAAGGTTTGGCATTATTGAAACTCGGGTGTATGGATGAGGCTAACGGCCGCTTTCATAAATTGACCTCTTACGGTGAAAAAAACACTTGTTTGACAAGATTAAAATGGATTATTTTGCAGTGTCACTACCCGACTTATTGATTTGGGAGGATGACTTGACGATAAGAAACGTAATTCACTGCAAATATATGATGGCATTAGGATATTGGGGACTGAACCGGAAAGAGAAATCCCTCCGGTTATTAAGTGAGGTCGAAAAAGATTGGACATTAATCATCAGGGTATTCAGGCTTTCAGAAGCCTGATAGGATAGGACAACTTAGTGACGGTGTTTATTTTAAAGCATCGTCACAAGTTTATTTTTTTATATAAACCTTAAATAGCAATGACATGAGAAATATTAAAAACGGTTTAATCATGAAAATTACAGGCTTTATTGCAATTAGCTTTTCCATTGTGTGCAGTATGGCTGCTTGTTCGACGACCCGGTAGCAGTCGCTAACCCCGAACCTGCTGTTACAGTGGTGAAAGTACCTAACGGAAGTTTTGAAGAAGACGCTGCCGAAACAGCTTCTCCTAAAGGCTGGACAGTAAGCGGGGACTATTCTGCCGCGAAAGTGGTACAAGGGGGATGTGAAGGCAATTATGCTTTACAGTATGGAGCAACCTCGGCGTATACGGTATCTACCCGTCAGACTGTCAACGGTCTGGAAGATGGTATTTATGACCTTGAATTTTATTATAAAAGTACCGGAGGACAAATATCCTGTTATGTGGCAGCCGGCACTGATACTAAGAAAATGACTTCATTACAAGCATCTCCTTCTACCTGGGTTCGCTCTTATGTACGCGGGATAAAAGTGGAAGGCGGTAAATGTGATATTGAAATCCACAGCGAATCGGCTGAAGCAAACTGGAGTCGCTTTGACGGACTGCGTTTGAAGAAAACAGAAAAGGAATTTAATCTGCTGAAAGGCGGTGATATCTCGCAACTGACTTACGTGGAGCAGATGGGTGGCAAATTCTATGAAAACGGTGAAGAAAAGGACTGCATCGAAATCTTGAAGAATAATGGTTTCAACATTATCCGTCTCCGTCTGTACAATGACCCGGGAAATCCGGACTATTCTCCTTCCAACCGTTTGCCCGCAGGTATTTCAGGGCCGGAAGATAGTTTTGCGGCTGGCAAAAAGAGCCAAACAAGCCGGTATGCAGATACAGTTGACTTTTTCCATTATAGTGATTACTGGACAAATGGAGAAGACCAGAACAAACCTCATGAATGGGAAGGGCTCGACTTTGATGGACTGAAAAAAGCACTCTACGATTTTACCTTTGATTTCATGAATAAGATGAAAGCACAGGGGACGACTCCCGAATTTGTCTCGTTGGGTAATGAAGTACAAGCCGGCATGTTATATCCGGATGGAAGTTGTGACAATTTTGCGCAGCTTTCCGAACTATTCAATACAGGTTATGATGCGGTGAAAGCTGTATCACCGGATTCAAAGGTCATTATTCACTCGGCAGGTGCCGGAGATAAAGACTTGTATAACTGGTATTATGGTGAACTGAAAAAAAGAAATACGAAATATGATATAATCGGTACTTCTTATTATCCTTTCTGGACGAAAAATACGGCAGCACAAATGCGTGAATGGGCGGATTATATCACAGCTAAATTTGATAAGGATATTTTAATTATGGAAACTGGATATAGCTGGGACAAGACTTTTGCCTGACGGAACTCAGGGGACAACTGTCGGACAACGGGCCGTATTTGGATTTTTCCCCCCGCTTGGACAGAAAAACTTCATGCTTGAACAAATAAAAGAAATAAAGCAAGCGAAAGACTGCCGCATACTTGGTTTTCTTTATTGGGATCCTATCTTTATCGAAGTGGAAGGCATGGGATGGGAACTGGGTGCCAAGAATTATGTGAGCAATACCACCTTGTTTGGTTATGAAGGAAATAGATTGGAAGTATTGGATGCATTCAAATATAACAACTAAAAAGGAAGATACCATGAAGAATATTTTAAGTAGATTCGGAAAAATCAGTTTGTTGCTGGCACTTATATATTTTGTTGTCGGTTGCGATGATGATAAGGAAGATGTGGCTCCCTGGTCTTTATGTAATGAGTGATGAGATAGAGACGTTTCCCGGTGACACCGTTTTGGTATCAGGAACCGCATCTAATTATGTAGGATTGGAAAGCGTCACGTTAAGTTGTGAACAATGGGGGATTCATAAGGTGTATGAATTGGGTGGGCAAAAGCCTAAAGTCTTTAATTATGATTATCAACTCATTGTACCGAAAAACGCTAGTTTTGAAGAACATTTATTGATTACTATCCGTGACGTAGACGGTCGGGAAAGCAAAAGAAAAATGTGCTGCTGACTTATGTCGCTGATATGGAGAGTCCGGTTATGCAAACCCAGCTTACCGTCGCGGATAGCAGTAGATTTCGACGCGTTGCAAATAAAAGGAAGTTGGAGTCTGAATGTGAAGTTCACCGATGACCGCGAGTTGAAAGATATTCGTCTTCAAATCCCCAGTATGCAAATAGATGAGACGGTAAAAGTAACCGGGCGTAATGGAGAATTGAGACGTACTATTGATTTTACTACGGGAGAATTTCCAGTCACTTTGACGATAACGGATGCCGGAGGCAATGAAACTGTTGTCACTACTACGGTTGTTGTTATGTTGGCAGAGGAGGAAGACCCATTCGAAGATTACCCTGTAATGTGGGTGGTTAATGCTTCGGAGAAAGCTGACGACTACCTTGACGGCTACTATGCACCGATGACCCGCAAGGGAGAATACCAATATGAAGGAAAAATTTATGCTGACAAGGCGAACTTCCAAATCTATTTTACGGCTGAGAAAACGATGGACGGTGACCTTTTCGGTGTAAGTCCTTACGTTAATTCAAAACTGATGAATAATAATGATTATGTGGTACCTGTTACGGTGGCTGAGTCAGGCTATTATGGTGTTTGGATTGATTTGCAGGCACATACTTATAGCATGTGGAAACTGGAACCTTCAGCGACAACCTATACAGGATCGCTCACCGTGTCCGGCTGTGGCTTCAGTGATTTTTGCCGATTGGGGTACGCCTGCTACAGAGATGGCGCGCAATGGATATCGTTATACCTCTACCTTGCACCAAATCGGCAGTTATTCAAGTACGCGCCAATACTATGCAGCCCGTGTGTCCGACTGGGGATATGTTCTCCGCTATTGGGGCGATGCGACCGGATGCGGCTGGTGGGAAGATACTACAAGCGCAGGTGGCAGTGTGGCAAGCTATGCAAGCGACTATGACGGTGCAGTGCAAATCACCTTCGATACAGCTATTCTTTGGGCTACAATCAAGAAAGTAACAGAATAAAAAAAAGAGAACAACTATGAAAACAATATATTCAATATGTGCGAGGACAGGATTCTTTTTTACCTTCCTGTTGTTGGCAACTTCACTGATGGCACAACATATCCAAGTGAAGGGACTGGTGAAAGACCCGGCTGGTGAAGCTATTATTGGTGCGAGTGTAGTCGTGAAAGGTACTACCAACGGCTCCATTACCGATTTGGACGGTAAGTTCAGCCTGTCGGACGTACCTTCGGGAGCAACGATTACCGTTTCGTATATCGGTTACATTTCTCAAGAGAAGAAAGCGTCCGCTACACCGATGGAGTTTATCTTGAAAGAAGACACTAAAACATTGGATGAGATTGTAGTAGTCGGCTATGGTACGACTAAAAGAGTAGTATCTCCGGTGCGGTAGCTTCCGTAAAAGCCGATGAATTGCCGACGGCTGCGTCTGCTTCGGTAGGTTCCATGTTGCGTGGACGTTCGTCAGGAATGAATATCACACAAAACAGTGCCAATCCGGGCGGTTCGATGAATATCTCTATTCGTGGTGGGCTTTCGGGACAAAGTCCGTTGATTGTAATTGACGGTGTGCCGCAGTTGTCAACAAAAACAGTGACAGCAGGAACAGCATATAGTGGTGGCGAGAAAGACAATGCTCTGATTAATCTCAATCCTAATGATATCGAGACAATTGATATTCTGAAAGATGCTTCCGCGGCGGCTATTTACGGTTCGGATGCTTCGGGCGGTGTGATTCTGATTACTACCAAACGAGGAAAAACAGGTAAGCCCGACATCTCTTATTCCCGGTTCGGTTGCTTTCCAGTATATTAAGGATGCGCGGATTTCCTGAATGCGCGTGATTTTATGATTGAACAGAATAAAGTGTTTGATGAACTGGGACGTGGGGATGAAAAGAAATATACTGATGGGCAGATTGCTAATTTCGTAGGCGACGGAACAGACTGGATGGATGAAGTAACCCGTGTAGGCGTCGTTAATGAACATAATCTTTCGGTTTCTGCTGGTACGGACGCCACTAAATACTTGTTCTCATTGAGTTATTATGACCACCAGGGAATTGCCAAAAATAATTCGATGAACCGTATTACCGGACGTTTGAATGTTGACCAGACTATCAACCGTATGTTGAAAGCCGGCATTAATTCCACTTTCTCGCAGATAAAGTATCATGATGTACCGTTGGGTGATGCCCGGCAGGATAATTCAGCATTGATATATTCGGCTATGACATTTATTCCTACCGTACCGGTACGTGATGAAGAGGGTAAATATTCCGTTAATCCGATTCGTGACATCTATCCGAATCCGGTTTCGTTATTAGATATTACTGACCAGACAGTGAGCCGTGATCTTTTTGTCAGTGGTTATCTGGAGTTCCGGCCTATCAAGGACTTGTTGCTGAAAGCTACTGTCGGTTTTGATATGAAAGATGTGCAGGCCGACCAATACATTCCCACCACGACCAAGAAAGGGATATAGTGTGGACGGTCAGGCTTCCAAGCAAAATGCGAAATCGCAAATGAACCTGTTCAATGTGATTGCCAATTACACGAAAGTGTTCAATGAAATACATGACGTGAACCTGATGGCTGGTTTTGAATATAAGAAGTCGTCTTGGGAAGGGATGGGTATCGTCGCTTCACAATTCCCATACGACGGCTCTTTTGATGAACAATATCGGGACAAGTGAGCAGGAAAAACCGACTATCAGGCTCATATAAGGGAGCTAGTGAAATGGCTTCATTCCTTGCACGTTTGAATTATTCGCTGGCATCCAAATATATCTTGACTGTGAATCTCCGCGTAGACGGTTCGTCCAACTTCTCGAAGGAGCATCAATGGGGCGCTTTTCCGGGAGTATCGGCAGCTTGGCGTATGAATGAAGAAAACTGGCTGAAGAATATCGGTTGGTTGAGCAACCTGAAACTCCGCGCAGGTGTGGGGCAAACCGGTAATGCGGGCAACCTCACCGGTATCAATACCTATTATAAAGTTTCACAAGGCGCATTTGCACCTAACGGAAGCTTGGTAAACGGTATGGCTATCTCCAAACTGGGCAATGATAAATTGAAATGGGAGACACTGACCGACTATAACTTCGGTATTGATTTCGGTTTCTTCAACAACCGTCTGTCCGGGTCTGTCGACCTCTACCAACGTCTGCGTAAGGATGTCATTCTGGAGAAAAATTTGATGTCCTATCAGGAAGTGAAGAAGATAGATTACAATTCGGCGACCGTTTACCGAGCCCGTGGTATAGATATTGGTATCCACAGCGTGAATTTCGACAATAAGAACTTTGGTTGGACTACCGATATCAATTTCTCCTATTACCGCAATCACACAACAAAACGCGACCCGGACTTCATTCCTGCTGTCTACCAGGATTATGTGGAAAGATGGGACAACATCTACGGATACAGAACGAATGGTACCTGATTCAGATGGACCACACTCACAACCATCTCCAGAAATCTGGTGCCGGAGCTATTCTGTATCAGGATTTGAATGGTTATCAACTCGATGAAGGGCGAAAAAGATGCGAGATAGTGAAGGACGTTATATCCGTACAACGGGAGAGGATGGCGTGCTCGATGAAGCCGACATGGTGGTACTGGCAAATAGTGCCCCGATTCCTTTCAGTATCAACAATACTTTCCGTTGGAAAAACTGGGATGCCAACATTTACTTGTATGGCTCTCTGAACGGATGGAAGGTGAACGACATCAAGTTGCAGTCCATTTATGGAATTGAAGACATTACCTATGGCGTCAATGTTTCTTGGATGAGGTGAAGAACCGCTGGTCGCCTGCCAATCCTATGGGGACATTGCCGGGTGTGGCGGAGGCTTCTTCGGGCGTTGACCCCAAGAAGAGTGACTTTTTCCTCGAAAAGGCTTGGTATCTGCGTTTGGATAATGTGTCAATCGGTTATACTTTCCCTGCCCAATGGTTTAAGAATAAGATTCGTTCAGTCAGGCTGTATGCCGCGGGCGCAATCTGGTAGCCGTATTTACTCCCTTATAAGGGGAATGGATCCTGAAACCGGAAACGGTATCGGAGCTTTATCCGAATCAGTCTTCATTTGCTATTGGTCTGGATGTGAAATTCTAATATATACTGGGTATGAAAACAATGAAATATATAGCAACAGCCTTGATGCTGTTATCGATGACTTCCTGTGAACTGGAACGCTTGGACTATACCGAAATCTCTCCGGAAAACTTCTTTAAGACGGAGACTGACTTGAAACTGGCGGTAAAATTCGCTCTACTATGATTTTAATCCCGGTGATTTCAAAAGGCTGTTTATTCGGCGGATTATATGGGATATCAAGTAATAGGTGATATGACGACAGATGTGCTTTGGTGTTGCTGGGCGTGGGAGTCGGATGAACTTTATTTCCAGCAGTGGTATGCTACTGTGGGAGGTAGTATTCAGAATCATGCTTACTCAAATTTCGAGCGTTATAATTTTCTTTCGAAAGCACGTAATACCATTCGTCGTATTGAAAACTCTCCGGTAAGTGAAGACGCAAAAACGCTTTATTCGGGTGAGGCGAAGGCTTTGCGCGGATGGATGGGGCTTTACCTTTATGATATGTTCGGTCCTGTGCCGGTGGCTTCGGATGAGGTGTTAGACGACCCGCAGACTTTTGTCTATCTTCCCCGTCTGACAGAAGAAGAATATGACGCGATGATGGAAACGGACTTGCGCGATGCAATCCGTGATTTGCCCGAAGTGGCGGAAGCGCGCGGACGTATGACGAAGGGGGTGCGGCACGTATGATTCTGTTGAAATATTACATGATAAAAGGCTACTTTGATAAAGCGGAAACTTTAGCCCGCGAATTGTTGGAGATGGAAGGACGTGTGTATAGCCTGCAACCTGATTATAACTATATCTTCTCCAAAGAGGGAATAGGTAACAATGAAGTGATTCTGCAACTGGCTTGCAACAATACCGCCAGTTGGTACTCCAACTACATGACTGCCGAAGTGCTTCCCCGCCGATTATCCTTGGGCTGAAAAGGCAACCGGTTGGGGTGGCTATGTAATGCCTTGGGATTTTTATGACACATTTGAAGAAGGCGATTTGCGTCTGAAAAACGTAGTGACTGCTTATACGAATAAAAATGGAGAAAAGATAGACCGCTCAAATAGCAGTCAGTTGGCAAAAGGGTGCACTACCCTTGAAATACGGTATGGATCCGGATATGAAAGACGGGCAAAGCGGCATTGACGTGGTTATCTATCGTTACGCTGATGTGCTGTTGACACTTGCCGAGTGTATCAACCGTAATGAGGGCAGTCCTACGACGGAAGCCGTCGGTTTGGTAAACCGTGTACGCAAGCGTGCCGGATTGCCGGAACTGGATGACGCTCAAACAGCTTCCGGTGAAGCCTTCAATGAAGCCATCCTTCTGGAACGCGGTCATGAGTTCTATCTCGAAGGGCTTCGCCGTCAATATTTGATTCGCTTTGGAAAGTATGTGGAATATGCCAATAACCGCATTGATGCCATTAATAAATCCGAAGGACGCGGCTACTTCAATGTACACGAAGGACACAACCGTTTCTGGATTCCGCAGAGTTTCATTGATGAGTCCAAAGGGGCTATCAAGCAAAATGATTATGATAGATAGTAAATAGTAGTAAGTAGATAAACCATGAAATATATATTCTTATATATCCTTGCCTGCCTGTTTACGGTAAATGCGGTAGCGCAAAGTGTCAGACCGACTGTTGCGGTCTTGGGCGATTCTTATTCTACCCTTTGAGAAGTATATACCGGACACCAATAAAACGTATTACACAACTACCGATTGGGCTAAGACAGGGGTAGTGAATGTGAAACAGACGTGGTGGTGGCAGGTCATCAAGAAAGCCGGTTTCAAGTTGGGAGCAAACGACTCCTATAGCGGGGCTACTGTATCCTATTCGGGATATAATGACGAGGACTATGCCGACCGTTCATTTATTACAAAGGGTTCCCCGTTTGGGGAATCCTGATATCATCCTCATCTTCGGTGGAATCAATGACAATTGGGCAAACACTCCTATCGGTGAGTACAAATATGGAGATTTCAAGCGTGCCGATCTGTATACCTATCGTCCTGCATTGGCTAAATTGATAGAGTTGGCTCAAGAGCATTATCCCAATGTGACGCTTTACTTTATCATCAGTGATGACTTGAAAACGGAGATTGTGGAATCGACCAAGGTTGTTTGCGAACATTACGGAATAAAATACGTACAACTGCAAGGAATCGAGAAAGAAAGCGGGCATCCTACTGTAAAAGGAATGGAAACAATTGCGAATCAAGTATTGACTCTGATTAAATAAGAATTACATCATTAAAAACACATATTATGAAGAAGAAAATTTATGCAGCTTTAGCGTTTGCTCTATATGCAACCACTTTTCATGCACAGCAGATTTATGAGCTTTCCGCTCCGGTGAAAAGAGAAGACTATATACGGGCCACCTCAAGATGGGGGCAGTAACCCGTCGGGTGGAAATATTTCCGTAAACAGCTATTATATGTCTATCGACGGAAAGCCTGTGATACCTGTTATGGGAGAGTTCCACTTTACCCGTTATCCCCGTGCACAGTGGGAACAGGAGATTGTAAAGATGAAAGCCGGTGGGGTGAATGTATTGCCAACCTATATATTTTCTGGGGATTACATGAGGAAGAGGAAGGCAAGTTCTGCTGGAGCGGCAATAAAGACCTACGCCATTTCATAGAACTTTGCAAGAAGCATGACATGCCGGTCATCGTACGTATCGGCCCTTTCTGTCACGGTGAAATACGTAACGGCTCCATACCCGACTGGCTTTTCGCCCGTCCGGTGGATGTACGCAGCAATCAGCCTCTATACCTCTCTTACGTAAAAAGACTTTATGGGCGAGATAGGCCGGCAACTGCAAGGACTGTATTATAAGGATGGCGGTCCGATCATCGGCTGCCAGTTGGAAAATGAGATGCAGCATTCTGCATCTCCTTGGGGGAGTGAATTATCCCGGTGAACCGTTGGATTTTACTGTGGCAAGTTATGACATTGACTATGCTATGATTGGCGTAAGTGTAATGGATAAGAAAGTCACTACCGCCGAACTTGGGGAGGAACACATGCGTACCCTTAAAAGAATGGCACAGGAAGAAGGTATTATCACTCCATTCTATACAGCCACCGGCTGGGAAACGCAGCTGTTATTGACAATGAAGCAATTCCTGTGACATCCGCCTACACCTATCCTTTCTGGGAAGAAACCGCGAATGTCACCTTTCTGCATGTTCAAAGACATACACCGTGTACCTGATTATGCTCCGGTGCGTTACGACGCAGAACGATTTCCTTCGTTCTGTGCGGAAATGGGTGCAGGTATACAGATGATTTACCGGCGCAGACCTATCGTTACGGCACGTGCAGCACAGGTGTTGATGATTCGTACGCTCGGTAGCGGAAGCAACGGCATCGGATACTATATGTATCATGGAGGAAGCACTCGCTACGTCAGGATAATATAGGGAAGTTATCAGGACGAACCGATGGAGATGCCCAAAATCTCCTATGATTTCCAGGCTCCTCTTGGCGAATTCGGACTGGAGCATCCGTCTTATCGTTACCTGCGCACCATCCATTCGTTTCTTGCCGATTTCGGCAGTAATCTTGCTCCCATGGAAACCGTATTACCGGAAGGTTGGGATAAAATGACACCTGACAATCGTGACGATTTGCGTTATGCTGCCCGGATGAAAGACGACAGCGGATTTATTTTCATGATAAACTTTCAGGACCATGATACATTGCGGCATGATATGGACGGTTTGCAATTGCAACTGAATCTTCGGAATGAAAAACACTGTGCATACCTGAACAGGGGAACTTTTTACATTGCCGAAAGATGAAAAGCATGATTCTGCCATTCAACTTGATGCTCGGAAGTGCCAGACTCCGTTATGCTACAGCACAACCTCTGATGAAAATCAATGATAACGGTATCGACCACTATATTTTCTTTGCCCCGGAAGGTATGAAACCGGAGTATTGTTTTGATGCCCGCACCGTCAAAGGTAAGGTTAAATACGCTGTCACAAGCGGTCTGAAGAGTACTATTACTGTCACACCCCGCAACGGTAAGAAAATAAAGATTACGACACTGAATCATGAACAGGCACTCAATGCCATCAAGGTGGACGGGCAACTATTGATAACGACAGCTACCGTATTACCGACGGCAGAAGGTATCACCCTGCAACAACTTGGAAAATAACGCCTTTGATTATATCTTGTACCCTTCGGCAAAAAGGATGGCAATCACAAACAGTACAGGTTCAGCCTGTCAGCCCCGAATGTCGTGTAGAGAAGATAACCACCCGTCGTATTACCGTAGCTTTCAGTGATACCGTTCACGCCCGCAAGTGAATGAATACTTCATGAAGATAGATTACACGGGTGATGTGGCAATGGCGGCTTCCTCGGTGGAAAGATGGTACAGGATGAATTCTGGCATGCCCAACCATGGATGATTGGTCTTAATCGTCATAAAGAGATGATGAGTAAAGAAGCTATGTCGTTCTATTTCCGTCCTTTACGTTCGGATGCTACTTGTCTGCAAGATTTGCCCCAGTCTGCTATTCCTGATTTTTAAAGGAAATAACCAGATGCTTGAAATTAAGAACGTGGAGATTATTCCTCAATATCAAGTGGAGATAAATAAATAGTTCACGTGAATCAGTAGTTGAATGTAAATCGAAACCGAACTTTCAACTACTGATTCGTATCTAATCATGAAAATCAAAAAAAATGTGCAGCGATATGCCAGATTGTAGAACGGAGTACTTGGCAACAAGAAATAAGCAGTTTCTCTGCATGACAATCTTTTTTCTTTTCTTGTCTCTTTCTGTCAAGTCACAAACAGTAAGTGTTGCTGATTTTTTTGGGTGATCGTCAAGCCGCAGTGAGCCTTACTTTTGACGATGGTATCCAGGAACATTATACTTTAGTAGCCCCTCATTTGAATCGGTATGCACTTCGGGGCACGTTCGGGATAAATGGCAAATTTATGGGGGATATTGATGACCATTTTGCCCCTCGACTCACTTGGGAAGAATGTAGGCGCATGGTGGCTGACGGTCACGAGATATGTAACCATTCATGGAGTCATCCTAACTTGACGGCAATTGACAGGCATACTCTCTTGCTGGAAATTAGAAAGAATGATTCCATTATTAAGGCCGAGACGAGGAGTAAACCCCCACAAGCATTTCCTTTACCCTTTCAATGCAACGACACCTCAGGTGAGAGCTGTCTGCGAGGAAGAGAAGGTAGGGGCACGCATTGAACAGTTCGGACTCGGACAACGGAATTCAGGTTGCACTGCGGCATCAATAGATACTTGGTTACGTCAACTTATTAATGACAGGCGGTGGGGTGTGACCATGACTCACGGATTTATACAGCATGGGACCAGTGGGATGAACCGTGGGTTCTATGGAATTTCTTCCGTGAACTTGCTTTCAAGAAAGACTTGGTATGGGTTGACACTTTCTCGAACATACAAGCTTATGTGAAAGAACGGAATGCTGTCACTCTGACAACCCGCTGGTGTAATGATATCTTTTATAATAACTCCCGTCTTGGTCTGACAGCAAAAAGTATTCCGTATGCCACTCACCTTGAAGATTACCGGAATGGAAAAGAATCGATGCATGAAAGCTGTTCAGGACGGCAAAAACCTTCAAGTATCATATCGGGGGGATTATCTTACTATTGATATCAATCCTTATGGATCACCAGTCGCAGTGAGTTATATGAAGGAAAAAACGCTTGAAGGAAAAACGATGTGCGTTATTGGAGATAGTTATGTGTATAACCATGGTTGTCCGGTTTCAGAGACTTGGCATTATAAACTGGCAACAAAGCATGGCATGAAGTATCAGAATCTCGGACAAAACGGCAACAGTATCGCATTCGAGCGTGACAGTATATATGGCGCACCATTATATAAGCGATACAGTATTATTCCGGAAAACGCTGACTATATACTCATCATTGCCGGTCATAATGATGCATATTTGGTAAACGGAGATATTGATCGGCAAAAAGTGTTGTGCCAACGTTTGGATGAACTGCTGAAAGGGTTGAAAAGGAAGTATTCCGGTGCCAAAATTGGTTGGGTCACTCCCTGGAATGTAGCGTATGAAGAAGGATTTCCGGCGACAATAAACATCATAGAGGAAATGTGCCGTAAAAATGACGTCAAAGTTTTTTAAATGCCGCATATACTAGTGGTATCAATCCCAATGACCCGGTTTTCCGGTCACGCTATTTTCAAGGGAAAGATGACAATGCTCATCTTAATAACGCCGGTCATAATCTGTTAATGCATTGGGGAGAACAATTTGTAATGGGTTTGTAGCCCTGAAATTAGTATCATAATCATAAATATCATGAGGAAAAAGGCTTATTTACATTATTAATAATTCTTCTCGGCACAATGGGATATTGTACCGAGAAGGTCTATATGGACAAACAAGGTGTAATACGTTGGACGGAAAGCCGTGAGGAAGTAGCCTTGTTCGGTGCCAATTATTGCCTGCCTTCCGCGTGCGATTTTCGTGCGGCAGATTATGTGGGCGGTGAACGCAAGCAAATGATTGTGGAAGACCTGGAACATTTCAAGCGAATGAACTGGGACGGATTACGTCTCTGCTTTTGGGGAGACTATCAGAATACGGATCGTGAGGGTAATCTGCAAGAGAACGAACATCTCCATCTGTTGGACTATCTGATTGCCGAAGCGGATAAACGGGATATTTATATGTTGCTTAGCCCTATCGTGACCTATAATTCACAATGGTACCGGAAATGAGTGATACGACAAATACCGGTCTGGCCAAATATTATCCTAAAAAAATACACTTATACACGATGAGCAAGCTATTCGTGCACAGGAAAATTACATGAAGCAACTGCTCAATCATCGTAATCCTTACACTGGTCGCTGCCTGAAGGATGAGCCGAACATATTGTTTGTCGAGCTAATCAACGAACCTACCCAATTTCCGGAAGACATTCCCGGTATGGTGCGTTATATCAACCGGATGTGTAAGGCAATCCGCAGTACGGGTTGTAAAAAACTGACTTTCTACAATGTCAGTCAGGACTTCTGTGTAGCTCCTGCTATTCGGAAATCGGATGTACAAGGTTCTACTCACGCTTGGTATCCGAGTGCGTTGAATAACAATCATTCCATTGAAGGAAACGGGCTTGTTGTTCGTAGACCGTTACGAGCAGATGCTTCATCCCGATTTATGCGGAAAAGCAAAAATCGTTCATGAATTTGACGTAACGGATATGGCTTCCGGTTTTATGTTCCCGGCTATGGCGCGTGAGTTCCGTAGGGGCGGTATCCAGTTTGCTGCCATCTTTTCTTATGATATGCTGCGTACAGCTCCGATGAATTTAGGCTGGCAGACTCATTTTTTCAATATGGTCTTTACTCCTTCAAAGGCGGTAAGCAGTATGATTGCCGCTGAAGTGATGCGTTGTATTCCACGTGGCAAACACTTCGGGTATTATCCGGACAACAGAACTTTCGGCGATTTCCGGGTGAGTTACGATGAGCAGTTGAGTGAATTGAACTCCGGAGATATGTTCTATTATTCAAATACTACGTCCACCCGTCCCAAAAAATCCGGCAGCATTGAAGCATATTGCCGGAGTTGGCTCTTTCTCCGGTAGTCCGTTACTCGGGAACAGGTATTTATTTTCTTGACAAACAGGATAATAATACCTGGCAACTGGAAATCTACCCTGATATAATGGATATAGATGATCCTTATAAAATGCTGAATAAACACAGGGTGTCAAGAAAATCGGGCGTACAATGAACGGAACATTCAAATAACAGCTTCCCGGTTTGGAAACTGAAATGGTTGTATTGCCCGGAAAATATCTGCTGTCAGACGGAAAGATAGTTAGCAGGGAAGAACTTCCTGCCAAAGATTTCTATCAGACTCCGATGAAAGAGTGGAAAATAGCCAATCATACCTGCTCGGAGTTTACTGCTGATAAGGAAGTGACATTCCGGTGTGAAGTGTTCGGTCCCAAACGTCCTCAACAGGTAGATGTTTATCTGATGTTGAAGCCCTGGGGATGCAAGCGTATACCGATGACGGCGGAAGACGGCTTCTTCTACACGGGCGAAAGCCGATATAAGCTGGCTTGCTAAGGGGGGATTATGAGTATCATTTCGGCATAGATACGGGAGATGATACAATCTTGTTTCCGGAAAAGACGTATTGCACTCCCTGAACGGTGGGACTATTATGAACAAGCTACTTACGCCATGCGTCTGATAAACGAAACAACTCCTTTGTCTCTTTTAGGACCACAGGACAATTGGAAGCATATCCGTCGTACACGCACGTTTAGGAGCCCCGAATCACAATTCAGTTCGGTAGTATCAGGACCGGAATTGCTGCCTGCCTTTCAGCTTTCTGTTCCTGATTTGGAGAAAAAAAGGAAGATTATATAGCTCCTTGTGATGTGACTTTTTTCCCATTATATAGGTGATCGGATAACTTGTCGGAGTAAAAAGTAAGACGGCTCCTGCCTATATTCGTATTCGCGCTTATGGATTGAACAATACTGATAAAGCCATTTGCAATTTTGTAGATAAAGAGGGAAGAGGATATGGTGCTGCGTTTAATTTGAAAGGCTGAAGCATCGGATATTCTGATTCCGGTATCCGACCTTGTACCGACTAAGGCGGCTATGTTACCGCAGGATTGGTACCGGGAGTGAATCCTTATTGGTATCCGGCTTCTGCACAAGAGAATAATGGTATTGCGTTGGATTGGAAGATTATCGACTTTGTTCAAGTTTCACTTCGAGAGGAATTGTACAATATCGGAAATCAGAAGAATAAGGGAGTTGTTGTAGAAAGGATTGATTTATTATTTCAGTGATAGTTGACTGATATCTGAATGATATGCTTGTCATTGCTTCATATTTACCATAATAGTTAATTATTTAAGGTTCATTTTTAGGGATGAAATTAGACTTTTCCAGTAAATGGATGATTCTCAATGATTATTATAAAACTTCCAATTAAAGTCTATCACAATAGGATAAATTGATTATATTTGTGGCGAGAATAAGCTAACGAAATAACGTTTAATAATTAATACTTAAAAAAAATGGCTTTAGAAATTACAGACAGCAACTATAAAGAGGTTCTTGCAGAAGGAAAACCGGTTTGTTGTAGATTTTTTGGGCTCCTTGTGTGTGGCCCCTTGTAAGATGGTGGCTCCTATTATTGAAGAATTGGCAGCGGAGTTTGAAGGACAAGTAATCATCGGTAAGTGTGATGTGGATGAAAATGGCGATATGGCTGCCGAATATGGTATCCGTAATATTCCTACTGTATTGTTTTTCAAGAACGGTGAAATAGTAGACAAACAGGTAGGTGCAGTTGCTAAACCTGTATTTGCGGAAAAAGTAAAAAGAAGCTTTTTTTATAGTCGATAATACTTATCACTTAATACTAAAAAAAATGGGACTGGAAGACGATTTTTTATTAGCAGATGCCGATGATGAAAAGACCATCGAGTTTATCAAAAACTATCTGCCTCAAGAACTGAAAGAGAAGTTCTCGGACGATGAGTTGTATTATTTCCTTGACTTAATCGACGAGTATTACTCTGAAAGTGGAATTCTCGACGCTCAACCCGATGAAGACGGCTACGTTGACATCGACTTGGAAGAAGTGGTGGCTTACATCGTAAAAAGAAGCCAAAAAAAGGATGAAATGGGAGAATATGATCCTGAAGAAGTCCTCTTTGTGGTTCAGGGAGAGATGGAATACGGAAACTCTCTGGGACAAGTGGACTAAACGACGTCCGGTCTCATTGCAGATAAAATTAAGATAAGGGGGGTGTGCTCTGTGAGTATACCCCTTTTTGTGCGGTGTTTTTTCTCAAACATTCTTATGCCTATGAGAAAAAGTTCTCACTGCGATGAGAAAAAATACTCATTGCAATGAGAATTAATTCTCACTATGGTGAGAATAATCCCTTGCCTGAATAGCCTGAAACAGCGTATTCTGGTTATATTTCCTCCAATGCATAATACTGATAATCGCGAAGTACAGTCTGAAGAAATTTTTTCCTGATTACCGTCACGAGGAGTAACGGAAAGCAATTCCTGTACTTTCTTAGCAAGTGCCGTGACACGTCTTGCCCGGTCTTTCTCACCGGATTGCAGTGTTCGTGTAATGACATTCACTTGTTCGAGTGATAAATCAGCCGATTGTGGATATACCGGATGATAATTCTGGGTAAGATAATCGAATTCATCCAAGCTAACATGAATCTTACGGTAGTTTTTCTCTTTAATCACCATCGTACCGGCAGCAAGATCTCCTAGCCGTTGATTATTTTTATTCAATAAAATGACCAGAAGTCCCTAGGCCGCTTGTGATAGGACCATCAATTGGGAAAAAGAATCCATCGTAACAGATAAGATCCTATGCTGGGAGTGGAACCGTCCACTTTTACAACACGGATATTGATGAGTTTCTTTCCAAAACTCTGTCAGTGATTGAACATCTCGCAAAAAGAAAAGAATAACCGAGAATAGGCAAATAAACGATGCACAGAAAAAAGAATAAACTGAATCCTGACGGTATACTTAATTTTAGACAAGAGTGTAATAGTAGACAAGATGTAAAGCCCGATCAGAAAATAATCAATGATCAAAGCGATCAGACGTTCACCAATACTCGCAGGTGTTTGGCTGATACGAACAAATTGCCCGGTAATAATTGTGGTTTCTGCCATTTAGATTAAACATTTTTAGGATTCCGTTGCAAATATATCATAATTCTATTATTTTTGCTTCCGGTCTCGGACAAAACTTATCCGAAATCTATTGAAAAGCATGAAAGAAGTAACGTTTATCCGTCGGAACATTGAAAAATGGAAGGAAACCGAAAAGGTAGTGGAGCAGGCCGCAGGGCTTGTCTCCCGATCAACTGGCCGGACGTATATACGGATTTGACAGCTGATCTGGCATTTGCCCAGACACATTTTCCGACTTCACGTATCACTATTTATCTGAATAATCTGGCTTCAGCGTTGCATAATGAAATCTATCGGAACTAAACGCGAGAAGTGGACACGGATTATCACCTTTTGGACACAGGAAGTGGCACGAACCATGCACGATGCACGCCGCGAATTACTGACTTCCTTTCATGATTTTCGTTGCCAGCGTACTAATTGGAGTATTGTCTGCTGCGAACGATCCGGACTTCGTCCGGTTGATTTAGGGAACGGCTATGTAGACATGACACTCGATAATATTGCCAACGGTGAGCCAATGGCGGTCTACAACGTCTCGGACGAAGTGCCGATGTTCTTGGGAATTACGCTTAACAATGTGATGGTTTCTTTCAACTGTTTTGCAATGGGGCTGCTGACTAGTTTCGGTACAGGCTATATGTTACTCTGCAACGGAATCATGGTGGGTGCTTTTCAAACCTTCTTTTATCAGCACGATTTGTTATGGGAATCCAGTCTTGCTATCTGGCTACACGGAACGCTTGAGATTTGGGCGATCATCGTGGCCGGCGCCGCCGGATTAGCTTTAGGTAACGGTTGGCTGTTTCCCCGGCACCTATTCACGGTTGGAGTCTTTCCGTCGGGGTGCAAAGAAGCGGGCTTGAAAATAGTCATAGGCACTGTTCCGGTATTTGTAATGGCAGGTTTTATTGAAGGCTTTGTCACCCGACATACGGAACTGCCGGATCTGTTGAGGCTTGGATTCATTCTCACTTCTCTTTCATTTATTATATTCTACTATATTTATTTACCTAATAGAAACGACATGGAATCACAGAAACCTAAGATCGCGATGTATGTGAAACGTCCTTTCGGTGAGAAGTTGAACGCTTCTTTTGATTTTATAAAAGAGAATTGGAAACAATTGTTTAAGTATTCAACTTATCTGATACTCCCTATATGCTTAATTCAGGCTGCTAACTTTGAAGTGGTTTAATGGGAAGTATGACAGATCTTAGTGCCATGCAGACTTCAGGAGGAATAGGTGAGAATCCGTTGGCTGCCCTGGGACCCTCATTTGCATTGAATTATGGAGTAATCTTCTTCTTATGCTTGGGAGGTTTGCTGTTGACTTCCCTTTGATTTATGCGATGGTGCGATTGTACAATGAACGGGGAAGAACGCCTGAACGGAATTGTATTTGGCGATATAAAACCGTTGCTGCTCCGTAATGTCAAGAGGCTGTTTCTGATGGGGATTGCTTGTGGCTTCTTGTTCCTCTTTGCGGTGATCCTTGTTGTTCTATTGGCTGTGTTAACACCTTTCACACTCATTCTGACCATTCCGCTTTTATTCGCATTTATGATACCTTTGGTATTAATGTCTCCCATCTACTTATTTGAAGACATTTCGTTGAGCGAGGCATTTGCAAAAGACATTCCGGTTGGGATTCGCAACCTGGGGTGGAATTTTTCTGATATTAATTGTAATGGGACTCATTGCCAGCGTATTGCAGACAATTGTTTCTATACCATGGTATGTAATCTATATTGTGAAAAATGATCTTTACTATGAGTGACGGAGGTGCAACCTCTTCATCGGTCGGACTGAACTTCGCACAATATTTGTTCTCTATCCTAATGTTGTATGGTTCTTACTTGTCGGCTATATTTAGTATTGTCGGTCTGGTTTATCAGTACGGTCATGCATCGGAAGTGGTAGACAGCATAACGGTGGAAAGTGATATTGATAATTTTGACAAACTCTAAAAAGGTTCAGACTCAATAAATGAATCTCACTTCCCCGGCTGATACATTAGTCTGTGATACGGCGCAGATTGCCCTCTGGCATTCTGATCCGGCATACAACTATAACCGTGAACTGATTACTCCGGAGATGAATATCTTTGAGTGGATCAGCAGACAGTTTGGGGAATTGATGCGTAAGATATTCGGCAGTCGTTTTTGCTGAAGAGTATTCAGGGCTTATCCTGGTATGTATTGCCATCCTTTCTTTTGCTTCTGATTGTTTGGTTTGTTTATCGGAAACGTCCGGAATTGTTTATGGTCTCGCATAAAAAATGCGTTGCCTTATACAGTTGAAGAAGACACCATTTACGGAGTAGATTTTCCGGAAGGGATTGCGGATGAAGCGCTTTCCCGTCGGGAATTACCGGGAAGCGCAGTACGTTTGCTCTATCTGCAAACTTTGAAACAACTTAGTGACGCTGAACGTATTGACTGGCAACTTTATAAAACGCCTACCCAGTATATCAATGAAGTCCGGCTACCGGCTTTCAGGCAACTGACCAATCATTTCTGCGGGTACGTTATGGCAACTTTGAGGCAACGGAAGAACTCTTCCGGGTAATGCAGGCCTTGCAGGAAGAAATAGGGAAAGGAGGCGTTTCATGAAAGGAAGTCGCTGGTTCATTGTCTTTATTGTCGCTTTTCTATTCATCATGTTTGCAATAGAATATCATTTGCCGAAGAATTTTTGTGTGGAAGCCCACTTTCGGACATCATGACGAGCAACCTTTCGGATGTGCAGTGTTCGATAGTGTGTTGTCTTCTTCTTTGCCCAGGGGTACACTTTTTTCGAGGAAGAGTCTCTATCAATTGGAGCAGGAAGATACGACGCAACGCAAAGGTATATTGGTTATCTCTGATAATTTGCGATTGTCGGACGTCGATGTAAACGCTCTGTTGAAAATGGCGGAACGCGGAGATAAGATCATGTTGGTGAGTACCTTGTTCGGCAGATATTTGGAAGATACCTTGCAGTTCAGGTCTTACTATTCCTATTTCAGTCCGATGGCTTTGAAGAAATATGCAACTTCATTTTTGAAAAAAAAGATAGCTTGCATTGGATAGGAGATTCGACGGTTTATCCCCGTCAGACTTTCTATTTTTATCCCCAGTTATGCTCCTCTTATTTTTGGGGAGATTCACTTCCGGAAAGGGTGTTGGCACAAAAGTTTTTGAGTCGAATGAGTTCCGGTATGAAACAGAGGTGGACTCGTTGACAACGGATAGTCTTGTTTATATGCCTGTAGCGATGTCCCGTCGGTGGGGGAAAGGAGAAGTTATTTTAGTTTCCACTCCTTTGATTTTTACCAATTACGGAATGTTGGATGGCAAAAATGCAACCTATATCTTCCGTTTGTTGTCGCAGATGGGGGAAGCTTCCTATCGTTCGCACGGAGGGGTACATGAAAGAAACGGCACAGGTGCAGCAATCTCCCTTTCCGTTATTTTCTGGCACATGAACCGCTTCGCTGGGCGTTGTATCTGACAATGATTGCCATACTGCTGTTTATGATATTCACAGCGAAGAGGCGGCAACGGGTGATCCCGGTTATTCACGAACCGGAAAATAAATCTCTTGAATTTACCGAACTGATAGGCACGCTTTACTTTCAGAAGAAAGATCATGCGGACTTTAGGTCGCATAAGAAGTTTTCCTACTTTGCGGAAGACCTTCGGAGAGAGATTCAGGTGGATATAGAAGGAAGTGGCGGACGATGAACGCTCTTTCCGCCGGATTGCCCAGAAAACCGGAATGGATGCCGGAGAAATCGGTGCGCGTTTATCCGCGAAGTCCGCCCGGTGATTTACGGCGGCCGCGTCATTTCTGCGGAACAGATGAAACTGTATATATCGATAAAATGAGTGAAATTAATCAATCATATATAAAGAAGAAACTTATGGAAGAGAACACTGAAAGACGGATAGATTTGACTCTCTTTTCCGAGAAGATACAAGCACTGAAGGAACGGATTGCCACGGTCATAGTCGGTCAGGAGCAAATGGTGGACCTGGTGCTGACGGCTATTCTGGCGAACGGTCATGTGCTGATAGAAGGTGTGCCGGGAGTAGCGAAAACGTTACTGGCCCGTCTCACTGCTCGGTTGATTGATGCAGACTTCAGCCGTATCCAGTTTACCCCGGATTTAATGCCGAGCGATGTGTTGGGTACGACCGTATTCAACATGAAGACGAATGAGTTTGATTTTCATAAGGGGCCGATATTTGCGGATATTGTATTGGTGGATGAGATAAACCGTGCTCCTGCCAAAACGCAGTCGGCCTTGTTTGAAGTAATGGAAGAACGTCAGATAAGTATTGACGGGACGACACACCGAATGGGAGAACTCTATACGATTTTGGCTACCCAGAATCCGGTGGAACAGGAAGGGACTTACAAACTTCCCGAAGCACAGCTCGACCGCTTCCTGATGAAGATTACTATGGATTATCCCTCATTGGATGAAGAAGTGAATATCTTGGAACGTCATCATATCAATGCCGCATTGGTGAAGTTGGACGACATTACTCCCGCTATTACCAAAGAAGAACTGTTGTCGCTCCGTGCTTTTATGAATCAGGTATTTGTAGACCGCACGTTGCTCCAATATATCGCATTGATTGTGCAGCAGACCCGTACCAGTCAAAGCCGTATATCTGGGAGCTTCTCCACGTGCATCTGTCGCTATGCTGCAGACCTCTAAAGCATACGCTCTATTGCAGGGACGTGATTTTTTGTGACACCGGAAGATATAAAATTTGTTGCTCCATACGTACTCCAGCACCGCCTGATTCTGACTGCGGAGGCCGAAATGGAAGGATATTCACCGGTGAAAGTGACACAACGCTTAATTGATAAAGTGGAAGTCCCGAAATGAAAAAGATTTATGATTTATGAATTCTGATTTATGATTTGGGCTGCGCGTTGGATGTCTGACCCTATTCATAACATAAATCGAAGAAATCATAAATCGTAAATTATAAACTGTACGTAAATTGTAAATTGTAAGTTGAAGAAATTATAAATCATAATTCATAAATCATTTTTGTTTCTAACTCGTCGTTTCTATATTGCCCTTGTCCTGGTTATCCTGTTGTTGGGTAGCGGATATGTTTTTGCTCCGTTCTTTGTTATCGGGCAGTGGGCACTCTTTGTCTTGCTTTTTGGTGGTACTGGCAGACGTATATTCTCTTTATCGTATTCGTGGAATCCGTGCTTTCCGTCAGTGTGCCGACCGTTTCTCTAATGGCGACGAAAATGAAGTAAGTATTCGAGTAGAAAGTAGTTATCCGCATCCTGTATCTTTAGAAATCATAGATGAGATCCCTTTTATCTTTCAGAAACGTGATGTCGACTTTCAGGGTGAAGCTTTGGAGCAAACGAGGGAAAAACAGTTACCTATCGTCTTCGACCTACTCATCGTGGCGTTTACTCTTTCGGTCATATCAGAGTTTTTGTGACCGGAAAAATCGGCTTTTTATATCCCGGCGCTATACCTGTGCGGAACCTTTGGATATCAAGGTGTATCCGTCTTATCTGATGCTTCATCAATATGAATTGTTGGCGATGAGCGATAATCTTACGGAATTGGGTATAAAACGTATACGTCGCGTAGGACATCACACTGAGTTTGAGCAGATTAAAGGAATATGTAAAAGGCGATGATTATCGGACTATAAACTGGAAGGCAAGTGCCCGCAAGCACGAGCTTATGGTAAATGTATATCAGGATGAACGTTCGCAGCAGATTTACAATGTGATAGATAAAGGACGGGTGATGCAACAGGCTTTTCGTGGGATGACTTTGTTGGATTATGCGATTAATGCTTCGCTGGTGCTTTCGTATGTTGCCATGCGGAAAGGAGATAAAAGCCGGATTAGTGACTTTCGATGAACACTTCGATACTTTCGTGCCTGCTTCCAAGCAACCGGGATATATGCAGACATTGCTGGAAAGTCTTTTATAGCCAGCAGACCACTTTCGAGGGGAGACAGACTTCTCGGCTCTTTGCGTTCATTTGAACAAACATGTCAGTAAGCGTAGCCTGCTGGTACTATATACTAACTTTCTCGAGCATAGGAGGAATGAACCGTCAATTATCTTACCTGAAACAACTAAACCGCCAACACCGTTTGCTCGTAGTCTTTTTTGAAGATGTCGATTTGAAGGAATATATCGCCCAACCGGCAAAAGATACGGAAAGCTACTATCGTCACGTGATTGCAGAAAAAGTTCGCTTACGAGAAGCGGCTGATTGTATCTACTTTGAAACAACATGGAATCTATTCTTTATTAACTACACCGGAGAATCTTTCGATTGATGTGATTAATAAGTATCTGGAGATGAAGTCACGACAACTACTATGGATAAGTCTTTTTATAATTTGTTCAACTGTCTCTTTTAAAGGAGGAAGATGTTTTTTCTTCTTTAAGCGTATATTCCATCTCTTGCTATTCTTTGGGGAAATAAGTGAACGGAGGTTTTTACGCAAACGAAGGAGGTCTATTTTGCAGTTACATATACGTTCCAGTTCTTCTTTAATATCAAACATAATAAAAGGGTCCGGATCCTTTAGTTCAACAAAAACATCCAAATCACTCTCTTCATGTTGCTCTCCACGGGCAACAGAACCAAAAATACCAATAGAAATAATTCCATATTTCTCGGCAAACTGTTGTTTGAATTGGCGAATTTTTGTAAGATATTCATTGGTTGTTTTCACTTTTCTATCCTCCTTTCATACAAAAATAGTAAAAATGGGAAGAAAACAAAAGGATTCTCTTAAAAACATATTATCCTCCTATGGCTTTCCGTGTTTCCACAAAGAAGAATACAGCCATTCCAATGATGATAATTCCCAGTATTCCATAGAAGAGCCTTGCCCGGTTGCGTCCTACATTCC
>VOFJ01002450.1_pt1 | contig 43518 bp, 63 predicted proteins | sample 5384081 | NCBI WGS metagenome assembly VOFJ01 (sample SAMN12384729, study PRJNA508395) | human gut metagenome | isolation source: healthy gut I | host: Homo sapiens
TCATTGTACTTCGTTGTTACGTATTGCTGGTGAAGAAGGTATGGCATTAAGTTTACTCCGGAACAGGAGAACCGCTCTTGTCTTCTGGGAGTACCCCTATCAGAAGTATGCAGAAATATCTTGATCTCCCCGGAAGATCAACGGGATAAGATCTTAAAGAATGAAGGTATTCCATGCGATAGTGTTGACAATCAGGTTTTAAATCGTGGGTCACGTAATGCACGTGCCGCTAACGCTGATCTACATGTGCTATCAAGGCAGACGCTACAACTCCATACTCAGTGATAAAGAACGTTATGAACTCACTTCAGGATTTGCGGGAAAATCGGTACAATCACGATTACTTCTCTCAAAGCAGGAATCTGAAAATTAAAAGGAGGAAAACAATGAGTGCTGAAGTACAAGAAAGGCAATGGAAAATGGAAAGGCAAACAAGCAAAAAAAAAAATGACTGTCGGAGTGGACTTTCACTCCGATGGTGGACATGAACATGTTGCTGATTACTTTCTTTATGCTTTGTACCACTGAGCAAAACCTCAGACGATGGAGATAAGCATGCCAGTAATAAGGAGTATAACAGAACAACAAAAGAGTATGGTGAAGCTTCACAAGCAATCACATTGCTGCTGGGGAGCGAGACAATAAGCTCTATTATTACGAGGGTGAACCGAACTATAAGATTACACTTCGTTGAAAGAGACTAGCTACGGTGCGGATGGACTGCGTGCCGTGCTTCTTCAGAATGCGGCTGCCGTGAACAAAGTGAGAATTGAAGCAGCAAAAACTTGATCTTAAGATCACGGATGACGAATACCGGAAACAGGTTTCTGAGATAAAAGAGCGGAAAGGATACACCGACCGTGATTATCAAAGGCGACCGATGATGCTTCTTATGAATCTGATTGACGCGCTGGGACGAGATACGATATGTAATATTGGTAAATATGTGTGATAACAGATATTGCTGAAGCAGACGAATTTTGATTAAGAATTTCTGATTGAGAAAGGTGAATTAATCACAAAACAGTGATAATTGATGTAACACCTAAAGAAGAAGTAAATAAAAATTAGATTTAGCTTCTTCGGAATGAATTGTCAACTGATTTTGAAGGCAAAAAAAACCAAACATACGGCGCATATAGAATAAAATTGCCAATTTCAGCAAAAACGACATAATGTCGCTATGTTGATTGTAGTGGTCATAACTTTCCAGCAGTTGGATTTGAAGTATCCCTACACTGCTTAAGTTGGCAACTCCGGGCAGAAAAAGTGATGACAAGAAATACTCTGTCAAAATTGGAAGAACCTGAAATCAAACAGGAAGAGATGAGACGCGTAGAACCGGTTGCACCTCTCCCCCTGCATTGAAGAAAGGGTTTCTATCAAGTTTACAGGCTCCTGTCATCAAGAAAGATGAAGAAGTGCATGAAGACAATGAAATCAAGAGCCAGGAAGATTTGAATGCTACCAAAGTATCCATCTCTATTGCCGACGTAAAAGGTAATGACGAGGCTAATGGTAAAGATATCGCAGACCTTAAGCAGGTGGTAACACAGGCTGCACCGGAACCGGAAAAGGTTTTCGATATGGTAGAACAAATGCCGACTTTCCCTGGTGGACAGACTGAATTGATGGCTTACCTGGGTAAGAATATCAAATATCCGACTATTGCACAGGAGAATGGAACACAAGGTCGCGTTATCATACAGTTCGTTGTTGAACGTGATGGTTCTATTTCTGACGTACATGTGGCTCGTGGTGTAGACCCTTATCTGGATAAGGGAAGCCTGTTCGTGTGGTAAAAAGCATGCCGAAATGGCTCCCTGGTAAGCAGAATGGAAAAGCGGTACGTGTGAAGTTCACCGTTCCGGTAATGTTTAGATTACAATAAAAGATGATGAAAGAGACAATTTAGGCTGATAGGACTCGTAGCGTTGGTGGTCTTGAGTGCTTGTAACTCAAAATCAAAGGACAAACGGATACTTATTCTTCCGGTGTGGTATCTATCGCAGCGGATGAGAGTTTCGAACCTATCATACAAAAGAGATAGAGGTGTTTGAGAGCCTGTACCCCTTTGGTAGGGATTGTCCCTCGCTACACAACTGAAGTGGAAGCGATAAATTTACTTCTGAAAAGACAGTGTCCGGTTGGCTATTGCAACCCGGACACTGACTGGGGAAAAAATGAATTCATTCCAGCCGTAATGTTTTTTTCCTCGCGAGATAAAATTGGCTACGGACGGTCTGGCATTGATTGTGAATCGTGCTAATCCGGATTCTTTGTTGAGTGTACGTGATTTCCGCCGCATCACTTACCGGTGAGGTGAAAAACTGAAAGAGGTTAATCCGTAAAATTCCGTTTGAAAGGGATTCAGGTGGGGTGTTCGATAATAAGAACTCCAGTACCCATTACGTTTTTTGCAATGGACTCAATCTGTGGTGGAAAAGAGTTGCTGAAGGTAACGTCGGTGCCTTGAAAACCAACCAACAGGTGATAGATTATGTAGCAGAATAATCCCGACGCTATGGGAGTTGTTGGAGTAAACTGGTTGGGGAACCGCAGTGATACAACCAATCTTTCTTTTCGCGAAGAGATCAGAGTGATGTCAGTGAGTGCAGAGGATGTGGCACCTGCTAACAGTTATAAACCTTATCAGGCTTACCTGTTCTATGGTAACTATCCGTTGGCACGATCTATTTTGCATTGCTGAATGATCCTCGCAGTGGGCTGCCTTGAGGGATTTGCTTCTTTTTTATGACATCCGATAAAGGGCAAGAGGATTATATTAAAAATCGGACTTGTTCCGGCTACTCAGCCGGTGCGTATTGTCCGTGAAAGACGAATAATAACTAAAATTAGAGACTATAATGAAAAGAGTACAAATGTTTTTAGCTGGAGCGTTTATAGCAGTAGGGTCGCTCTATGCGCAATCATCTGACGCCGAATGGCAGGCTGGGTTGCGAAATTGAAAGAAACTATTCAGACGAATCCGGCACAGGCTGCTGAAGAAATGCTGAACATCTGATTAAAGGAAAAAAAAATAAGAAAAATGTGGAATTGTTGGTGGCTATTGGAGACGCATATCTGAATGCTGACAAGATTCCCGAAGCGCAGGAGTATGGCTCTTGCCAGAAAAGCGAATGGCAAATCGGCTCTTGCTTCTGTATTGGAAGGAAATATTGCCGTAAAACAGAAAAATGCGGGTCTTGCTTCTCAAAAAAAGTATGAGGAGGCAATTTATTTCGATCCGAAATGTACGGAAAGCCTTATCTGAAAAAATGCAGATATTTATAAATCAGCCAATGCAAGTCTTGCCATTGAGAAGCCTGAAACCAATTGAAGGACTTGGAACCGTCCAACACAGCCTGTAGATAAAAAATTAGCCAGGAAATTTACTATTTAAAAAAAATGATTTTAATAAGGCAGTAGAAGCATGCGAATTTTGCAATGGGACCTACTGCTACGGAAGAAGATTTGGTGAAGTATGCTTTTTGCTTTTATTTTTGAACCATGATTTTGATAAAATCACTCGAAGTAGCTAATATGGGATTGCAAAAGAATGCCCGTCATGCTGCGTTCAATCGTTTGGCAATGTATAATTATACTGACCTGAAACGTTTTGATGAAGCGTTGAAGGCTGCCGATGTCTTCTTCAAGGAATGTGATAAAGCCGATTATTCGTATTTGGATTATATGTATTATGGACATCTGTTGGAGAGTCTGAAAAAAATATGATGATGCAGTAGTACAATATGAGAAAGCGGTAAAGATGGATCCGACGAAGACGGATTTATTTAAAAATATCTCTTCTGCTTACGAACAGAAGAACGATTATAAAAAAAGCAATCAGTGCTTACCAGAAATATTATGCATCTCTTGATAAGGAAAAACAGACCCGGACTTACAGTTCCAGTTTGGTAGACTTTATTACGGTGCTGGTACGCAACCTGATTCATTAGCAATCACTGTTGAAGAACGGGCAGGCGTTAATGTCCGCCGATTCTACTTTCCATGCAATTGCGGAAGCAGCGCCGGACAGCTATTTGGGTAACTTCTGGAGAGCACGTGCCAATTCTGCACTTGACCCCTGAAACAACTCAAGGACTTGCGAAACCTTTCTATGAGGAAGTGCTTTATTGGAAAGCAAAAACGATCCTCATTACAATTCGCTTTTGGTTGAATGCTACAGTTATCTTGGATATTACTATTTGTTAGCTATCGAAAATCCGGCATTGAAAGCCGAAGCAAAGGCTAACAAAGATAAATCCATAGAATACTGGAGTAAAATTCTGGCTATAGACCCCTGCTAATGCTACTGCTAAAAAAAAGGGCATTGGACGGCATCAAATAGTGAATAATTTTAGTTGTTTGTCGTGACAGGAGGAGTGGAGAGTGATCTTAGCTCCTCCTTTTTTTTGCACTTTTTTCTCCTTTTCTATTGAATATTCAAAAGATTACCTACTTTTGTGGTGTGCTATTACACTGATACACCTAAAGGTTATTATTCATTAAACAGAAATACTATGATTACAGTAGAAAATCTTTCATTTACTTATCGTAAATCGAAGCGTGCGGTACTACGTGATTTTTCGCTTTCGTTCGAATCCGGCAGGGTATATGGACTGTTGGGAAAGAATGGTGCGGGAAAATCTACTCTTCTCTATCTGATGTCCGGCTTGTTGACTCCTAAAAACGGCAAAGTGATGTTTCACGATACAGATGTACGCCGTCGGTTGCCGGTTACTTTTTGCAGGATATGTTTTTAGTTCCCGAAGAATTTGAGTTGCCTTCGGTTTCTTTGGTCAGCTATATTGAGTTAAACAGTCCTTTTTATCCTCGTTTCAGTAAGGAAGAGATGATTAAATATCTCCATTATTTTGAGATGGATATAGATATTGATCTCGGATCGCTTTCTATGGGGCAGAAAAAGAAAAGTGTTCATGAGTTTTTGCGCTTGCTCCGAATACCTCTCTTTTGTTGATGGATGAACCGACCAACGGGCTGGATATTCCAGGCAAAAAAGTCAGTTCCGCAAGTTTATAGCATCGGGTATGTCGGATGATAAGACGATTGTGATTTCCACACATCAGGTTCGTGACATCGACAAAGTGCTCGATCATGTGTTGATAATGGATGACAGTCGTGTGTTGCTCGATGAATCGACAAGTAATATTTGCGACAAACTTTTCTTTGTGGAGAGTGATGATCGGGAATTCAAAAGTGCGCTTTTTTGCAATTCCTACTATTCAGGGTAACTACCTGATCCTTCCTAATGAAAAAAGCAGGACGAGTCGGAACTAAACCTGGAACTTCTTTTTAATCGCTACACTGGCTACTCCTGAAGAGATAGCCCGATTGTTTCACACTCAAAAAATTAAAAGACGATGATAAAAGATACTTTTTTTCAGTTTGCCTCGTTTTATGAATCTTTGCCGTAAGGAGATGGTGGAGAATTGAAATCGAATGTGCTTCGTATGGTGTTGATGTATGGAGTGATGGCAGTGGTAATGGTTTGGAATGGATATTTTAGGTATAGAGGTACTTATAATTATCAGGAAGATCCGGCGTGGATATTTCTTCTTGTCACTTTTTATCTGGGCTCTGTGGGGATTCGGCTGTTTGAGTGCTTCGTTTACAATGGAAAAGATGAAAACGAAAACGAGCCGTACTTCCATGTTAATGATTCCGGCAACTCCTTTTGAGAAGTTTTTCTCCAGATGGTTTGTATTTACAGTTGTGTATCTGGTTGTTTTCCTGATATGTTATAAGTTGGCGGATTATACGCGTTTTACTATTTATTCTTTTTGGCTTATCCGGAGAAGGATTTTATTGCTTCTGTCGACTTGTCGCATTTGGTTGGTGATGAAAAATATTATACTTTTATGCAGGCGAGGCTTGGAATTTGGAGCGCTGATATCAGGTTATTTCTTTGTTCAATCCTTATTCGTACTGGGCAGTTCGATTTGGTAAAAAATTCTTTCCTGAAAACATTTGCGTCGGGAACCATTATTGGTATGGTATATTTTTGCTGTCGGTGCTTTGGTAAGCAAAGTGCTGTTGGAAAGCGGCAGGTATTATTCAGGAGGTGTGCTGGAGTCGAAAGAAACCACTCTGTGGATTGTAATTGTTGCCGGCATCTTTTTTGCGTTGGTGAATTGGGTACTGGCTTATTTCCGCTTTAAGGAGTCTGAAATTATTAATAGAATGTAATACCTTAGCCTATGAATTTTAAAGAAAGTAAAGCTATTTATTTACAGATTGCAGATAGAATCTGTGATGAGATATTGCTGGGGCAATATCCGGAAGAAGGAAACAGATCCCCTTCTGTCAGAGAGTATGCTGCCATTGTGGAGGTGAATGCTAATACGGTGATGCGTTCCTTTGACTATCTTCGGGTACAAAATATTATTTATAATAAACGTGGTATAGGGTATTTTGTAGCTTCAGGAGCAAAAGAGGCGATTCATTCTCTCCGTAAGGATACCTTTCTGAAAGAAGAATTGGACTATTTCTTTCGTCGCCTGCGGCCTATACGCTTGATATACCGATAAAAGAAATAGAGACAATGTATCATGAGTTTATAAAAAAAAAAAAGCAGAAATAGAATAAAGACGAAATATTATGAAACGTACTACTTATATATATTTATAGGACTTCTCGTTTCCGGATTGATTGTAATTGTGGCAACTATTATTTTCATATTTATGTCGGGGAAGCCTTACCAGGAAGATGGAGCCTTTTGGGTAATGAACAGGTGAAAATGGATTTGAATGGCGTACATGTTATAAAGGTGTTTACCAGCCAGGATGGAGTATCTGAAGCGAGACGTGTGTTTATTAACTTGGCAGCGAAATGAAAATAGGATCTACTGCTGCTTCGTCAGGGAAAGAACAGGTTTCATATCGAAAGGAGACTATTTGAATGTTACCCAAAAAAGAATGATACTTTGTTTATGAAGTTAGATTTTAATGTGAACAATATTCCGGAAAAGTATCGGGACAGAGATTATATCTTTGTGAGTGGTTTTGATGTGAGTTTGGCTGTGGATTCACTGACCGGTATAGTTACCGGTGAAGAAGGTTTGAAATTGAATCTGATAGGTATTGAAACAGATTCATTGTTTGTCCGTGGTAATCGTTATAACATATCATTGGATTCTTGCCGACTTGGTTCGTGTGATATTCAGGGAAATGGGCTGGACTTTCATGCAAAGGATAGTAAAATTGAAAACTTCTATCTGAATTTGGATGGTGTATGGAGATGGACATTTGAGAATACAGAAGTGGGGACGGAATATCTGAGTGGCAGCAATCAGCACTCTAATGATCTGCAGAAAGGAGAATGTAAGCGGGTGGTCTGGACACCTCTGACAGAAGATGCACGTTTGCAGGTGAATGTAAAGAGAGAAAGCGGAAATTACGATAACACCGGAATAAACAGGAATAGGTATGAAGAGATAAAATATGATACGAATTACTAGACAGTATCTAAACTAAAAAGGAGCAATAATGGATTTTAAAATGCCTGAGGCATATTTATTCCGTTATTACTCCTTTTAATATATGAGGTTATATAGTCAAATTACAGCGCTTTCTTCAGAGTGAAGCAGTCGATGTCCGGTGCCCAGTTATAACTATTACCCATGCGAATAGTGTTGTATCCGGCTTTTTAATTCAACGGGAACTGTGATTTGGTTATGACCATTATCCTCTCCCAGAGAGTCGATTTTGGTAATGATACCGTTTACGTCCAGTTCTATTTGTCGTCCTTTGCCATATAAATAATGGATGGTCATATCATAGCGTCCGCCATTTTCGCTATATACTTCCCGCCATTCGGCATAGTTTTCAGGTTGTCCGCCAAGGAAACCTACTTTCATTTTGCCGGAGGCTTCCCTTATCATGGGCATAAATAATACCTTTAGGATTTTTGCCAAGGTCATTGAAAAGAGGTAGGTAAGCCCATTCCGCTTCGTAGAGGGTCGGTTCCAGACGTGTTTCGCCTTCTATGCGGAGGAACATGGCACTGTGTGCAGGAAGCGTTTGTTCGAAGGTACCGGAGAAGTTTCCTAAATCGCTATGTTTTACCAGATCACGTACTTTTACGTTTCCTCCAAATTCCAGTGAAGAGAACGGCACGGAAAAACTACAGATGGTATCGGAAGGATTGTAAAGAGCTACTGCACGTACATTCCCCACGTTTCTGTTCAATATCTTTTACGAGTACATAACCTTCATTTTCATGTTGAGCTACATAAGCCTGTAAGCCCAGCGGATCTTGGTTGAGGGCGATCAGTTCTTTATTTGTCAGCAGTTCGAGCGAAGAATCCGGCATGTTTTCCAGATTGCATCCGATAATTGCAAAGGAGAGCTCATGATACACCACAAACCGAAATGAGTTCCTTCTTCTTCTGTCGGGGTAAGACCTTGTCCACCTACTTTACTGTCGTTGCGGAATCCGATGACCATCATATCCATGTCATTGTAATGTCCGTTGCCGGCATAGGCAGACAGGTAAAGATTCTTGCCGACTACATATCTTAATGAGCCCCAATGTGCGTTAATATCACCGCTGATACGCCAGGAAGTTGCTGCATCTTTTAGCCCAAGTGCCGGGAAGGCCCATCGGCAAATATTGATGGAAACATCTTTGTTTCTTTTTGTCTATACTGTTCCGGATTGAAGTGTAGCGTTCCTTTTCATTAAGTCCCAGCGCATCTCCTCCGCAATAGTCAATTTTGATAAAGTCGAAACCCCAGTCGCCAAAGTATAATTGGGCGTCTTGCGGTTCGTGTCCATAGATACCAGCCTCCTACGCCTGCTGCATCATTGTCCCACATGGAGCCACATTTACTGTTGCCCGCATCGGTATAGAGACCGGCTTTCATTCCCAGGCCGTGAACGTAATCCGCAATTGGTTTCATCCCATTCGGGAAACGTTGTTCGTGGGTATGCATAATTCCGTTGTCATCGCGCTTTCCGAAATAGCCGTCATCAACATTGACATAATGATATCCGGCATCTTTCAGACCTTTTTTTACCATCAGGTCGGCTTGATGCTTGATGATGTCTTCGCTGATGTCTACGCGAAATGCATTCCATGAACTCCATCCCATGATGGGAGGATTGACTGTCTTTTCATTCTCGGAAAGGGTAGTTTGAGTTTTTGTGCAGCTGATGCACATAAAAAGAAGCTACTGCTACTGTAAAGAGATAAATCCTGTTTTTTCATGATATAATAGGTTGTGTTTTTATTACATATCCGTCCTGATTTTGTTCAAGTGACTGAATAGAAATAAAGGGCAACTTACTGTACTCCAGAAAGTTACCCTTTATTTTGTCGGAATGAGGCGACTCGAACGCCCGACCCCTACGTCCCGAACGTAGTGCGCTACCAACTGCGCTACATTCCGATTTGCTTAGAAGTGGTGCCACCAGGAATCGAACCGGGGACACAAGGATTTTCAGTCCTTTGCTCTACCAACTGAGCTATGGCACCTTTCTCGTTTGCGGGTGCAAAGATAAGTATATTTTTTAATACCGCAATAACTTAAAGGGAAATTTTTACCAATTTCTGACTCGTGGAAATATAAATGCATTTTTGTTAGAATAAATATGTAGATAAACAGCTATTTATGCGACATATTTTATAAATTTACGCACTGAAACGATCAAAACAATATAAACACTCTATTACTATGTCATCACTGGCGATTATTGTTATAATAGTTTTGTTAGCTGCCTTCATCTATATGTGGGCAAAGTGCCAGTCACTCCAGAAAGGTGCATTCGAAGGAAAAAACAAAGAGAATGAACTTAAAAAGTTGGCTCTGGTTTTTGCAGAACATCAATGCTTACTTCTTATTGATTGACAAGGATTTTGTGGTTTGTGACACCAATTATTATTCTTTAAACCGTCTTCCGATTCAGGTAGGTGGAGTTACCAAAAAGAGTCGGAGATTTGCTGCATTGTAGAAATGCGATTGCAGCCGGTGAATGTGGTTAAAGCATGAACAATGCAAACTATGCTGTATCCGTGCGTCTATCGGAAAAACTTTTTACAAGAAAGCAAGTTTTAAAATCTGGGAAGCTTCCATGAAGCTATTAAGTGAGATGAAACGAAGGTGACCCTTTGCGATGTATCGGTATCGGGTACTTATTTGAATATTCATGGTGAAGATTATATGGTGTTGACTGTTTATGATGTGACGGAGCCTGAAAAATGTGCAAAGGCTGCTGTCTATTGAAAGAGAACATTCCATTTCTGCTGATAAATTGAAATCTGCCTTTATTGCTAATATGAGTCACGAGGTACGTACACCGCTAAATGCAATTGTCGGATTTTCCGGTTTGATGGTATCGGCTTCCAGTGAAGAGGAACGAAAAATGTATGCTGATGTTATTGCAGAGAATAATGAACGCTTGTTGCGCCTGGTGAATGATATTTTCGATCTTTCTCAAATAGAATCGGGAACAGTAGATTTTGTTTATACGGAGTTTGATGCCAATGATTTGCTAAGAGAGTTGGAGGGAATTTTAAAGACGAAATTGAATAACTCGTCGGTGGAATTGGTTTGTGAGGCACACATACAACCTATAATGATGTATTCGGAACGGGAACGTATCATTCAGGTATTGTCTAACCTGTTACATAATGCAATGAAATTCACCGAATCGGGTGAAATTCGTTTGGGTTGCAGCCTGAAAGGAACGGAAGAGGTTTGCTTTGTTGTGTCCGATACAGGCATTGGCATACCGAAAGAGGAACAGAAAAAAATATTCTCACGTTTCATAAAACTTGATCGTGAAATGCAGGGGACAGGACTTGGACTGACTCTTTCGCAAACGATCATCCAAAATCTGGGTGGAAATCTTGAACTTGATTCGGAAATTAACCGGGGATCTACTTTCAGCCTTTGTGTTGCCACGGGTGATAAAACCGGAACTAATAAAGTCACAGGCAATAAAGTAATCTCCAATCGCTAGGTATTGTATCTATTAAATGATGATTGGCATACTTCTAAATAAGAGGGCCTGCAAAAATCTCTAAAATAAATTACCCTCACTACAACCGTGAAGTGCATCCCAAAGGTTTTATAACCGACTAAAGGGGAGCACTTCACTGTAGTGAGGGTAATTTTATAAGTTCAAAGCTGTTTGAATAGCCTCTTACTTTTTGTGAACAGGATGAACACTTAGTCTTTACGACTTAGGTGCATCCTTATCTTTTGTCTCCGGTTCCCGGAGATGCTTTGCCGGAAGTAGAATTTCCGCCGGATGTAGCAGAACTGCTGCTTGGTGGAGTAGCACCGGAAGCGGTGGCACCAGAGGATGCCGCATCAGGAGCTCTGCTGCATTAGAAACGGTTGCACCAGGCTTAGCTGTACTTGCCCCGGTTGCTCCTCCTGTATGTGCAGAAGTTGCGGTAGGACGGGCAGCATTAGCGTTACTTGCACTGACATTGACAGTGGTAGGTTGAGCCTGAACTTCCCAGTGGAACGGTTCGAAATTGAGTTTGATCTACCCAAGACGGTTTCTTGGAAGCATAGATAATAAACGGAGCAATAACAACGATAATGGCACCGATAATCAGTACGGAGAACCAAACAGTGTTGCTACCTGTAGAGATCTGGCTGGGCGGGATGAAGCTGAGGATAAAGGCAAGCAATGAACCGCAAAAACCAAGGCCGCCGATAAACCACATCAGACCGTTGCCACTCTTACCGATACGGAACGGACGACCGGCTTTCTTCATCCGATAACGCAATGCGATTGCACCAGAGAACATCAGCATATACATAATCAGATAAAGGATAACTGTCAACTGTGACAAAATCTGATAGAAACTTTGTACGGAAGGCATAACCACGAACAACAAGCTCAAGAATGTAACAGCCAAGCCCTGAACCAGCAGGATTTTTTCTGCACACCCAACTTATTTGTTTTCTGGAAGAACGGAGGCAGATAACCGGCTTTGCCAACGGCAAAGATACCTTTTGACGGACCGGCCACCCATGTCAATACACCTGCCAGTACAACCAAATGCAAGAGCGACGGCAATGATCGGAGATAACCAGGAAGCATGAATAAACTTGAAATAGTTGTCAAAACCGACCAACAAACTCTGAGTCAGGTTGATATCTTTTGAGGGATAATAACACCTAATGAAAAAGTACCTAAAACGAAGATCAACACTGTGATAACGCCCCGATAAATACGGCTTTCGGATAGTTTTTGAAGGGTTCTCTACGTCTTTTACGTGGATACCTCCCATTTCCATACCGGCATAAAACAAGAAGATACTGGCAGCAAGAACAACATTATCAAAGTTGGTAAAGTCGGGGGAAGAAGTTTGCTGTTGAAATCCATGTTGGAATGTCCGCCCTTGCCAGATAAATGATTCCCAAGATAATCAACAGGGCAGCCGGGATAATCGTACCGACCATACCACCGATTTTAGCAACCTTACCTACCCAACTTCATACCTTTCAGGGAAATGAAAGTAGCCAGCCAGTAGATGATAAGCACTACGACGAGCGTATAATTTTATTGTTTGCCAGTGACATGTCATGTACGTCATTCATTCCGATGAAAGCGATAGATACGGCACCAAACGTTAACACTGTCGGATACCAGATCGTACTTTCGATCCATTGTACCCAAATGGCGAGGAATCCCAGTTTTTGCCGTAGGCTTCGCCTACCCACCGGAACACACCACCCTGTTTATCCTGAAACATCGCCGCCAACTCTGCTGCAACGAGCGATGTAGGGATTAGAAAGACAATAGCTGCAAAAAAAGATAATAGAAACCGAACTCATTCCATATACAGCCTCGGCTGGTAGTCCACGCAAGGATACTACTGCCGTAACATTCATGATAGCCAGGGTAAACACACCCCCAGCTTCACTGCATTTTTAATATTCGCCATAAGTTAAGGTTTTAAGTGAAAAAATATTTTAAAGTCAGTGTTATAACAACATTTTGCGTGAGATGTTTCCGCAATCTCTTTCAAAGTTCGTTAATTAACATCCCCGAAATGGGAGATTGTAACCCCGGATTTACTTCTTCCGAAACAATCGCTTTCTCCAATTGTTTTTAAGCAATCTAAATTATAAATGAATCATTTTATTATAAACTAAGTAGTTATGAAATCAGCGCTTTCAGATTTTATTTCCGGGAAAAAAGGGAATCTATGGTATTCTTCACATTATTATATTAGTAATGTCCCTATTCCTGGTGATTAGTATCTCGGTAGATACTTTTAAAGGGAATTCCTTTCTATACACAGTCTTCGTATATGAAAGTACAGCTATGTATCTGTCTTTGGTTTCTTTTTTTTGATTTTGTATTGAGTTCTTTCTGGCAAAAACATAAGGGACGTTATTTGCGGACGCATTTTATCTTTTTATTGGTGGCAATTCCTTATCAGAATATTATCGCCTATTATGGGTGGACATTTTCGGATGAGATCACCTATCTTCTCCGTTTCATACCTTTATTGAGAGGAGGATATGCGCTTGCCATTGTGGTCGGCTGGTTGACCTACAATCGTGCTTCGAGTTTGTTTGTCTCTTATCTGACGATGTTGTTGGCAACGGTCTATTTTTCCAGTCTGGCATTTTTTGTGCTTGAGCATCGGGTGAATCCCTTGGTGAATGGTTATGGAGATGCTTTTGTGGTGGGCTTTATGGATGTCACTACCGTCGGTTCGAATATCATAGCGCAGACGGTGACCGGACGTGTACTTTCCGTTTTGTTGGCTGCCCTGGGTATGATGATGTTCCCTATCTTTACAGTTTATATCACAAATCTGATTCAGCAATCTAACAAACGTAGAAAACAATATTACGAAGAGGAGGAACTAGAGAAAAAGGCTTCCGAGAAAAAAGAATTGGCAGAAAAAGCAGCCGTACAGAAAAGGAGGTGTGTCATAATGAATAATAAAACGCAGATTAACGCAAATTATCGCAGAAATAATTTTATAAGTCGTTGATTAATATATCAATATAATTGGAATAATCTGCGGTAATTTGCGTTAATCTGCGTTTTGACACACTCTGGGATAAGATGAAAAAACAGATGAAGTGATGATGACGGTAAAGTGTTGAAAACCAAAGATGAATTACTTTTTTTCTTAATACTATATTACTTTTCTTTATAAGCGGCGAAGGAAAAGGGGTGGAAAAGAGGTATTACTTTCTATCTTTGTTGAGAAGAGACAAGACACGACGCTGTTATAACCGTTATTGAATGAATCAAACTTTACCTTATCCGGGTTAATAACAGCTATCTCATTTTAATAACTAGAGTTGTTCAGGGGTAAGTTCAATTTGTAGCATTTGAAAAATGATGCCGTTTGTATTGAAACATTGGCGGAAAATCAAGAGGGTAAGGGGAATAGAAAAAGGTTACTATCAATAGATAGTAACCTTTACCTTTCTTATAAAAGAGATTGAGAGAATTTTAGTCAACAACGGTGATATGGTTGTTGCTAAATACATTCAATTCCAGCTTGTTCATGATGTATTGAATAGCTAACTGCGCTTTCACGGAGTTGCCCGAACCATCCAAGGGAGGAGCAATGCGGCAATACCGAACTGTCGGGCAGTACGCCCATGACACCGCCGCCAACACCCGTTTTGGCAGGAATACCGGAAGTATACAACCAGTCTCCCGTACGTTCATAGAAACCCACGGCGGCAATCATGGCAGTGATTTTAGGAGCCAGGACGGCATCAAAATCTTCTTTTTTAGTCACAGGGTTCACACCACCGTTGGCGATTGTACCGGCTGCGATGGAAAGGCTGCAATGCAGTAACTCCCAATGAACACTGGCGGGTGTAAAGGTCTAATGACAGATCCGGGTCATCATAAATCCGGTTGTAATTCTTCAGTAGCCATGCGATAGAACGGTTGTTGAAGTTGGTGTCCGATTCCGACTTGTACAATTCATCAATCAGTTGCGGAGCACTGCCGCATAGGTCTGTCACATTTCCTACGATGGCATCCCATTTCTTGGCAGAGTCGCACCGATAGGTTGTACCATACTACAGGCGGAGATGGCTCCGGCATTTACCAGTGGGGTAGACGGATGATCGTTCTCCAACAAGATAGCGATGATTGAATTGAAGGGCAAGCCTGTTGCGTCGGCTCCAATCTTGTCCAGAATTTCTTTGGCACCATATTGGCGCAGTGCCAGAATAGCCGTATGTACTTTGGATACGGATTCTATACCGAAGCGGTAGTCAGTATCTCCCACATGGATGGTCTGCCCGTTGAGCAGGCAGACACTGATTCCAAAGAGATCTTTGTTGACATTTGCCAGATAAGGAATATAGTCGGCATTCTTGCCGCCGGTATTAGGCCTTTACCTGATCGTATGCCTCCTGTACCACTTCTTTCAATTGAGCGAGTGTTACTATTTTATCCATAGATCATTTTATTTTTTTACGGTTTTACGACGACCACCGTGGTTGAACATCTTGGCTTCTACCGGAAGATTCTTTTCTTGAGCCATACGGGTAGGAGTTGGATATTCCAGTTTTTCCAGTTCTGTGATGGCGTTCTTGATGTCGCCCAGCAACATATCTGCCATATCGCGGCTGAATCCTTGACGGACAACGACGCGCATCACTACATAATCTTTCCAGTTTGGAAGGCAATGTATAAGCAGGAACCATCCAACCATGTTGAGATAGTTTGTCTTGCAAATCATACAAAGTCCATTTAGCGCTCTTTGCATATTCCGGTTTCAGATACCAGATGAACAACGGGTTTACCACTTCGTTAGAGTAGTTGACGAACGGAGCCATCTTGGCTATTTCAGTCATGGATATATTTGGCAATTTGCAGGGAGTTGTACTGCACTTCTTTGTAACCCTGGAATCCTAAACGGATGAACTGATAGTATTGTCCCAGAATTTGTGCAGGCAGGACGAGAGAAGTTCAAACCTACCTGTGTAATGTTGGCGCCCAGATAGTTGACGCTGAATGACATTTCTTCGGGCAGATATTCTTTTGCCTTTCCAACAAAACCCATCCGAGTCCCGGATATACCAAACCAAACTTGTGAATGGATACGCTGATGGAAAGTACCCATTTCAAACGGAAGTCCCATTTCTTTTTCCGGATACAGGAACGGAAGGATGAAACCACCACTGGCGGCATCTACGTGGATAGGAATGTCATAACCGGTCTTGGCATTGTAAGCATCCGAGCCTTTTATCCAATGCTTCGACATCATCATTCAGTCCAGTCCCTGTAACACCTTGAATCGGTACGATACAGATGGTGTTTTCATCACACATTTTCAAGAGCTTCTTCGGGGTCAAGAGAGTGGTTTTTTCAAGCGTCAAAGGCACTTCACGCATTTCAATCTGCCACAACTGTGCAAACTTTTCCCCAAACAACCTGGAAACCTGTAGAAATAACAAAGTTTGGTTTATCAAATGGTTTGCCCTGTGCTTGTCTTTTCTTACGCCAACGCAACCAGGCAGCTACACCACCCAACATACATGCTTCTGAAGAACCGATAGCCAAAGCACCTGTTTTCCAGGTATCTTTTTTTCAGGAGAGTTCCACAAGTTGGCAACGATGTTGATACATTTACCGTTCATCACAGCGATACGCGGATATTCTGTTTCATCAATGTAGTTGATGTTGATGGCCTCATTCATCGCTTGGTTGCATATTCGTCCATATAAGTGGTAACGAAAGTAGCCAGATTCAAACGGGGCTGAGTCTGAGCAAATGTTTCATCTTTCACCATTTGATAGGCGACTTCAGGAGTAGTAGGTCCATCAGGTATTTTCTCTACCGGAGAGGGTTGTAACATTCTGTCTGAACCAAATACATCGGTTTTTGCATCACCTTTTCTGAAATTTAAATCTTCCATACTAATTTGTTTTTTTAAAGGTTTAGGGCGATGGGGATTTTCCCCGTCGAATTTCCCACAACAACAGCAGATAGGTTTGAAAGTTTCCCGGTTTTACATTATTTGGCGTTTATTAAGGAGGAGGACGCCCTTATTGAAGCGGAGCTTTTGTGATTTAGCGGAAAAGCTTATGATCGTACTAGTTTTGAACTAATTTCGAGCTTTGTGCAGATTTATTTTTGATGCCTAATGGGTTTATGGCTAATGATACATAATTTTATTCGTCTGACAGGCTGTTATTCTTTCGTCTGACAACTGTCAGACGAAAAAGAAACAACTGCCAGACGAAAGTTCAACAACTGTCAGACGAATAAAATTATGTATGATGAATATTAAATCATCGCATATTACCAATTAAATTTTAGAAGAACTAAGATTAGTTCATTCCCACACGGTTATGAATCAATTGATATTTTAGCAAATAAGTATTGAAACGCAGATTAACGCAGATTTTCGTAAAGAATAAAAAAGTTCTCAAACATGGCGCAGCCTTCTAATAATCTGCGAAAATCTGCGATCATTTGCGTTTCAATAAATGTTCATTTGGCTCATTTCGGTGCATATTTGAACTTTATAAAGCAACTATTGTTTTCTTCAAACCTAAACTTTTAACGAATAAGCATTATGAAGATACAGACGGGACGGGGAACAATTCCTCTTATTACTTTAATTGCCATCTGGTCTATTTCGGCATTGACTTCATTGCCGGGACTGGCTGTTTCACCTATATTGGGTGATCTTACGAAGATATTTCCAAAAAGCTACGGATCTGGACATACAGATGTTGACTGCGCTGCCATCACTGCTCATTATTCCTTTTTTATATTGCTGGGTGGTAAACTGACAGAGAAAGTCGATTATGTCCGTGTATTAAAGGTCGGACTCTGGCTTTTTGCCGCGAGCGGTATTTTTGTATCTGATTTCCAATCGAATGTGGCAATTAATTGTGGTAAGTGCTTTGCTCGGTATCGGTTCCGGTCTGATTATCCCTTTATCTACCGGGTTGGTTTCCAGATACTTTGTAGGAACCTATCGGGTGAAACAGTTCGATTAAGCCTCCGCTATTACTAATTTCACATTAGTGATAGCAACTGCCGTAACGGGCTATCTTGCAGAAGTCAGCCTGGCATCTGCCTTTCCTGGTCTATCTCCTCCCATTGATTTCCATTCTGCTGGTAGGACATTTAAAAGAAGACCGGACGGGAGAAGTCGCTTTTACACCTTCTTCTTCTGCAGATACTACAAAGACAACGAATCCTCCGAACAATCTACTTCCATAGATATAGGAGGCAGCAAGTACGGTATTCACATCAAACATCTGATAGAGTTGATGCTCTTCTATGGCGTGATAACATATATCGTGGTAGTGGTGATCTTCAATCTACCTTTCTTAATGGAAAAGCATCACTTTTCCAGTGGCAATTCCGGATTGATGATTTCGCTTTTCTTTGCCATCACCGCTCCGGGTTTTTGCCTGGACAAGATTGTAGCCCTGCTGAAAGGACGTACAAAAGCATACAGCCTCCTGTCTATGGCATTGGGATTGTTGTTAATCTGGATAGCTCCGATCGAATGGCTGATTATTCCCGGATGTATCCTCTGGTTGGTTTGGGATATGGCATTATTCAACCTATGCTTTATGATAAGACCACCCAGACCGCACTGCCGCAAAAGACCACATTGGCTTTGGCGTTTGTGATGATGATGAATTATCTGGCTATCTTGCTTTATCCCTTTATTGTCGATTTTTTCCAGTGGATATTCCATACCCAATCACAGGAGTTTCCTTTTATCTTTAATCTTCTGATAACTATTGTTACTCTTTTCTGGGCATATCGGCGCCGTAATACCTTTTTGTTTAACGACCAATTAAAATAGAAAAATGAAGAATAAGAAACTGGAAGCCAATCTTAGCATGGCTGTCTCGAAAGTATTTAGCGGTTTAAATATGAATGCCTTAAAGTATCTTCTGCCTTTGTGGATGAGTCCATTGACAGGAGCCACGCTCCGTTGCACATTTGCAGCAGCTGCTTTTTGGGTGATCGGGTGGTTTATGCCTCCGGAGAAATCGTCAACCAGAGATAAATGGCTCCTCTTTCTGTTGGGGGCTTTGGGACTTTACGGCTTTATGTTTCTCTATCTGGCCGGATTGAGTAAAACAACTCCTGTCTCCAGTTCCATATTTTACCAGTCTCCAGCCTATTTGGGTTTTTTTCTTATCATGATATTCTTTTTATAAGGAGAAGGCGGGCGCTAAAAAAAAATAATAGGAATTTCTATCGGTCTGATAGGAGCGTTGGTTTGCATCCTAACCCAGCAAAGCGATGATTTTGGCCTCTGATGCTTTTACGGGGAATATGCTTTGTCTTCTAAGTTCTGTGGTGTATGCTGTCTATCTGATTCTTAGTCAGCGCATCCTCACGGCCATTGGAGCGATAACGATGTTGCGATATACCTTTTCCGGTGCTGCCGTGTCTGCCATTATAGTCACGTTTATTACAGGATTTGATGCCCCGGTATTCTCCATGCCGTTCCATTGGACGCCTTTTCCTTATTCTGATGTTCGTATTGATTTTCCCGACCACTATCAGTTATATGCTGCTGCCTGTCGGTTTGAAATATCTGAAGACAACGGTCGTCGCTATCTACGGTTATCTGATTCTGATTGTGGCGACCATTGCTTCCCTTGCTCTCGGACAAGACCGTTTTAGCTGGACGCAGACATTTGCAATCATTTTTATCTGTATTGGAGTTTACCTGGTTGAAGTGGCCGAAAGTAAAGAAAAGTAAAGAAAAAAGGCATTCCATCACGGAATGCCTTTCATTATTTCATCATCATGTTTTATAGAGAGGAGTTGATTGCTTGTGCTATCGACTTGAATTCTTCATCCGACAATTTCAATTTCGGATTCGAAAACAACATATCCGATTCCTTTTGAATAGGAATTAAATGAATATGTGCATGGGGTACTTCCAGTCCGATAACAAGCTTCGCCTACCTTTTGGCAAGGGAATGCTTTTTAATGGCACAGGCTACTTGCTTTGCAAACACGTGCATAGCAGCCAAGTCTTCATCGCTCAAATCGAAAATGTATAGTCTACTTCCTGTTTGGGCACTACCAATGTATGTCCCTTTACCAATGGATTGATATCGAGAAAAGCAAAAAACTTTTCGTTTTCTGCCACCTTTGCAGCAGGGGATTTCTCCTGCGATGATTCTACTGAATATTGTTGCCATAACTTTTATTGATAAATTAAGGCAAGCCTCACATGGAGACCTGCCTTTACGTTAAATTGATATGTTTACTACTTCCAGTGCAATTTTACCTTGTGGAACAGTGATTTCGGCTACATCACCCACCTTCTTGCCAAGCAGACCTTGTGCAATCGGGGTGTTAACGGAAATTTTTCCTTCCTTCAGGTTAGCTTCACTTTCGGAAACGATGGTATAAGTCATCTTCATACCGTTCTTTACATTCTTCAGTTCCACTTTTATTTAAAATCTGTACAGAATCTGTTTTCAGCTTAGATTCATCAATGATTTTTTGCGTCTGCAATGGTAGCTTTCAATTTGTTGATGCGCATTTCAAGCATACCCTGCGCCTCTTTGGCGGCATCGTATTCTGCATTTTCCGACAAGTCTCCCTTTATCTCTGGCTTCGGCTATTGCCGCAGAGATCTTCGGGCGTTCCACTGTTTCCAGTTCCTTCAGTTCCGCCATCAGTTTCTTGTAACCTTCTTCTGACATATAAGCCATGATGTTTTCCTCCTTTAATTGTTTTAAATGGTCATATAAACAAAAAAGAATTCCAACATGAGCCATGTTGGAACCCTCTTATCATTATTTCTTTGCAAAGATAGACTTTTAAGTGATACGTGTCAAGTGAAAAAAAGATGCTATGTAACATATTTAAATGAAATATGCTAAATTATAACAACTTAGAGCAATGACTTGACAATTTGCGCTTCCAAATCCTTGATATCTTCGCCGCGAAGCTTTTAATTCGTTGTTACGGTTAATCAAAAAGATAGATGGAACTTGACGAACATTATATACAGCTACGTTGGTAGAATACACCTCCGTTTCCATGCGCGTACACAAACCCAAGGAAGGTTGTCTGCCGCAGTTTTCCAGTAGTGTTCGTCCGCATCGAGAGATACCTGATATATTTCCAGTCCTTGTTTTGCGTATTCATTATATAGTTCGCGAAGCATCAGGTTGTGAGGAGAACCGGCAGGCGACTGGAATACAGAGAAATCGAGCAATACGACTTTTTTCCTTTCAGGTCGGTCAGTTTGCGCACATTTCCTTTCACGTCACGCAGGGCGATGTCGATAATGCCGGTTTCCACTATTTTCTCTTGAGGAATTTCCAATGCTTTCGCCTGTGGCTGGCGCGTGTTCTTCATCCCCTTAATTACAATATTATAAAGGTTCTTGGAACGTACGGCATGAGGGAACGCATTGTTGAGGCTCGTAGCGACAGCAGCGAAACATTTCACATCATCTTTATTGTTCAACGGATCGAATATCAGGTAATTATTGAGTTTCTGGAACAGGGCAAAGTAAGCGGCTGCCGTGTTGGGAGCAGGCGAAAATATAGTGCACTTTGACATCTTCCTTGTAATTGTTGAGCAACGTTGCCAGACTGTCTTCAAATACATCATGCCCCATTCTGTTACTGCGTAAAGCTCTGCCAGCAAGTCGTCCACCTCTTTTTGAAGGCGGATCTGCTTCAGCGTCAGCTCTTTTTATCTTGTTGCTGTTTTTCCGAACCTTCCACCGTGTAAGTAGTGGAGAAATCCACATACGGAGCCTTTTGATCTGAATCGTTTCGATAGAATCTACAGAAAAATTGATGATTTTGTCGTCAATCCGCAAACGATAAAATTCGGGTGATTCGGGACGAGGCTGCTTGAAACTGAATGTACCTTCCCCCTTCAGGCTTCACTGAATCGAGCGGAACAATACCTTCCAGACCGGAAAGCTTCGAGATAAAGCATTTTACCGTCGGCTCCTGATACATCCCCGTTCACCTGGAATTTAGGGCCGGAACTACAAGCAGTAATAGTAAGTGTGGCAAGTGCTGCAAAAGTTATCTTTTTCATATAGCGTGTGTTATTTACGAGTTGCAAATATACTTCTTTTCGAGATTAGTCAAAGCATTTTGTTGTGTTCTTCATCCTAATTTTGAAAAAAAAATCAGTTTGCAACTAACTTTTTACCTCATTTCCACCTGATTACCACGATAAATGTATATCTTTGCAGGAATTTTGAAAGAAAAAAGTATAGATAAAACAATTTTTATGATTAACCCAATTGTTAAGACGATCGAGTTACCTGATGGAAGAACCATCACACTCGAGACGGGAAAGTTGGCAAAACAGGCAGACGGTTCTGTAATGCTTCGCATGGGCAACACCATGTTGTTAGCTACTGTTTGTGCCGCTAAAGATGCAGTTCCCGGAACAGATTTTATGCCTTTACAGGTAGAGTACAAAAGAAAAATTTGCGGCATTCATGGCCGTTTCCCGGGTGGTTTCACCAAGCGAGAAGGTAAGAAACTTCTGACTATGAGATTCTGACTTTATGCCGTCGCGTTGACCGTGCTCTCCGTCCTTTATTCCCCGATAATTATCACGCAGAGGTATATGTGAACATCATCCTCTTTTTCTGCTGATGGTGTGGATATGCCGGATGCATTGGCAGGACTTGCAGCTTCTGCAGCACTTGCCGTTTCCGATATTCCGTTCAACGGACCTATCTCTGAAGTACGTGTAGCACGTATCGACGGTCAGTTCGTTATCAATCCTACTTTTGAACAACTGGAAAAAGCTGACATGGACTTGATGGTAGCCGCTACTTATGAGAACATCATGATGGTAGAAGGTGAAATGCATGAAGTATCTGAAGTTCTGAATTGCTGGAAGCAATGAAAGTGGCTCACGAAGCTATCAAGATTCATTGCAAAGCGCAGATGGAGTTGACTGAAGAGGTTGGAAAAACTGTAAAACGTGAATACAACCACGAAGTAAACGACGAAGAACTTGCGCAAAGGCTGTTCGCGAAGCATGTTACGACAAGGCTTACGCCAGTTGCTGCTTCCGGAAACAATAACAAACACGAACGTTTTGCTGCTTTCGAAGCGATCCGCGAAGAATTCAAGGCTCAATTCTCTGAAGAAGAATTGGACGAAAAGGCTGCATTGATCGATCGTTACTACCACGATGTAGAAAAAAGAGGCAATGCGTCGTTCATTCTTGACGAAGGTAAGCGTCTTGACGGACGTCAGACCACAAAAAAATCCGTCCCATCTGGTGTGAAGTAGGCTATCTGCCCGGTCCTCATGGTTCTGCTATTTTTACTCGTGGTGAAACTCAGTCTTTGAGTTCTGTTACATCTAGGAACAAAACTGGATGAAAAAATGGTAGACGATGTATTGGATCACGCATAAAGAACGCTTCCTGTTACACTACAACTTCCCTCCTTTCTCAACCGGTGAAGCTAAAAAGCTCAACGTGGTGTAGGCCGTCGTGAAATTGGTCACGGTCATCTTGGCATGGCGTGCATTAAAAGGTCAGATTCCTGCAAACTTATCCGTATGTAGTACGCGTGGTATCCGATATCCTCGAATCAAACGGTTCTTCTTCCATGGCTACCGTATGTGCCGGAACTCTGGCATTGATGGATGCAGGTGTGAAAATCAAGAAACCGGTATCAGGTATCGCCATGGGATTGATTAAGAATGCAGGCGAAGACAAATATGCCGTATTGTCCGATATCCTCGGTGATGAGGACCACTTGGGCGACATGGACTTCAAGGTGACCGGAACAAAAGACGGTATCACCGCCACTCAGATGGACATCAAAGTGGACGGTCTGTCATACGAAATCCTCGAAAAGGCATTGCTGCAGGCTAAAGAAGGCCGTGAATATATCTTGGGCAAAATCACCGAGTGCATTGCCGAGCCTCGCGAAGACCTGAAACCTCACGCTCCGCGTATCGAGACAATGACCATTCCCAAGGAATTCATCGGTGCTGTCATCGGCCCTGGTGGAAAGATTATCCAAGGTATGCAGGAAGAAACCGGTGCTACCATTACTATTGAAGAAGTGGACAACATCGGTAGAATCGAAATCGCCGGTACCAACAAGAAGAGCATCGATGATGCTATGCGTATCATCAAAGGGATTGTAGCTGTCCCCGAAGTAGGCGAAGTCTACAAAGGCAAGGTACGCTCCATTATGCCTTACGGTGCATTCGTTGAATTCCTGCCGGGTAAGGACGGCTTGCTCCATATCTCCGAAATCGACTGGAAACGTCTGGAAACAGTAGAAGAAGCCGGTATCAAGGAAGGTGATGAAATCGAGGTAAAAAACTGATTGATATCGATCCGAAAACTGGCAAATTCAAACTTTCAAAGAAAGGTTTTGTTGCCAAGACCGGAAAAGAAGTAAGAAAGCGATAGCTTCTATATATAATGAAGGCTGTTTCAAATTTAATTTTGAAACAGCCTTCTTTTTTTTTCTATCAGCATACTTCTTTTAGCCTTTTCACCACAGAGGACGCAGAGGCTATAATTATCTCTAAAACTAGAACTCTGAAAACTCTATGTCCTCCGTGTCCTCTGTGGTGAAATAGTTCGTTTATGAAACAAGAATGAGGATTCCGCCTAAACTAGGTTTTACAGGAGATGATTTCTGTATATCTTAACAAAATAAGATTTCTTATTAGTATCATCCGGAGCTCGAACTGTTCTATATATAGAGTTAGTATATATTAGATTTATTCAGTTTATTAAAACCTTTAAAAGATGAAAGACACCTTATTATATCCTCCCAAAAAAGAATCGGGAAAGTACCCCCATACTTTCCGATCCGAAACAGTCAAAAATCGACCTTAATCAATTTATTAACTTAACACAGTGACAAAGATATGAGAAAAAATTTCTTTTGAAAGTGTTTTTTATTTAAAAGTTTATGATACAGGCAAATATACCAGTTAATAAGGTCGTTTTTCTTGCTTTAAAACCAAAACCTTCACTTTTTTAAAGGAACGACCCTTCCTTTACAAAAGGAAGAAGTTGATAGTTCTAAAAGAAATCTGGTGGGGTGTTTATATAGAAATTTGGATTAATGATTTTTCAATTATATAAATCCGTTTACAAGTTTGTTTTATACTCCTCTTTATTCGTATTATGTGTGCTAAGTTCTTTTCCAGTAATTCATTTAGCTCATCATCAAAAAAAAACATTCTCCCTAAATAGATCGTGCTTTTTCTGTTTCAAAATCAAATGATTCGTCGTCTTCATTCACAACAATCTCAATTTTTTCCTTGTGCATCTGTAGAGATCACTGCATTGTATTTAGTCATCAATTCTTTGAGCCCTTTTATGAACCTGTATTCTTTGCTTGTCAATATTCTTTTTTCATCTTCACCTGCTCTTTTTGTTTTGTTGCCCTTTCGTGCGTTAAAGTTCGTGATAATTTAACACATTATGCGCTGTTTGAAGTATTCATTTTATTCTATTTGTCAGGTTGTAATATTCCTTTTATCCATATTATCACATCTATTCGTTTTTTTTCGTATATTTGCTTCGAGCGAAAACTTTTCATTTGTATATTTGTTGGATTTTAAAAAGAAAGAAAAATAAAAATGGAAACAGAAGAATTGACAATTAGGAGAGTCCATCACGGACGCAATATACGTCGTACCCGTATTGAAAAGAAATATGAACCAGGAGGGTTTGAGTGAATTAGTACATCTCTCACAACCTGCTGTTTCTAAATATGAGAAGATGAAGGTGATTGATGATGAGATGTTGCAACGCTTTGCACGTGCATTGAATGTCCCTTTCGATTATCTCAAGACTTTGGAGGAGGATGCACAGACGGTGGTGTTTGAAAATAATACGGTGAATAATTCAGAACAAAGTGCAGGTGGGGCAAACATCAGCATGGGTATAGTTAAAGTCTGATACCGAAGATAGTATTAATGATAGTCGAGTTAACAACTTCAATCCTATCGACAAAATCACTGAACTCTACGAGCGTCTTTTAAAAAGAAAAGGATGAAAAGTATGCAGCATTAGAACGCCGTTTGCAGGAGAATATTGAAAAAAGTCTGCAGAAATAAGAGACAGATAAATTGAAAGGAATCGCAATATGATGAAACAAATACCTTACGGAATAACTGATTTTAGCCGAATTCAGAAAGAGAATTATTATTATGTAGATAAGACAATGTTCATTGAAAAAATAGAGATGCAACCGCCTTATCTGTTTCTGATACGTCCTCGTAGATTTGGGGAAAGAGTCTGACTTTGGCTATGTTAGAGGTATATTATGACGTAAATCATGCTGAACAGTTTGACGAGTTGTTTGGTCAGCTATACATAGGTCAGCATCCGACGAAGGCTTCACAATCAGTTTCTCATCATGCGATTTAATTTTTTCGGAAGTGAGTTCCAATGTCAACGAAGTAGAACTATCGTTTAAGCTACATTGTTGTAGCAAACTTAAAAGATTTTGTCTTTAAGTATGAAGATTTGTTAGGAAAAGAAATTTGGGATGTTCTTGATGAGAAAATACAAGAAGAACCCGGTGCTTTTCTGTCTGCGATTAATTCCTATGCTACCCGTAAGAAAAATATTCGTATTTATTTACTTATTGATGAATACGATAATTTCACCAATACCATTCTTTCAACTTACGGTACGGAGTTTTACAGGAAAAGCAACGCATGGCGAAGGTTTTATTCGTGGCTTCTTTAACGTGATAAAATCTGCCACTACCGGAACCGGCTGCGCTCTTGAACGGTTGTTTATTACCGGAGTGAGTCCGGTGACGATGGATGATGTAACTAGTGGCTTTAACATCGGAACCAATATAACGACTGATCCTTGGTTTAATGATTTAGTTGGTTTTAGTGAGAAAGAATTGCGTGAAATGCTGACTTATTATAAAGAACAAGGAGTGTTGATGCAATCTGTAGATGAAACTGTTGTCATGATGAAACCTAATTATGACAATTATTGCTTTAGTAGAAGTAGATTGGTGGACTGTATGTTTAATTCTGATATGGTACTTTATTTTATGAAGTCTTTTTTTGTTTTGCATGGGGAAAAAGCCTGAAGAAATCGTAGATCCCAATATTCGCACTGACTTTAACAAGTTGGCATACTTGATAAAGCTAGATCACGGGTTGGGAGAGAATTTTTCCGTTATAAAGGAAATAGCCGAGCAAGGAGAAATCACTACTGACATCGTTACTCATTTCTCTGCATTGGAGATGACGGACCCCAGTAATTTCAAGTCTTTATTATTCTATTTCGGACTTCTTTCCATCAAAGGTGTGGACATGGTGGGGAAGACCCATTTTTACATGTACCGAATTTGGTTGTAAGAGAACAACTGTTTAATTTCTTGATACAAGGCTACATCAAGCATGATATCTTTAAAATTGACATGAACAGGATGAGTGCTTTTATTTGAGAATATGGCTTTCAGGGGAGACTGGAAACCTTTGTTCGATTTTATCGCCAATGCTGTTCGTGAGCAAAGTCGTATCCGTGAATATATTGAAGGTGAAGCGCACATTAAAGGCTTCTTGCTTGCCTATTTAGGAATGTATCGTTATTATCAGCCTCTATCCGGAATACGAATTGAATAAGGGTTTTGCAGATTTCTTCTTCAAACCTAGTCCGTCGGTTCCTGTACTGCCTCCTTTCACCTATCTGCTTGAGGTGAAATATGCAAAAGCCGGTGCTTCGGAAAAAGAAATACGTATCCTTGCCGATGAGGCACGTGGTCAGTTGCTTCGTTATAGTGAAGACGAACTAGTGGCAGAAGCCAGGGCGAAAGGTGAGTTGAAGTTAATTACTATTGTTTGGCGTAGTTGGGAGCTTGCTTTATTGGAGGAGGTAACTCTTTCTTAAGAGACAAGTAGCATACATGTTGCTATAAGGTGTGTGGCTCCTCTATCTTTTTCTGATTTTTGAAACGTTGATGAATAAGGAGATCACTTTTTCCTTTTAATGAATATCCCTAATAAGTCTTGAAGAATAAAATTTGCCTCTGCTATGGATTCCCCATAATAGAGGGCAAACTTATCAACATGAGACTTAGTTAAACAGTCTCTTGTTTTTTATGAATTTAACGAATCTTTTTTAGGACTTTTAGAGAAGGAGTAAGGAAAGCTTTCCTCTTCCGTTCCTCTGTTTAAATTGGGCTGGCTTCCCATTTGGAAGTTAATGTTTCCTCCTTTTAATAAGTCTTCATGGCGTAGATAGTTCTTTTTATATTCTGTGCCGTTCAGATTCATTGTTTGAATATACATATTCTTCTTGTTGTTATCGGTTGCACGGATGATGAGGCTGTTACCGTTTTCAAGATGTAAGGTTGCTTTTTTAAAAAGAGGAGCTCTCCAACGACGTATTCGTCGGTTCCCGGACATACGGGGTAAAAACCTAATGCGGAGAAAACATACCATGCCGAAGTCTGCCCATTATCTTCATCTCCACAATATCCGTCAGGGCCCGGTGTGTACATTCTATCCATGACCTGGCGTAGCCAATACTGCGCTTTCCAGGGTTGACCGGCATAGTTGTATAGGTAGATCATGTGTTGGATTGGTTGGTTGCCATGCGCGTAATTCCCCATATTCATGATTGTCATTTCACGAATCTCATGAATAACCTGCCCGTAATAACTCTCATCAAAGACAGGAGGTACGGAAAAAATACAGAATCCAGCATAGTGATAAACATATCTTTTCCTCCCATTAAGTCAATTAATCCTTGTGGATCGTGGAATACAGACCATGAGTAGTGCCAGTTGTTTCCTTCGGTAAATGCATCTCCCCATTTCAATGGTGATGGAGATTGGAATGTTCCATCTTCATTTTTTTCCGCATGAGCCTTGGAGTCTTTATCGAATACATTTCTATAGTTCATCGCCCGTTTGGCAAAAGAGCTCGTATTTTTCCGGTCGCTTTAATTCTTTGGCTAATTGATAGATACACCAGTCATTGTAGGCATATTCCAAAGTTCTGGCTGTGTTTTCATTGATTTTTTACGTCATAAAGGGACATAGCCTAACTTATTATAATATTCGTATCCGCGTCTTCCTGTGGAAGATACGGTGGGATGTACGTTCTTTGTTCCGTGTATTAACCCTTCGTACAAAGTTTTCACATCTTCTACTTTAATACCTTTTAAATAAGCATCTGCCAGTACGGAAGCCGAATTATTTCCTATCATGCAGTCTCTGTGTGTCCGGGGCTGGGCCCATTCGGGGAAAATCCGCTTTCTTTGTAGGTATTGATGAGCCCTTCCTGCATTTCTTTTATTCATCGACGGATACATCAGATTCAGTAATGGGAAAAGACACCGGAAGGTATCCCAAAATCCGGTGTCGGTAACATATATCCCGGTAGAACTTGCCCGTTATAAGAGGGCTGTAATGAACAGGTTTTCCGGCTTCGTCAGTTCATTAGAATTTTCGGGAAAAGTAACGAACGGTATAAGCAGGAGTAGAAAGTGCGGTATTGATCGAGGTTTCCTCCTTCCACTTCGATTTTCCCAGTACTTGGTTCCATGCTTTCTGTCCCTTTTGTTTTATCTGCTCCAGATTGTCATTTCCTAATTCTTTCATATTTCTTGCAGCCTGTTCGAAGTTCTCGATAAAGTAAGAGGCTATGATGCGTGCATGTACTTGTTCTCCACGTTGAGTTTTAAAACTATAATGGCTCCTGTATGGTCAGTTGTCTGTTCGGTTGTATTTCTTGAATATTTCCATTATTTACAGTGGCTTTATAGGTGAAAGGCTTATTGAATTGAATAATAAAATAGTTCTTGAAGTTTTCGGGAACTCCTCCGCATTGCGTGTACTATAACCGATAATTTTGTTCTTCTGGGATAATCTGAATAAAAAGAACCTTTGTCAAATGCATCGACTGCGATATACGAATGTGCGTTTTCCGGGAAAGTGAACCGGAAGAGAACAGCACGTTCGGTCGGAGACATCTCCAGACAATATCGTATTCTACCAGATACACCTTGTAGTAATAAGGAGTTGCTTCTTCTCCTTTGTGTCCGAACCAGCTAGCCCGCTTTTTTCGTCGAATTCAGGTTTACCCACCATCGGCATAATGGAGAACTGTCCGTAATCGTTTATCCATGGGCTGGGCTGATGAGTTTGTTTGAATCCACGGATTTTTATTGGCTGTATAGACATATTGCCATCCGTCTCCCATTTTTCCGGTCTGTGGCGTCCAGAAATTCATTCCCCAAGGGCGGGCAATGGCAGGGTAGGTGTTACCTGTTGATAATTCAAAAGATGATTGTGTTCCCATTAACCCAGATTAACGTAACGTATCCAATCTTTGGACTGGGCAGAAAGCCAATGCAATAAGCACTAAAAATAATAACCAACATTTCTTCATAATTTTTCTTTTTTGAGTTTATAGCTTGCGAAGTAATCACAGCGTTTTCATGTGTTGCCAATGTTGATATTTCCAACGGGTTGAGACATGGCAAAGGTATAGCTTCGTGGTTAAGGTCGTGGTTAAATCGTGGTTAATGCGATGGCTATTGTGGCGCTTTTTTTTTATTAACCCCGCTAAAGAAACTATCGCATAAAAGTACTTTTTACTATGTTATTCAACTATCTATGTGAAATGAACAAATACCTTTACTGTTATTATTTGTATTAGTGTTCTTTTTGGTCGAACCATTTTATGTGCTCAAGACTTTTATATTAGCAGGCATTGTGAATGATGCTGTACAGTTAGCCGTTTCCAATTAGAAACAGAAACTATCAGATTGCTTGGTGATTGGTAACTGAATAACCTTTTTGTGCGCCCGCTTTATTTATAGATTTGTATCGGCAATTCCCCTTTAGTGCTCCTATGGCATTAAATGCTAACGACTCCATTTCATTCTTTCCGATGGCTAGAGTGGGAGCCAGGAAAGAGATTTTTTTCAGTCTTGAAATCACATAGTCCGAAATAGGCGATACCTCCTGTCAGAAGGATGGCATCTATCTTCCCACAAAGTACGTGCGCAGCGGCGCCTATTGCTTTTGCTACGTTATAAATCATGGCGTCCAATACGAACTCCGCTTTTTGTCTCCTTCTTCTATGGATTTGATAATCACAGGTGCCATCGTAAAATCTGGCAGAGCCGTCAGTCCCGCACGTCCGAAATACGCTTCTTCAATTCATCTTTGGTGAACTGTCCGCTAAAAAATGCGCGGTCGATGAGTTTCATCCGGCAGGCAGTGTACTCGCACGTTCCGGCGAGAAAGGCCTTCGCCGTCCACCAACGCATTGTTTGCATCAATATTGTCCAGTTGGCGGGTGGAACTGCAATAGAAATACCACCTCCCAAATGCAGATTAAACTGCTGTCTGCATGCCCTGCTCTCTGCGCGAAGCGGCGCGGCTGCTTGTCTGGGCGGCATGCCAAATTGTACTCGCGATTAACGGTGATTTCAGTGATACGGGGCCATATCTTCCAAAGTTCATCCACTACCCCGGATCGGCAATGAAAGCACGACAATTGGGTAAGGAAGGAAGCAAGTTTTGTCTGCAATTTAATCCTCCTTAAGGTTACAGGCATGAGTGCGCATGGCGTGTACCGTATCACGTTTCATGGCTTCATTTACCCCATATACTCCACCCGGTATCGGTTTTACCAGTCCTCCGCGTCCGATGACTGCATCAAAGTCAAAAGGTATCTTATTTTCCCAACTCCTGAGTACCAGATTCTTCCGAAATTCAAACTGGTCTACCACTTGTGAATAAACGGATAATTCTTCTACTGTATGGCTGATATTACGGACCAGTAGCGGAGTTTCATTTTCATATACTGCAATCTTCGTCGAAGTGGAGCCGGGATTGATAACTAGAATTTTCATCAATATTGATTTTTTTGAATTATGAATTATTGGGGACTTGATTTATTTGTTTTCTGCATTCACAGTCTCCCTGAGACTTGCAGGCAAAAGCCATTGCCATGCTATAATATTTGGACAAGCCGGAGTCACTACGAGACGGAAGTACCACTGGCAGATCGGTCCTTGCAATAAACCCGCCATTTCTGCCTGTGCAAACAGGGACACAGATTTTGTAGAATGCATTACCCGATTCTATATTGGGGAATATCAGCACATCCGCTTGTCCGTTGATAGGAGATACAATACCTTTAATATCGCCGCTTGCCTGCTCGCAGGCGGTACGTACATCCAGCGGCCGTCAATAATTACATTTCCGAACTCTCCGGCTTCGGCAAGTTCCACGATATTTACATAATCCAGTGAGTGGGGAAACTTGGCGCTTACTTTTTCCGTACAGTGGATTAAGGCGATACGTGGTTGTTCAATACCGAAGTGGCGGCACGTGCATATAGCATACCAGATCATTTCTATACGTTGTTGCAAAGTGGGACGCGGAATAACGGCAGCATCCGAGAAGAAAAGTAATTTGTGATACGTTGGAATTTCCATTACCGCCAGATGCGTAAGAATTTTCCCTTTCGGAAGCAATCCTTTTTCTTTGTCAAGTATAGCGTGCAACAGGTTGTCCGTATTAATAATTCCTTTCATCAGAATATCTGCTCCTCCCTCACGGACAATGCGTACCGCTTCGCGTGCTGCCTCGTCCGAATCTTCTATATGGATGATTTTTATGTATTCGGGATATTGTTTGAGTGTAGGATATTTTTCCAGAATAGCCGAATCTCCGATCATCAGAAACTCCGCAATTCCTTCTTCCAATGCGCGGGTAATAGCATATTCCGTGTTAGGATCATTGGCACAGACTACGGCAATCCGTTTTCTATGATTTAGTTTTTGAGATGAGCCGTCAATTGGGCAAAACTTTGAATAGGTTCCATAACGTTAGATTTTTAGCAAATATCAGAAAAAAGGATTGAGAAAATAGCGATTGCAATCCGAAAAATTACATCCATTATGTAACATTTTGCTATATTTTATTTGTTTTGGTCGATAGATATGCATGGAATCGTTTTTTTCCTGTATTTTTGCAAATGAATCCCCAATGAAATAAAAAAAGACATGAAACAGTTTAAAAATCTATTTTTGTTAGCTTAATCCTCCTTTGTTGGCTGTTCATTTCGTGCAAGACGACGAAGGTTCCTGAAGGTTGGTCCTTGGTCTGAAAGAAAACTTTAATCAAAAAAAAAGAATTTTGATTCAAAGGTGTGGAGTAAGATTCCACGAGGAAAGTCGGATTGGAATAATTACATGACTGACTTTGATTCTTGTTATGCAATGCGTGAAGGCAAACTGGTGTTGAGAGGTATCGTCAATCAGGTTCAGCCCAATGACACGGCTCCTTATTTGACGGGCGGTGTTTATACAAAAGGCAAGAAGGCTTTTTTATAAACGGGCGTATTGAAATTTGTGCCAAGTTGAATGCTGCGAAAGGGGCATGGCCGGCTATCTGGATGTTACCCGAAAAAGCGGCATGGCCGTCCGGTGGCGAAATTGATATTATGGAACGTTTGAATAACGATTCAATTGCTTATCAGACTGTTCATTCTCATTATACCTACACATTGGGCATCACAGAAAATCCCAAGTCTCATTCCACGGGACCTATTTATCCTGACCGGTACAATGTTTACGCAGTAGAAATGTATCCGGACAGCCTTTCATTTTATATCAATGATATGCATACGTTTACCTATCCTCGTATACAAACAAAAGAAGAAGGGCAATACCCTTTTTAACCAGCCTTTTTACCTGCTGATTGATATGCAATTGGGAGGCTCGTGGGTCGGAGCGGTCGGTCCTGAAGATCTTCCGGTAGAAATGGAAGTGGACTGGGTACATTTTTATCAACGGAAGTCAAAAAAATAAGAACATATATGGATATTCAATTTCCTCCTTTTTTTTGCAGAAAGGTGATAAAGTGGTCATCGTATCACCTTCCAGTAAGATAGATAAGCTGTTCTTGAAAGGTGCGAAGAAACGGATTGAATCATGGGGGTGAAAGTTGTTATGGGAAAGCACGCCGGAGGTTCATCCGGGCGATATGCCGGCACGATCAGCCAACGTCTGAAAGATTTGCAGGATGCAATGGATGATCCGAAAGTGAAAGCTATCCTTAGTAGTCGTGGAGGATATGGAGCTGTACATCTGATAGATAAGATTGATTTTACGGCATTTCGTGAATATCCGAAATGGTTGTTGGGCTTCAGTGATATTACTGCATTGCACAATCTGTTTCAGAAAAACGGATATGCTTCGTTGCATTCGTTAATGGCACGTCATCTTGCGGTAGAGCCGGAGGATGATCCGTGTACAAACTATTTGAAAGATATCCTGTTCGGAAACTTGCCTTCTTATACTTGTGAGAAACATAAGTTGAATAAGCAGGGCAGTACGCAGGGGGTTCTTCGTGGGGGAATATGGCGGTAGCTTACGGTTTGCGCGGTACTCCTTATGATATTCCGGCAGAAGGAACTGTGCTGTTTATCGAAGATGTCAGCGAACGACCTCATGCCATTGAACGCATGATGTATAATCTAAAATTGGGCGGTGTACTTGAAAAATTATCTGGACTGATTGTCGGACAGTTTACGGAATATGAAGAAGATTGTTCGCTGGGCAAAGAGTTGTATGCGGCTTTGGCGGATTTGGTGAAAGAGTATGATTACCCCGTTTGCTTTAATTTTCCTGTAGGGCATGTTACTCATAATTTGCCGCTTATAAACGGAGCAAAAGTAGAGTTTACGGTTGGAAAAGAAAAATGTAGAATTAAAAGTTTATTTGTTAATAATCTATTTCATCTGAACAATGCTGTGATGAAAATGACTAATTTTGAGACTTTAATAGAAAGAGGATGATGAAAAAAGAAAATTATGATAGTATTGGTAAGTGCCTTTTTGTTATTATCAGCATTCTCCTGCGGAGGTGGCAATAAGGCAAATAGTACAAGTGAACAAAACGAAAAGATAGTTGTGAATGTACCACAGTTTGATGCAGATAGTGCTTATCTGTATGTAAAGAATCAAGTAGATTTTGGTCCTCGTGTTCCTAATACAAAGGGGCAATGTAGCTTGTGGAAACTATCTGGCGCAGCAATTGAAGGAGTTTGGCGCACAGGTGACCGATCAGTATGCAGATTTGATAGCTTATAACGGTACTTTGTTGAAAGCGCGAAATATTATCGGTTCTTATAAGCCGGAAAGCAAAAAAAAAGAATCGCTTTATTTGCCCACTGGGATATACGTCCGTGGGCCGATAACGATCCTGACGAAAAGAATCACAAGACTCCGATTCTGGGAGCGAATGATGGTGCAAGCGGAGTAGGAGCTCTGTTGGAAATAGCCCGTTTGGTCAATCAACGGCAGCCGGAACTTGGTATTGACATTATTTTTCTTGATGCCGAAGATTATGGTACACATGACCAGGATAATGAAGAATCATGGTGTCTGGGTGCACAATACTGGGCGCGTAACCCTCATGTACAGGGATATAATGCTCGTTTTGGTATCCTGCTTGATATGGTAGGTGGCGAAAATACGGTTTTCCTGAAAGAATCATATTCTGAGAGAGATTTGCGCCGGATATAAATAAAAAAGGTGTGGAAAGCAGCCAAGAAATTGGGATATGGCAAAATGTTCATTGATGAAGACGGAGGAGGGGTGACGGATGACCATTTGTTTATCAACCGCCTGGCACGTATTAAAACGATCGATATTATTGCTTCCGATCCGGAAGGTGGTTTTTACCCCGACCTGGCATACTATCAATGATAATATGGAGCATATAGACAGGAATACACTGAAGGCGGTCGGGCAGACTGTATTGGAAGTAATCTACAATGAAAAATAATCTCCTTGTTATTTAGAGTATTTAGAAATTTGTAAATAGCAATTATATATATGTCAATTAATGAATTACAAGACGAAGTAATTGCAGAGTTCAGTGACTTCGATGATTGGATGGACCGCTACCAGCTACTTATTGATTTGGGAAATGAGCAGGAACCGCTGGATGAAAAAAAATATAAAACGGAACAGAATCTGATTGAAGGATGTCAAAGCAGAAAAAAGTATGGCTTCAAGCGGACGAGGTAGACGGTAAGATTGTTTTTAAGGCGGAAAGTGATGCTTTGATTGTAAAAGGAATTATTGCCTTGCTGATAAAAAAGTCCTTTCAGGACACACTCCTGATGAAATCTTGAATGCCGATCTTTATTTTATAGATAAAATCGGGTTGAAAGGAACATTTGTCACCTACACGTAGCAATGGGTTGTTGTCCATGGTAAAACAAATACGGATGTATGCATTGGCATTCAAAGCAAAAGAGGGGAAGTGAGAACTTCCCTTTTTTATGATATGCTTGTTGATCTTGTGAAAATTTTATGAAATTATAGATTTTATTCAGGAAAGCTTGTACATAGGTTTATGGAAGTTTTTTGCTAGTTTTTCTGTTGTTTTATTTAGAAAAAAGTAAGAAATCTGTCTATTTGACCAATGTTTAAAATATATAATATAATAAGTTTCGTTTGATACTTTGCTTTTTTTTATTTATTTTTTTGCAAAAAAGTGAAATAAAACGCGAGCTTATGAAAAAATTATGTGAAAAGAGTAATCCTGTTCTGGTTTTGTATGGTTTTCTATATGTTAGTACAAGCTCAAGTGAGGGAAAACCGAATAACCGGACACGTATATGATTCTCAGAACTTGCCTTTGGCTGGTGTAAACATTAAAGTAAAAAATACTCCTTATGGGACAGTCTCCAATGAAAAAGGAGAGTTTGTGCTAGCAGGTAAATGGGAGCAAGGTGTATCAATTGAATTTTCGTTTATTGGTATGCGGCGTAAAACTATCACTTATAAAGGTCAGACTAAGCTGGAAGTAACTTTGGCGGACGACACTAATAATATGGATGAGGTTGTTGTGACTGCTAAAGCCAATATTAACGAGATAGATATTCGTGCTCGTTCCGGTGTAGTGCAAGAAGTCGATATGCGGCGTATTAATAGTAAGCCGATGATTGATATGGGCTTGGCTTTGCAGGGATCTGTACCGGGGCTGATTGTAACAAAATACAGGAGAACTGGGTTCTGCTCCTGAGATACGCATCAGGGGAAATTCCTCTTTACGAAGGGGAAACACAACCAATGAGCCACTGTATGTAATGGATGGAAAGGTCATAAGCTCGGAAACTTTTTATAATCTGAACCCTCAAGATATTAAAGAAATCAAGGTACTTAAAAGATGCGGCTGCTTGTGCTTTATATGGTATAAAAAGCTGCTAATGGGGTACTGGAAATAACTTCCCAGCGTGGAATTAGCGGACAAACAATGGTTACCTATACTTTGGATATGGGTATAACTACTCGTGGCCGTCGGGGAATTTCTATGATGAATTCTGTAGAAAAGCTGGAACTGGAACGTCGTTTGCAAAATGTAGAAACTCCCGGTTACCGATATAGTGCAGATTATTATAATAAATATCATGCTGATGATCCGAATTTGCCACAACTGATAGCGGCAGGACAACAAAAACTGGATGAATTGAAGAATATTAATACCGACTGGTTCCAATGAACTTATCCGGAATAGTCTTTATCAGAAACATAATGTCAGTATTCGTGGAGGAAGTGAAGAGACAACCTATTATGTTTCTGCTAACTATACTCAACAGGGAGGGCGTTTGCCGGGTAATGATAAACGGCGTATGAGTTTGCGCATGAATATGGACCAGAAATTGGGACATATCGGTTACGCTTTGCTGAGTGTGAACGGTGGATATGCTAAGACAAATACACCGAATGGTACAACCTCGGACCCTACTCAACTGGTTTATGAACTGAATCCTTATGAAACAAAAAAGATAGTGGCGAATTAGTTTCTTATCCGGGACGTACTTATAAGGACTTGATGAATCAGTACAGTCAGGAAGATGCGGCAAAGACAGCCGGTATTAGTGGCAGTTTGATTTTGAACCCATTACCTGGACTGGATGTGGCGGCAGTGGCCGGCCTGGATTTTTTGCTGGACGAGACAGAACAATTTACTCCTTCTACTGCATATTCGGAAATGACAACGGGGAGTTCCTGAGATTCAACGTGGTATTTATTCAAAATCAAAGAATACGACAACCAATGTTTCTACTAATGTTCGTGTGACTTATAATAATGTATATGCAGGGAAACATAATCTGACGTTAGGTGCTAATATAGATTATTACCTGACGCAGTTGGATAATGTTTCTATTACTGGTTATGGGGTTGGAACTATAAAATCTGCGGCTGCTATCAATCAATCTATTCAAGGAACGCGTAAAGCTGAAGTGGGGGCGTTGAAAGATAAAAATGCCCAGTTGGGATTTGGTGCTGTTGTCGGGTATACTTTTGATAATATTTATGACCTTTATGGTACTTATAAGACTGACGCTTCCTCTATTTTGCCTTCCGACAAACGCTGGAACAGTGCTTGGGCAGTGGGGATTGGTTGGACTCCTAGTTATTATGAATTTCTGTCGGATAACCCCGTTTTAACCCGTCTGAACCTAAAAGCTTCTTATGGATATACTGCCAAATTTGAATGGCGTCTCTGTCTCTTCAACAGTAGCCACTTTTGCTTATTCTACTAACAGTTATGAAGACCAGCGTCCACTTGACTTAATGGGGCTTTATAATAAAGATCTGAAACCGGAACAGACTAAGTCTATTGATGCAGGAATTAATATAGGTCTGTTTGATCGTATCACTTTAGAGGCGAGTTGGTACAACCGTCGTACCGAACAAGCGTTGTTGGATGTTCCGATTCCGTCTTCTACTGGATATACTACATTGAAACGTAATATAGAATACTTGAGAATAGAGGTTTCGAATTTGGAGTGAATATGAAAGTGTTGGATACAAACGATTGGTTGCTTAGTTTGCGGGGGAATATAGCTTATAACCGTAACAAAGTTATTGATCTTTATTATGCTGATAGAATATATACCTCTGAAGAAGCATTGCTTCCTGATTATGAGGTGGGTAAGTCGTATGATATGATTTACGGACCTTCTTCTCTGGGGATTAATCCTTTGACTGGTTATCCTGTTTTTCTGGTGAAAGGTAATAAGGAAAAACAAGCAAGTGAAGCATTGACTGCTGAAGATGTGGTAGCATTGGGTCATTCTACGCCTCCATATAGCGGAAGTTTTGGACTATCGCTTTCTTATAAATCATTCGATTTGGATATGGATTTCTATTATGTACACGGTGGTATCCACCAATTTAACTATTCGTATGTGCGTGATAAAGATGATTCAAATAAAAATGCTGTTGCTGGACAAACAGATAAAATGTGGTTTAAACCGGGAGATGAAGGTAAAGTTTATCCGACTCCTTTTTACACATCTGCTGTAGCAGAAGACAATTTAAGCCAATACCCGAACTCGTTGACAGTAGGTAAGAGTGATTATTTGAAGCTCTCTATGGTTTCTCTTCGTTACCGAGTGCCACCTCATTTCTTAAGAAAGACATTACCGTTTGTAAAGTATGCGACGCTTGCTTTTCAGGGGTTCTAATTTGTTTACGTGGACCTCATATAAGGAATCGGATCCGGAAAGTGGTACATTGGCGGGTAGTATGCAGCCTATTTATACATTCAATATGAGTCTGACTTTTTAAAGAATAATGATTATGATAAAGAAATTCATCTATATATTTACTGCCATATCAGGAATTTTAGCGGGAGTATCGTCTTGTTCACTTGATATTCCTCCTGCTGACCAGTATTCGGATCCTGATGCTATTACTAATGTTTCCACGGCCCGTTCGCTCCTGACATCTGCTTATTTACTATATCCGCACTATGAATATGAACTTTCTATCTTAGGTGATGACTTTTGTCAAACGTCTATTACAGGAAAGGATATGAGTCAGAAGAATCTTTATTTGTGGCAGGATAACTCTATAACTTCTTTTGCGGAGACTATCTGGCTGGAATATTATAATACAATTGCTTCTTGCAATACTTTGCTTGAACGGGTGGATAATATCGTATTGGAGAATGCTTCGGAGGAGAGTGCAAAAAAAGCAGCTATAATAAGTGAGTGCAAAGCATTGAAGGCTCTTTGTTATTTCAATTTGCTAAGGTTGTTTTGCACCAGCTTATGACAAAGATCCGCAAGCTGATGGCATTGTTTTGAAAGAACGTTTGGGACTTGAATTTCCAAAACGTTCTTCTATTGAAGATTGTGTATCTGCTATCCGTACATTGTTGACAGAGGCGGCCGATACGGAGAATGATCCGGAAAGAAATGGGTGGTTATCTCAAACAGCGGTTTATTATTTGCTTGCTGAACTGGAATTATATGCAGGACAATATGGACAGGCTGCGATTTATGCAGAGAAAATATTAGAGCAGGCAACAGATGATATGTTTACTGTTGCGGGATATAAACGTTTGTGGGAAACTGCTTCTTGCAAGGAGCGTATCTTTGCGTTTTATACAGCAAAGAGTTATTATGCGGACATTCAGTTTAATGAAACAAGTGGTGATTATTTCGCTTTGAATCCTCAGATTGTTTATGGGGAGGAAGATATACGGAAGACATACAATGTTTATCCTTTTGAAATGGAAGGAGAACAAAGGAATTTGCTAGGTAAATATAATAAAGTAAATAAGGATTCAGAAAGTATACAATATATAAATATAATGCGTTATGCCGGAGCTTATTTCATAGCTACCGAGGCTTATAGTCGGATGGTGGGTAAAGAAGATGTCGCAATTCGGAAATTGAATGAATATTTGGCAGCTTGTCAAGCCACGACTCTTGATGAGGGACTGACAGGTAATGCACTGCTGCAGGCTATTCATCTGGAAAAATGAAAGAATTTGCGGGTGAAGGTATACTGTATTTTGATTTGAAACGTTTACATTCTGGAAGCCTTTCCCGGTTAGCGAAATGGGGGAGCAGTGAAGATGTAAAAATTGAGAGTAGCGATTATCGCTGGTGTTTTCCTATTCCTCGTTCTGAATATAAATATAATGAGAATATGACTCAAAATGAGGGGTGGCCTCTGAATAGATAATTTTTCTTATCTTAAAAACAAAGAAGATTATGAAATACAAATATTATTCTTTATTCATATTTTTGATTTGTCTGTCCTGGATTGTTATAGCTTGTAGTAACAACATTGATTATACTTATAAGGGACGCAATTATATACAAATGAGTACTTCCGATGATCCTGCACTTTCGGAAAGTGATGAACGATGCAATTACTGTTGATGTACTTCTGGCTACTTCCGTAGAAAATGATGCTGTAATTAATTTCGAATTGTTGGATAATGCAGATGATATTTTGCGCTTGGAAAATGGGGCAGTACAAATAAAGGCGGGAGAGAAGACGGCGCGTTTCAAGGTACTTTCCAATCGTCAGAGTTTGCTGAATAACCAAAGGATGATAACTTTAAAGGTAAAGGATTATACAGACGAACGTATGCAACCATGGAATGAATTGAAACTGACTGTAAGGCCAAATCCAACCTTGCCGGACTTGACCGAACAACAGATTGAGTTTGTTCATGGCTATATGGAGAAGTACAGGCTTAATCTTAATCGCTTTATGGGTGAAGTAAGCTGTCGCGTAGAGGTGACTTTCCCAGCAGATGAGGTTGGAGTATTTAGTGATACGGAGACTCGCTCCTTTGAAGGAAAGAGTATGATAACATTGAGTGAGAATGCTACTGCAGATCGTCCGATACTTAAGATGATTGATAATCCAATGGGAATAACTTCATTTTTGTGGGAAATATACAGAAAAAGAAACGGTGGAGAATGAATTTTGGATTTTTGAAGGAAGTAAATATGTCTCTATGATGGAGGCGATTGGCTATGACATGAGTAAGGAAGTATTTAGTGTAGTTCTTGATAATTTGGAATTATTGCCGGATGAAGGTACTTTTTTTCATTCGTAGGCCCGACTTTAAATCTTTGGGATGAAGAAATAGAATCATTGCCTTTTGAATATTCTTTTTTACCGCTTGGGAGCGTTGGAAGAAAATGGCTGACGAAGGTGGTACGATTTTAGTTCAGGAGGGAGATAATATGGTGGAAGCGAGTGTTAGTGATTTGATAGAGGAAGGAATAACTTTAAATCCAGTTTGTTTAGTGTATTCGTCTATTGATGAAGACAATTGGGAGAATGAACCTTCAGACTGGATTGAACCGAAAGGAATGTTTAATGAGAAAACCTTTAGTTTTCAATTCCCTTGGGATCATGTTAATTCGTTAGGGTATACTCAGATTCGCGTGACTTATACATTAAATGAATAAATATAATATATAAAACGACCATTCATGTTTAAGCAGACAAAGTTTAAAGTTTTTCTATTCTTGGCAGTTCTATTAGGAGGACTTCCCGTGAATATGCTTGCACAACAGAAAGCTTCTCATTTGGAGAAAAAAAGTAAATTTACCTCCTAATACAGTTGAAGGGACCTTGGCTAATGGGTTACATTATTTAATCCTTCCTAACGAGGCGCCGATTCACACAACAGAATTCCGGTTAGTGATGCGTATCGGTTCTGTTCAAGAGTCGGAAGAGCAAAAAGGAGCCGCCCATTTTCTGGAGCATATGTCGTTTGCCGGTAGTAAACATTTTCCTGGCAGGGGAATGGTAGACTATCTGGAAACTTTGGGCATGAAGTTTGGACGTGATATAAATGCGGTAACCGGATATGATCGTACGATCTTTATGTTGACAGTGCCTATGGATAAAACTGACCATAAAGTTAGTAGCAAAACTTTATTGATTTTGAAAGATTGGCTGAGCGGAATCACTTTCGAAGAAGAGCGGACGAAGAAGGAACGGGGCGTTATTTTGGAAGAATTGCGCGGATATGACTTGGGGATGATTTTTTATGCATTAAAAATCGGAAAGAACCATTTCACGGAGCGTATGCCGTTGGGAAGTTCCGAGGATATTCGTAGTATTGACCGTAAGACGTTGATTGAATTCTATAAAAAATGGTATTCTCCGCAGATGGCTACCGTAGTTGTGGTTGGTAATGTAGATCCGGAATCTATTGAAAAACAAATCAAGGAAATGTTTTCATCTATTCCTCGTAAAGAAGTCAAAGGCTATCGTACTTATCCATTGACTTATGACCCGGGAGTTGAGTTATATGAAATTGGGGATGATCTGGAGCGTAGTTCAGAGTTGGAGCTGATGATTCCTCATCCTTGTGTGATTGGTAATACAATCGGCAGTATTTATCAGAAGGAACTCGGATCTTTATTGATACGTGCTATCAGTAACCGGTTGAAATACCAGAATATCCGGTGCAATGTTTCTGATGCATGGTTTCTTTCTGATAAGAATCATTTTGTTTTTGCTTTTTCCGGGGTAGATAAGGCAAATCTCTTGCAACAAGTATCCGAACTGTCTAATGAAATGGAGTCTATTCAGAAAAACGGCTTTAAGCAGGAAGAAGTGGAGGATGCTATTGATGAGCATCTGAGGCGTTTGAAAAGTAGATAACTCAACTCAATTATCTTCTAAATGGTGTGATGATTTTGTTGATTATGTGATATCGA